>Ga0265309_10001096_pt1 | contig 11655 bp, 17 predicted proteins | sample Helome_FD_192492 | JGI IMG/M metagenome (GOLD analysis project Ga0265309, IMG submission 192492) | Marine sediment microbial communities from subtidal zone of North Sea - Hel_20160524 (Illumina Assembly) | ecosystem: Environmental > Aquatic > Marine > Subtidal zone > Sediment ...
TAGCCTCAATGTTCGCGGCTTCGCTGTCGTCTGTGAACTTGGCAATCTGAAAACAGATCGCTTTGGCCTGCCGAAGCTGATTGCATTCGGTGCGGGTGAATCGTACTTTCTGGCCTTTAGCGTTGGTCGTAATCTGCATTGTTTCTCCTGTTAAAATAGGTCGTCCTTTGGTGTCGACGTGTCGCCGCTAGCCAACTCCGCCTTCGGCGATACACTCGCCAGCTCGTCCTTGTACAGCTTATCCAGTTCCTTTCCTAAGCCCTTAGGTGCTTCGGTCACGTCTTCCTTTGGAAACCGCCACTGGTCGCGTACAACGCTCTCGTACTCGTCGTGATAGCACTCCAAGATCAACCGCTGGCCCCGCAGATCGCACACCGGGCTATCACCTTCCAAGTCCGATAACTTGGGTGGCTTCCAGCCGATCATAGAAAGCTGGTGAGCTGTTCGTTTTACGTTGGCTGGTGAGTTTACCCAGAGGCGGACTCGCCGCTTTTCAACGCCACCGTCTGGGATGATCGCCAGATAGGCGTAGGGCGTTTCGTTTTTCCCGGCTATGTCCAAACCCTGCCCGACTACTTCGCATGTGTGGCGACCCTCTGAATACAATGCCATCATCCATCCTCCGGGTGTGTGATTGCTTGGTAATAAACAAGCTTTAGAAAAGTTCCCGGTGGAGATAGTTCGGCGGTTTGTAGACAAACAGATACACCACCAGCAGTGCTCCAACCGATTTTCAAGTAATCCTCGACGATCTTTTCAAAGAGTTCAAAGTCTGTATTGGAGACTACCTGATAGCATGCCATCACTTCACCTCCATCAACACAGCCGGGATGACTTCCAAGAACACCTTGTTGAGCTGCTCGACGCTGAGCGCCTCGCTAATTCGCGTTGTCCCCTTCGGCACCTTGAACTGCTGGCGAACAAGTTCTGACATCTGTGCTAGCTGCTCTTTGCTCATTTTCTTTTTCATGCCGTCGATCTTTTTCATGACCGTCGTTCGGTTGTCCATTCCCGATTCAACTTCGTCTCGTTCCATCGGATCGTCTTTGCTCCACATCTGCCAGGCATAACCGAAGTGTGCAGCCGCGGCCTTGCAGGCCCCCCTAACAAAACCGTCGGCAATGTCTCTGGAGCTGACCTTGTCTTTGGGGATCGACTTGTATCTTGCGTCCATGATGGCATGGGGGATACAAGGCGTCGCAAGGTCTTCCGATGGCTTGTGCCATCTAATCATCAAGTAGCAACTGCCATCCGGCGCAAAATGGGTCAAAAGGCCATCTAAACCACCGACCGGAACTGCCTCCGGAAACCACCCAGGAGCCGCTTCCCGGATGTCTTGCAGCGTCCGTGCCCAGTTGATGTACTCGGCCGAGAAGGCTCCACCCTTCTTAGTCGACACGTTCCCAGGGTCAGCTAGTCCTGATAAATTGGGGTAGCTAGGTTCTTTAGCAGCAGCCATTCTCACTCCTCCTGCGCTAGTAGGGTTAATCTGGCCCAGGAGGCGATAGATAGCCCCTCTGAGGCCGCCAGCGTCTTGACGTGTGAATACTCGGTTTTGGTGAGATAGACCGCTAGGCGCGTATCTCGGCGGCTAGACGGGGCCTTTTTGGGCTGCCCTCGGCCTGCTGGCTTTTTGTTTGTTTTTCTCATGCCACCATCGTATACTTCGGTCGGTGGCTGTCAACCCCAAAATATCCCCAAAATAACACTTGCTTTTCTATGGAATAATAGCAATACTTTAACCCCACGAGCGAATAACTAATAGATAAGCAACTGGCACTTAACGAAAGGGAAACGATGGAAACTCGATATTGGAAAGGCGACCTGGCCGAATACACAGGGAAGTCAGAAGAGCTTCACGGAAGAGAATGCTACGAACTATTGCTCTTGGAAGGACACAGAAAAGGCGATCTAGTCTGGTCATACGAACCACCAAGGGGGAAATGATGGGAATTGTAACCTGCAAATACTGTAACAGTGATATGGAAGACAACCCAGGATCGTACTACCACATGAAACGTTGTGAGGCTGATCACTGGCGAAAACAGATCGAAAAGCTTGACTTGGAAATGGAATGCCTGAAAGAGGCACGGAAGAAACTTGTTGCGAAACTAGAACTTGCTCGATACGTAGGAGACTAACATGCACGTAATGACTGGCATAAAAGAACACATCACACTTGAGGATCAGCTTATTGAGGACATCGAGTTTTCCGACGGTACTGGGGCGAACGTCAAAGCAGACTGTCAAGTTGATCTCGTTTACTCGATCGATGAGTACGGAGATTACTATGATACCTGGGTTAAGGTCGCAACAGTAAAGCCGGAAGGCCTGAGATACCCGCATGAACAAGAGTTCCTCCGTGAGTTCTGGAAATACCATGCGGTTGCTATCCAAGAAATGGTCGAACGGGATTTTGAAACTTACGTGAAATGGGAGGGGTGAAACATGGATTCAAAAGATATCAAAAAACAACAATGTCCGCGTTGCATGAACATTGCATGTATGACTCACATCAAAGACTATCCAGACGGCGACAGTCTTTACCAGTGCTCTCGTTGTGTCGGAAACGTAACGCTAAAAGAGATTGACCACTGGAATAGACGCACAGGCATTGGCCAGAGTTGAACGTCGTATTTCTAGGAACCATTAACAGGAGAATGATATGAACGCACTACTGGCAGTCGCACTACTAGGCGCCACTATCCCACTACCGGCAGTCGGGACAGAACAGAGCTTATTCCAATGGACAGAAGACATTCCAACCCCACCACTCCCGCTTGTCCCGATAGATGAGACTTGGGATTTCGGGGGGTTGGGCCTGGAACACCAAGGCGGCCCGTTTGGCTTGCACTGGCGAGGCGCTACAGACGCAGGCAATGGTAGCCAGACACAAGGAACCATTACCTATCTAGATAAGTTCGGCGCAACGTTAGCCGAGCACCCTCTTTCGAGAGATGAGGACTTGGCTGGGTTCAACAGCTTAACTGCAACGAATGACCCAATAGTCCCGGAAAGTGTAGTCTACGGGTTTCGGCTACAATCGCCAGCTTTCCCTGGGGTCGCCACTACGATAAACAGTCCGCTACTAAAGCTTGGAGTCGACAGGCCGTCTGTTTTAAAGGTTGTACCAGAACCATCTACGCTAGCCATGCTGTGCTGTATGCTTGTGCTAGTGGTCCTGTATTGCAGGAGGTTGCAGCTATGGAAAACTACAAACGACTAACAACGAGAAGGCGCTACCGGCGTGACCGTAAGGTTGGCCGCCGACTATTCTGGATGTATCACCTCTTGATACTCGGCGCCTGCCTTGGCCTGTTTGTTTGGCAAGTGACTAGTGGTCAATCTCTTCTGTTGCGATAGTCGTCGCATGTTATGCAACAGGCGATCTCGTCAACTTCTCTGTCAATGACACACTCACCGTGTATGTCGCACGAAAGAACTGACCTTAGAACCGTTCGGCCATTGCAAGTCTTACACTTGACGTCGCGGACTATGGGGCCAAGGTGCTTACATTCCTGTAGCTTTGTCTTGTGCACATAGGGGCAATGGAGTTGGCAAGTCTGATATGATACTACGCTATTTTCACCAACTCCGCGAACCCTTGGGTGAGAACAAGGAAACCCGCTGCCCTCGCGGGCGCCTCGGTGTTCGCAAGGTGGCAATCGATTAAACACCGGCTATTGTGACCGTTGCTCCGGGCGTATCCCAATTAGTTGAGCACCTAGCACCCCCGACCGGGTTTTGCACACAGTCAAACGGTATCACGATCGAATCAACGCAATTCCAGTCGCCCGAATCGAATTGTAGAACGTGCGATATACCATCCACGTCAGGAGTATTCGGCGATGGGACGGCACACACAGCTCCGCGATCAAGTGAGGCCGCCAATAAATACACCCTTGCTTGGCAATCCCCAACAGGGAATGATAATTTTGTAATTCTAACCCCGATAACCATGTTGACTGAACCGTGGAACGGGTCCAAGAATGGTGCACTTTCCCAAAATGATTCATCTAACCTATCTTCTACGTGCGGGCAAACATACAGTCCGTTGTAGTCCTCGCATCCCGACTGAGGGGACGTGCTAACGCCGGTCACGGTTACGTTAAAAGTCGCGGGCGCATCGGTGCAAACAAGGCAGTCAATTGGCACTGTATCGCAAGGACAAGTCGCGCAATCGATGATCTTGCCTACCACATCTTTGAGTATCTTGCCGCCCTTCGTCCAGAATGTGACCATCAGGGACAAACGTCCGTATCTACCCAACGACAGCCGCCGCTAGCGTCGTGGGTCAAAACCTGTTGATTTGCAAAGACGTAGCCAGTGATCTGCGTTAGGTCGTTACAGATTCCAGTTGCGTCAACGTTCTGCCACTCAAAGCCGCCGCTCGCGGAATGGCCTAGCCTTTGTTTGGTTGCGGGAACGTGCCCCGTAATGTCGGATGCGTCCACGAATATTGTCAGTTGTCCAGACTCTTGTTCGACGTCAAGCGTAAGGTCGAGGGATGCGTTGAGTTGGCTGGTCACCAAATCGGAAAACTGGTCCTCTAGATAATCGAGGGTGTCGGCTGCATCTACTTTTACTTTGCCATCGTCAGCCGTGTCTATTTCGGCACTAATGATGATGTAGTTGCCGTTGTCCTCCAGGCAAAGCCCTATGTCGCTTACGCCAAGGTGTTGCCAAATATTTAGAGGGTCCAACACGATAGCGCTGCCATGTGTTGGCGTCTTTGGGTCGCCTGTTGGACTAACAATATGGGTGCCTAGAGGTGGGTCGTTTATTTTGGCGTAATGTTGTTGCACACTACCTACCCCGGCATGCCAACTAGCCTGCGGACCCGTGCTGACCAGCTCGAACATATACAGGTTTTCGTCGCGGAATAAACCGAGCCACTCAGCAGACGTTCCCCAACTAGTCGGTATCTGATTGTGAATTGCAATCAGCTCTTGATCATGCCTCAATGAACCGGCATTCCATGGGAACTGAAAGCCGTCAACCATTGACGTATCTGGATCTGCTTCGGTTGGGCTTAGTGAGTCCTCGCTAGTTACTCCACCCTGGCTGCTTGTCCAGTCAACCTCGCTAACTGGCACTGTCCTTCTAGCGTCGTTGTAAGCTATCGGGACATTGATTTCCGCACGAATGATCTCGGCGTCTTGCTGTACCTCAACAGCGTAGTAGCTACTGCCAATCATCACCGCCAGGCCTTTGCTGTCCGCAACGACCTTTGGGAAGTTGCCCCACTTAGGTTCTGGCGTTGTTGGTGTGAATGGCGTAAAGACCGTTGCACTTCCGATCGAAGTGTGCGGTGGGTCCTTGTCGAATATGTCAGCCGTAAACTCACCGGTAGTCGGGTCGGCCGCTGTCGTTGCCGTGAAGGCGAAAAGGTCAATCGTTGCTGTCGGGTCGGCGGTCTCGCTACCGAACGCGGAATATGGCTCCGTGCCGCCGCCTAGCTGCTCGAACGTCTCGGAGTAAAAGATTACAACCGGGTCGTTGTTGGTTAGGTTTTGTTTTAGGAAGTTATTGACCGTTAGCGTTGCACCTGGGCTTTGGCCGTCAGTTGGAAACGCAACGTTGACAACATCAACTAAGAAAGTAAGGTCCGTATCGAGCACCTGACTTTGATTGACAAACCCCGTCAGCCACTCAGCTTTCTGTTGGCACTCGATTACGTAGTAGGTCGACGTGATCTTGAGACAGATACCATTAGCACCAGACAACGCTCGCTTGAAGTTGTCTGTTATGTCGATGACCTGCTGGCCAGCGATCACTAGTGCTAGTGTGTCTTTGTTCTTTATATCTGCCGTTGCTTCGCCTGCTGGCGCAGCGTTCATGTCGGTTGTCGTTGTGAACGCAAACAGCTCAACCGGATCGGCTGGCGTAGTGGTGCCTGGGTTTAGCTCGACGATCTTAAATGCGCCGTCTACTTCAAGAACAGCGCCTTTGTCTCCGATCTGGGATGTAGCGTATAAGCTCAGAAAGTCGTCTACAGTAATGGAATTGCCCGTTGTGTTGCCGTCTAAGTCGAGTTGATCGGCTGTCGCCTGACCGGCTGAAAAAGTTGTAGTAAGCTCGAAACCCCACAACGTCATCGTCTCTAAGTTGTTGCAAGTAATTAGTGGGCCGTGTGGTTCCTCGGTAATGCTCAAGGGCGATGCAACATCCAGGCCCATCGCATAATTAAGGGCCTCGGATATCTGCTGAAGCCTGGCGGCTATATCGTCGCCTGCATGTATGTTGTCTAGACGAGGTGGCATCAAGCACCAAAGGCGAAAAGGTCGTTTAAGTTGACAGCATCAAACGGGTCTCGATTGGAACCGGATGCCGTGGTTTGAACCTGTAACCATTGTGCAGTATCTGGGTCAAAGAATTCGTTCCAAGGTCTCTCTCGAACAGAAAACGAGTAGTCGATGATGTACAGTGGCACGTTGTTAAACCAGTGCGATTGTTTGGTAAACTTGGCACCGTTGTATTTAACGGTGTCGCCATCATTGCCCAGAATCGATATCGACCCTATGTTGCCCTCGAATTTTCGCATCTCATCCCAGGGCGGCTTGGGAACTCTCGACCAACGAATAATGTAGTTTTGAATCCCAATCCTCTTAGCAATGTTAATGTTGGTCGGCACCGGCCTCACCGGTGTGTCGATCCACTGCCAAGCGCTTTCCTTTGAGTTGGTTGTAATCACCTGGGAGTTGAAGTCGCCTTGAACTTCGAGCTTTGTACCTGCGGGCACCGATGGCGGAGTGAATCCAATGCCAGAATCGGATATCGGTTCCTTGAGGCCGTAGGTAACCTCGATGGCTGCCCACTTGTAGAGTGCAGTACCTGACATCTGGGTGGGGCTGGTGGTATTGGCTACATTGCCGCCGGTTGCAGCCTCAGGACCAAAATAAGGCAACACAACGCAGTCAATGACCTCAGTATCTCCGTCGGCAAAAAATGAATCATCTCCAGGGAATTCTTGGGGAGGTGTCCAGACGGGCGCGCCGGTGATATCCCAATTCCCGACCAGGTCCTTTGCCATCAAAAAGCGATCAGCCCAATCGCACACGAACGTCCGGTTGGCTATTGTGTCGCCACCAGCTAAGACCCTGACAACAGGGCTGCCGGATATCTCGCCAAACTCTCGGCCGTTTAGTGTAGCCATTATCTTGCCACCGCTACCGCGGGCCTTTGAGCTTCTGCACGACCGCCAGTAACGCTAGATAGCGCACCTCGAATTTCGACAACCGTTTGTTTTCCGTTCTTGTCAATGCTGGCAAGTATTTCAAGGTTTCGTTGTGCGCGCCTCTCTTCTTGGGATGCCGCCGAACCGATGCTCTGCTGAAAGACATCGTTAAACCGTGAACCATCAAACAGGCCGACCGTTCTCCTGTCGCCCCTGGCTTGTCGCAACAGGTCTCGTTGCAATTGGGTCTCAACGCCAACCTCTCGCAGCGCCTGGCTACGTGCTAATGCTTGGTCTAGCTTGTTTGATGCTACCCGTCTAGATTCTGCGTCGGCACCGCTAGCTGCAATCGAATCCCTCAGGTCTACCAGACTTTGGTCTGGGTTGGGATTAACTGCCCGCTCCACTCGTTCGCGTAGCTGCCGTCCAGATTCTAGAGAATCCCCACGTTCGCCTTCCGAGATAATTCCGCCGATAAACGGCAGATCTCGAATCCTGTCATTCAAAAAATCGAATATAGGCGAAAATATTTCGACAGCGGCATCAGAAAGTGCGCCGCTAAGTGTATTAAGTGCGCTATTGAATTCGTCCGCTTCTTTTCTGGCTTCATTCAGTCCGGCAACCAAACCAACAAGCAATCCGCCAGCCGCCGAAGCCGCCGCCCCAATCGCCAGCGCCGTCCCGGTGCCAGCACCAAACCCAAGCCTTGCTAGTAGCCCAGCCTGTACACCACTGCCGACACCACCGCCACCACCACCGGCCCCTCCTCCACCGCCACCGTTCGATATATCGTCGTCAAGCTTGTTGATTTTCTGTTCGGTGTCATCCAGCAGGTGGTCAAGATCAGCCTCGAACCCCTCGCGGTCTAAGTCGAGGATTACCCCAGCGCGAGCAAGTGCGCGATTGCCTAAGCCCATCTATAACACCTCCAGATGGTTTTCAACCCATCGGTTGCGATCTTCTTTGATGTTTCTCGCTGCTCCTATTGCTTCCTCTTCTTGCATCTCATCGGGAAACATTGCAAGCACTTGAGCAAAGGTCATCTTTTGGACAGCAGCAGGAGTGAAGCCAAATTCTCTGGCCATGTATCGATAAATGAATGGCCAATCCTCGCCGCAGACTAGATTGCTTCGGTTGTCTCTAGTCTGCTCTGCCCGTTTCCCTCCGGTACTCCAGACATCTCCTCTGAGCTGGGTGTGTGTCCGTTGTCCATGATGTAGATATGATCTTTAATCTCCAACTCCGGATGATACTTCCCAAAAAGCTTTTGCAAATAAAACACTCGGCCCTTTGGCGTACGATACCAGCCGACAACTTCACTCAACTCAGACAAGCCACCGCGCCGCATATCCTTGTATGCCTCTTCAAGCAATACCCGTTTGGATTCCATATCTAGACCTGGCGTAAGCTTGGCAACCGCTTCCATAGGGCTCGGCCGCTCGGCATCCATTATCAACATTGCTTCGTGGTGATCTTCCAGCGTAAGAACGTGGACTTTGTATTGCTTTTCGTCACATATGACGATTCTAAAGCCAGGGCCGAAATCAAGTGCGCCGCTCATGCGATTGCCAGTGCTCCATTGCCGGAAAATGTAAGTGAGATACGAACAAACTCGCCGCCTCGATCAATGGGACCATACCGAACGCGATCAACCACAATGTCACCAGAATAAGTATAGTTGCCGTCATTGATTATCAACGCCACTTCATCTCCCTTGCGAGGTGGTTGAGCGGCGAAATCGTCTTGCAGGTAGTTAAGTGATCCGCTCCAGTCCCCAGCGCCGCAAACTCTCGCAGTCCAGCCTGCGGTTTCACTTGTAACCGCGGATGGATTGTTTGAAGTCTCTTCTATTGTTGCGCTGATGAATTCTTTCAACAGAACAGCGTTATACGTACACGTCGAACTTTTAGCTGAAAAGCCAGGCATTGTTAAAACCCTCTAGAGGTAACTAAGTAATCCATTGAGATAAGCCAGACGCTACCGTCCTCCTGGCTTTCCTGGCGATCGCTTCGCACAAAATCCAGGACATTCGTTCCGCCTGTTGTCCAGCCTTCTCGGGAATATCGAGTATGGATCGCATCGGCTATCAAGTTCGCCTCGTCTTTGTCTGCCGAGAAGACATTGAAAACCATAGTTTGCAATATGTATTCTGAATCTGTTGTGTATTCAACTTCCGAATCGCCGTCTCGCTCAACTGAAATAAACGGCAACACAACCTCTTGCGATGTATCATCCACTGGCGGCAGCTGACCTACACAAAACCTGCGCGGCGGAACAGTCGTTGCGTCGGTCGGGTCCGTGTATTTGTCCACAATGGCAGCCTCAACGCTCATGCCGCATTTTCTCCCGACTGTTCCTGGTGATCACGTTGCCAATATGCTTTTTGTGGCGACGAAACACCGGCAACATATGCTTTCGGAACTGTAGTCCAGCCTTTGGGTAGTTAATTCCTGACTCGTGGTAGAAACCATAGATACCAGCCTTCCGCCATCCTACCGTTACGTTCCTTGACCGACGGCCTCGCATGAAAAAAGCGATGTTCTTTCGCAGCTTGCCGGTTCTCCTGCGAGGTGGCCGCCCTGGCTTGCTGGCTGGCGGATATCGCTTGCTAACGCGCCGCTGAACCAACTGAACAAGACGTTCGGCACCCTTCCGCAATCCAAACGCCGTTGCATTATCAAGCCGCTTGCCGTATTCCTTGCGAAAGTCTATGAACCGAACGGCCACGGAACCTCCCTAACCTCGACCTCCTGGTTTTCGTCCGGGGTCTGAGGGTAAACAATCCGCTCGATCACGTAGATTGTTCCGGTCGCCTGGTCCTTCATCCTATGAGCACTGCCGAACGACTTATCCTCGTCCATTTTGATCACATGCGTATAGTCGTCATCTCTTTTGTCGTTCTCAATCCCGATGCCCTTGTCTCTGGCCACGATCAGCGCCGGAACGTCTGTCTTAAAGTCGCTCCAGGCTGGCCCGTACGCCCCCTCTGTGCCCTTGGAGAATGCCGCCACCTCTATTGTCACTAGGTCAGTCAAGATGCCTCCTGTGGCCCCTCCGCCGCCTGTACGACATAAGCAGTCGTAGCAACCGGCACAAAGATTATCGATCACCTCGACGATCGGCCAGCTAACACCAAAACAATCGACAATCGTATTGGCAATTGCCGGTCTGGTCTCGACGTCCTCTCTTAGCAAAGCCCAGGAAGTTTCGACAAATTGGTCCTGACCTTTTAGAAACGTTCGGTCGGCGCTGCGTATCGCCCTGATGCTAGAGAAAAGTTCGACGGCTTCGTCTTTGAGGGTAACCCTCTCGACGTCATCCATTGCCAGCAGGTCGCTGGCGTTCAATGCTTTAAGTGATATTGCCATAAATAAAAACAGGGGCGAGCAGGTGATAGGAAACCCACCCGCCCCTGTGGCCAAAAAGGCTAGGCAGTGTTCCGACACACGTGTCTCGGCTCTAGTGTGACGACACTACCTCGCTGCGAAACCTTAAACCGCATCGAGATGTCTTTTGTGAACTCAGCTTCCGAGTTGTTCGGAGCTTCGGTCACGGTAATCGGCCAATTCTCTCGCCATGCAAACGCACGGTTGAAATCGCCGTAGTACCAGGTGGTAAGCGCCTGTGCGGCGGTCGTCATCCTGGAGTTTAGGTAGCGACTGGTGATGACCCTCAAGTCGCTCACCGGGTTAGGACCGACGAACCGCTGCGTAAAGTTGCGAACCGCCGCAATACCGATTGTAGCGTCACCGCCACTCATCGCAGTTCCGGCATTAGTCTCGGTCGCATTAACGATCTGCGAAGCTCGCATTGCCAAGCCAGTCGGCACAACAATTTGCGTACCCGTCATAATCATCGGCTCGCTGGTATTGGGGTCTTCCATCCCAGCTAACAACTGCTCGGCCGTGTCGATGTTGTCAAGATCTGTCAGGCCGTTAGTGGCTGCGATGTTATCCCAAGAGGTGAAGTTCTTAGGAACCAAATCCAAGTAAGTATTAGCAGCGACACCCTTTCGGCTGTAGCTGTTAGTCGCACCGATCACTTCATCGATGATCAGCTTTTCCTTATACATCCCCATGCCTTCGCCGATCTTGCGAGCCTGACTGACAATCTGCCCAGTCAGGTCAAAGAAGATCGCTTCACGAGTGATCGGGATAATCACACCAGCCTTCACCGTCGCCGGTGCGTTGATGAAATCCTCACCGAAATTCACTTCAGAGTACGCAGCACCTTCAGCAACCGTTGCGTTCTGGTCACCTGGGTGTGCAACTTGAGGGATGATCTCGGTGTTCTGAGTCGTCGGCATGTTCTGCACAACCTGTGTGAACACGAACGATTCATTGACCGCGCCTTCCATCAATGCGGCAAAGATCAATTGACCCATGATGTTGGTAAACTGCGAGGTATCAACGTCTGCTTCTCGCAAGACCACACCACCACGACTGCGAGGATTGCAGCTCTCAAAATACTCATTACCA
>Ga0265309_10001098_pt1 | contig 11647 bp, 8 predicted proteins | sample Helome_FD_192492 | JGI IMG/M metagenome (GOLD analysis project Ga0265309, IMG submission 192492) | Marine sediment microbial communities from subtidal zone of North Sea - Hel_20160524 (Illumina Assembly) | ecosystem: Environmental > Aquatic > Marine > Subtidal zone > Sediment ...
CCCCAGGCCATGGTCATGTTATCAACCCTTTTGACTGGATCGTCTACCACCAGGGTGGTGACATCGAATCGTAAAACTGCGTCCAGGAAATTATCGGCCTGGTCGGTATTCAGATGCTCTTCGATCAGAGTGGCAGTATAGTCCTCACCTCGATAGGCTGTTGCCACCGTATCACAGAACTCGTCATGATCACGATCGACATAATGATCTGAAAAGCGCTCGAGCGCTGTGCCCTCGGTGGCCGCCATTTTCGCATACCAGAAATAGCCAGCAAAAACCTCGTCTGCGCCCTGCCCGCTTTGCACCACTTTTACCGATTTCGAAACCTGTTCGGAAAGCAGGTAAAACGCGACCGCATCCTGGCCAAACATGGGTTCCGCCATGGCCTTAACCGCTTCCGGTAAACGGGTTAGCACCTCGGCATTTGGAATCAGAAACTTCTGATGATCGGTGGCATATCGCTCTGCGACCGGATCGGAAAATTCAAACTCGTTACCCCTTTCTTCAGGCTGGTCTTCAAAACCGATACTGAAAGTGCGTATATCATGCTGCCCCGCCTCGGCCAGCAAGGCCACCAGCAGGCTCGAATCCAGCCCGCCTGAAAGCAGCACTCCAACCGGAACGTCAGCAATGGTGAGTCGTTTTTTAACCGCCTGCATCAACGAGTCATGTATTGACTGGTTCCATTCCTCGGCGGACATGGACTCCGCAGGACGTTTTGCCATCAGCGTCCAGTAACGCTCCTCGGTGAGCTTGCCAGTGGGTGTTACATTCATGTAGAAAGCGGGCCGACATTTTTTGATCGACTTGATCAGCGTACGTGGAGCGGGTATCACGGCATGCAGGCTGAACTGATGATGCAGCCCAACTGGATCAATATCGGTCGAAAACAAACCGGTTGCCAGCAATGCCTGCGGATTCGACGCAAAATAGAAACCCTGCGCTGAAACCGCGTAGTAAAGTGGCTTGATACCCATGCGATCACGGGCCAGAAAAAGGTTTTGTCGTTTCGAATCCCAGATCGCAAATGCGAACATGCCGTGCAATTGTTCAACGCAGGTGTCACCCCAGCAGGCGTATGCATTGATGATGACTTCGGTATCACTTTGGGATTTGAAGTGGTAACCCTTGCCAATCAAAATCGTGCGCAACTCGGGATAGTTGTATATGGTCCCGTTGAAAACAATGGTGTAGCGTTCGCTGCTGTCCTGCATCGGCTGGTGCCCCGCTGCAGACAGGTCAATTATCGCCAGCCGACGATGTCCAAGCATTACCGGGCCATTAAAGTATTCTCCTTTGTCATCTGGACCGCGCTGCGCAACTCGGGCCGACATGCTGCCTGCATGATCGGGATTGATTGCGTTGTCGTCGAAACTCAGGGCACCAAATAAGCCGCACATATAACCTCACAAAAGTTGTCGTTTCTTCACCCGATATGCGCCCAAGGATACATTGCACCCCATACCGAAAGTCCTTATACTCCGCCGCGTGTGGCGGGGGGCAGAACACATTTACCCGGCCCCGTATTCTAAACGTTTATGATCGGGAGTCATCAATGAATCCGTTAAAATCAATTACCGGCACAATCGTCACAGGGGTGGTGATCTCCGCCATCGTGATGATTATCTTTGCCGATGGTATCACCAGTGCAATCGAGTGGACGGTATGGTTCCATGTACTGGCTGGCGTGGCCTGGATTGGCCTGCTTTACTACTTCAACTTCGTGCAAGTGCCAGGTGTGGCCAAGGCGCTCTCGGAAGCCGATAGTGGCGGTCCCGGACCAGCCGCTATTAACAAATATGTTGCACCAGCGGCATTGCTCTGGTTTCGCTGGGCGGCCGTAGCGACCTGGCTTTCAGGCGCAGCGATTCTGGCGAAATTGGGCATTCTGGGTGCCGCATTTACATTCCAGCCTGGCGCAGCAGTAATTGGCGTCGGTGCATGGCTGGGAACAATCATGGCCATTAACGTATGGGTATTCATCTGGCCAAACCAGAAAAAAATACTCGGCCTGGATGGGCAAACCCATGAACCGGATGTCATTGCCAAAGCTAAAACCGTAGCCTTGATGGCATCACGTACCAACACGGCTTTATCCATCCCGATGTTGCTGTCGATGACTGCTTACGCACATGGGGGCTTCCCTTTCTAAGTGGCCGATCAGCCAGATCTAAAGCCCCGTTTAAACGGGGCTTTTTTTTGCTCTAAAAACTTGTAATCGTTGAAAATCACTGTATGTTTGAGCGTTTTTTTCACGCAGCCAGACAATGTCAGACCATCTCGTCAATGCATATCAATCCCTGCCCGTCACTTTTACTCATGGTGACGGTTGTTACCTTTGGGACACTGAGGGTCGGCAATACCTGGATGCACTCTGCGGCATATCTGTCACCAGCCTGGGCCACAACTACCCTCCTTTAACCACGGCGATTCAGGAACAGGCGGCGACCCTGCTACATACATCGAACCTCTATTCCATCACCTGGCAACATAAACTCGCTGATCTGCTGTGCGCAACCGCAAACATGGACCGGGTCTTCTTTGCCAACTCGGGAGCTGAAGCCAACGAGGCGGCGATCAAACTGGCGCGCCTGTATGGTCATCAGCAAGGTATCAGAAATCCGCAGATCGTGGTCATGCAACATGCATTTCACGGCCGCACCATGGCAACCCTCAGCGCCACCGGAAGCCGCAAGGTACAGGCGGGCTTCGAACCACTGGTCACCGGTTTTGTGCGCGCTCCATACAACGACATCGCCGCGATTGAGGCAATCGCGGAAAATAATCGCAATGTTGTCGCGATCCTGGTCGAACCGGTACAGGGTGAAGCTGGCATTGTTATTCCTGATTCGGGTTATCTTGGCGCGCTACGCCGCATCTGCGATCAAAACAACTGGCTGCTAATGCTGGATGAAGTTCAAACCGGAATGGCACGCAGCGGCAAGATGTTTGCGTGCCAGCACGAGGCAGTTTTACCGGATGTAATGACGCTGGCGAAAGCGCTTGGCAACGGAGTCGCGATCGGCGCCTGTGTTTCTAAGGGAAGAGCAGCAGAAGTGTTCAAGCCGGGAAATCATGGTTCCACCTTTGGAGGTAATCCATTAGCCTGTCGGGCTGCCTATACCGTGCTGACGAGCATGCTTGAAAACCACATAGCCGATAACGCGGCGCAATGCGGAGAACAATTGTCCAGTCTCCTGCGACAGGGGCTTGCCGACAACAAACAGTTTGTCGAAGTGCGCCATCTTGGATTATTAATGGCCATAGAAATGAAAATTCCCTGCCATGCTATGGTAGCGCTTGCACTGGAACAGGGATTGCTGATCAATGTCACCGCGGAACGGACTATCCGCCTGCTTCCGCCCTTAATTCTCAGCGAAGCACAAACCGCCGAGATCGCCAGCAAACTGATCTCTTGCATTTACCACTTCACCGAGTAGCGAAATGTCGACCCGCCATTTTTTAAGCCTGCTGGACTTCACCAGTGACGAGCACCGGGCATTGATTGCGCACGCGATCGATGTCAAACAGAAATTGAAACAAGGCGTCGAGCATACACCCCTGAAAGGGAAACTGCTGGCCATGATTTTCGAAAAATCTTCAACTCGAACCCGAGTTTCGTTTGAGGCAGGAATGTTTCAGCTGGGAGGTCACGCAATCTTCATGTCGCCGCGAGACAGCCACCTGGGACGGGGCGAGCCTATCGAAGACAGCGCACGTGTTATATCGAGCATGGTGGACGGTATTCTGATTCGCACTTTTGGTCACGATCGCATCGAAAAACTGGCACAAAACTCGCGCGTACCCGTTATCAATGGTCTCAGTGATTTGCTGCATCCCTGCCAGTTGCTGGCCGATATGCAGACTTGGTTTGAACTGCGTGGGGATATTGCCGGGGCCAGTGTTGCCTGGATCGGAGATGGCAATAATATGTGCCATTCCTATATAAACGCAGCCCTGCAATTTGGTTTCGACCTCAGGATCTCATGCCCTCCGGGCCATGAGCCGGCAGCGGAATTAGTACAGAGCGGGGGTGAATCGGTGACGCTTCATGATTCTGCTGAAGCTGCAGCCAAAGACGTGGATTTAATTGTTACCGATGTCTGGGCCAGTATGGGCCAGGAAGAAGAACAACAGCAACGTGCGGCAATTTTTGCGGCATATCAGGTCAACCAGTCAGTCATGTCGCAGGCTGATAGTGAAGCGTTATTTATGCACTGCCTACCTGCTCATCGCGGTGAGGAAGTCACCGCCGAGGTTCTAGACAGTCCGCAATCCGTCATCTGGCAAGAAGCAGAAAACCGCCTGCACGCTCAAAAAGCCCTGCTCGAATTCCTCCTCGGGCCGGGATTTTAACCTTCAAGAATCTCGAGCCGGTCGCGACCACGCTCCCTGGCTAACTTGAGTGCAGTATCTGCCCTGACCAGCAATTCCCGCGAAGAAGAACCGGGTGCCACTGCCTGGCTACCCAGCCCGATACTCATGGTCAGAAACGGCCGTGTACCTGACTTCAGGTGTTCTATTTTTTGTTGCGCCAGGGCCTGCATGATATCGAGCGCAATCTGACGCGCATTTTCACAGCTCATTCCGGGGAGCAACACCGCGAATTCGGCCCCTTGCAGGCGCGCCACCATTTGACCCTGGTGTGAAATCTGGTTATTCAACATTCCAGCAATCTGACGCAGGTGTAAATCCCCTGCTTCCTGACCATAGTGTTCATTAAATTCATGGTAATGATCGATGTTGAGTTTGATCAACGATACCTGACCATTGTTATCCTGGTACTGGCGCCAGACATCTTCCAGGTGAACGCGAAAGGCACGATAATTCGAAACACCGGTAAGCTCATCGCTGGTCGATACTTTTTCCAACGCCTTGTTGGTCCTGGAAACCGATTCGAGCAGGCGCTGCAAATCCTCGATCAGGGTTTCGTTATCATACCGGTAATAAAGCGCATCGTTGACCAATTCATTCATCCGTTTCACGCTTACAAATCCGGCTATCATAAAAAATAAATACAGGAAACTGAGAACAAAGGCGCCGGAATTCATCTGCAGAAATAGCCAAATCGTGACTGGCAGCATGATCGTAACCATGTAGGCGATGTACACGCGCAATGAAGTTGACAGGTAGGCAATGGCTCCCGCACACATCGTCAGTAACATCGCATGCAAAATGATTTGCACGTTGCTGCTGATATAGTTCATCAATAAGGCAGCACCGCAACCAAGCATCAAACCCGAGGTAATAACGCCGATCAAAAAGCGATCATGCCACTGTCGATAGGGGAAGTAGGCCTTGTTGCGAAGACCCAGAAATTTTTGCAGCAACCACCACCTTGCCAGCATTACCAGGTACAGCAGTAATAACCAACTGATGACCCAGTACTCTCGACCCTGGATTTCGAGTTCAACATAGGCCATGGCCGATGCTAGCGTAGATACAAAAAGGGTTATGAAAATACCGAGGCGAAAACGATTATAGAGAAAGGCAACAAGTTCCTGTTGCTGCAGATGGTGTGTGCTGACGGGTTTACTTTCGGTGTTAATCGGGAAATCCTTCTGCCTTCTTTGTTAGCTTCCGCGAATGTACTATAGTGCAGTTCGAGTGTAGCGGATATCAGCAGAAATGAGCAATACGCAAGACTATGTGCAATGGTTTCGGGGTACGGCTCCTTACATCAAGGCACATCGCAAGAAGACTTTTGTGATCATGGTTTCGGATGAAGTCATTTATTCAGGCAGATTTATCGGCCTGGTGCACGATATCGCCCTGCTGAACCATCTCGGCATTAAGCTGGTCATTCTCCACGGAAGCCGCAGCAGCATTGATTCCCACCTGGCTGACAACAAGCTTGATTCCCGGTTTCATCAAAACATCAGGATAACGGACGCCGCGGCATTACCATTCGTGATACAGGCGATCAATGAAGTTAAGACCTTTTTTGAATCGCAATTATCGACCGGCCTGCCGAATACACCTATGTCTGGTTCAGAACTTTCCCTGGTCGGCGGTAATTTCGTGATAGGCATGCCCCTTGGGGTGATTGGCGGCGTGGATATGCAGCATTCGGGCAAAGTACGCGCTATTAAGCACGAAGCGATCAACGATCTGCTAGCACTCAATCATGTCGTGCTACTATCGAATCTAGGCTATTCCCGAACCGGCGATGTTTTCAATTTACCCGCGGAAGAACTGTCCGGGGAAGTCGCACGAGCGCTCAAGGCCGACAAACTCATTTTTATTCAACCAGGTATTGCCGACGGTGATGCACAGGCAAGTACGCTTTCTACCCGCCAGTGCGAGTCGATGCTGGAAGATTCCACGACCCCTGATGAATTGAGGAGCCTGTTGCGGCAGGCAATTCAGGCGGTTCAGGCGCAAGTCAAACGAGTGCATTTTATCGATCCACAAGTCGACGGCGGTTTATTGCTGGAATTGTTCACCCGGGATGGTTACGGAATCATGGTAACCAATTTATTTTACGAAGGCAGCAGAGCGGCCAGTATTGATGACGTCGGCGGCATTCTGAGCCTGATTGAACCGCTGCAAGACAGCGGTATACTCATTGTCAGGTCCCGCGAACAGATAGAGCTGGAAATCTCGCATTTCCAGGTTATCGAAAAAGACGGCATGATCATCGCCTGTATCGCCTGCATTCCAGACAGCAATGACGATATGGCTGAAGTCGCATGCCTCGCGGTACACGAAAGTTACCAGGGTTCCGGGTTCGGCAATCAATTACTGCAGATCGCCGAAGATCGAGCTATAAAATCAGGAATCTCTAGACTCTATACGCTGACCACACGCACCTCGCACTGGTTTATCGAGCATGGCTTTATAGAGTCCGGTGATTTCGACTTACCCGAGGCCAAACGTGCAACATTTAATCCCGATCGTGGATCCAAGATACTACTGAAGTCAATCTGATGCCCTATGATCTCAGCAACTACCTCGTCATCGGCGTATCATCGCGCGCCCTGTTCGATCTGAATCGCGAAAACGAAATATATGAAAAGGAAGGCCTGGAGGCCTACTGTCGCTACCAGCTGGAACACGAAAACGACGTATTGAAACCGGGCACTGGTTTCGCGCTGATCGAGGCCATGCTGAGCATTAATGAAATAGAAGCCGGGGTGCGGCGCACCGAAGTCGTAATCATCTCACGTAACTCGGCTGACACCAGCTTGCGCATCTCTAACTCAATCGACAGCTATGAGCTCGACATTACACGAGCGGCATTCACGGGAGGTGAACCCGTGGCCAAGTATCTGAATGCGTTTGAGGTCGATCTATTTTTATCGGCCACCGAAGAAGACGTCCAGGCTGCAGTCGAGTCTAATGTAGCCGCGGGCTTGATCTATGACGGCCCAAGCCGAAATCGGACAGATCCACTCGAGCAAATCAGAATTGCATTCGATGGCGACGCCGTGTTGTTTTCCAAGGAATCAGAAATGATTTACCAGCAGCAGGGACTCGAAGCTTTCATCGAGCATGAAAAATTGAATGCCGAAAAGCCATTGCCAGAGGGCCCATTCGCCAAGTTGTTAAAAACATTGTCGTTTTTACAATTTGACCTGACTAACAGCACGACGCAGAAAACCCCGCCGATTCGAACCGCACTGGTAACGGCTCGCAATAGCCCGGCGCACGAAAGAGTGATTCGTACGCTGCGCACCTGGAATGTTCGCATCGATGAAACCTTTTTCCTCGGGGGTGTTCCCAAGCATAAGATCCTGGAATCATTTTCCCCGCATATCTTCTTCGACGATCAGCATCAACATTGCGAAGGGGCTGCCAGAGTTGTGCCAACTGCGCGCGTACCGCATAAGGGAGATGAAACGAAAACGGCCTGAATGACAGGCCGTTTTTGTTTACCACTACTAATCCAGTAACTGGCTAGTCGTCGCGTCGCTGCTTCTCAAGCCGTTCGTGCTTTTCCTGGGCCTCGACCGTTAACGTGGCTATGGGCCGTGCTTCAAGCCTGAACAACCCAATTTCTTCACCGGTGTCGTCGCAGTATCCATAAGTGCCATCCGAAACCCGGGCCAGTGCATGGTCTATCTTGTTTACCAGTTTGCGATAACGATCGCGGGTGCGCAGTTCCAGCGCAGCATCGGTTTCCAGCGAGGCTCGATCATTGATATCGGGCTCCTGCCAGTTTTCTTCCTTTAAATGCGAAATCGTGTTTTCAGACTCCTGCAGCAACTCGGTGCGCCATGTCAGCAATTTCTGACGAAAGTACTCCAGATGTTGCGCAGACATATAATCTTCCTTGGGGGATGGCTTGTAGCCTTCGGGTAATTCTATTGTCATGTAAATTGGCTCCAGTGATGACCGGGAACAATAAAAGGCGGGCAGTATAGGGACGTTTTTTCAGTTCAGCAAGTCACCTTTTAACTTTTTTTCAGGTTCAGCTAATCAGGCACCGTATGCGGCTCAAGCGGTCGATTTGAGACTATTCTCGGGATCCCCCAGAAGTCGCAATAGCTGCTACTAACTGGCCTGACTTACAGCCGTCGGGTTGTGGTTTGTTCTTTTAGCGAATTAATCATAGACTTAGCTATCATTACCTCAGTACAAACATCTCTATTCTAGTCCTATGTTCCTAATGCGCCTGGTTATTCTATTAGTCATTGTTGCGATTTTACTCTGGTTGCTTAAAAGAGTGTTCGGCCCCGAGCCCGAACCGGAGCAACTGGAATCGACGAAGCCGGAAAATATGCGCCAATGCAAGTATTGCGGGGTCCATGTGCCTGAATCATCAAGCCTGTTGGTCAAAGACGAGCCTTATTGCTGTCAAGAACATGCAGACCTTGATCAGCAATAATCCCCTGGACAGCGGGTACAAGACACGCTCGACGAACTGGACTTCGGTTCGCTTACTCAACGTTTACCGTCTGGGGCTGTCGGCAATATTTTTCGCGCAGAGCTTCATCAGCCCGTCACCGCTACTTAACATCGTCAATCTGACCCTCTACTCGTGGACCAGTTTTGCGTTTCTGGTACTTGCCCTGGTGTGGATAGTGGCGGCCTTGATCGAACGGCGTGGTTTCAAGCGCCAGGTGTCACTGCAAATCTACAGTGATACGGTATTAATTATCCTGCTCATGCACGCTTGCGGCGGGATTTCCAGCGGCCTCGGCATGTTGTTGATAATCTCGGTCGCGGTAACCGGTTTACTCACCGAACAGGCTTTGGCTGTTTTATTCGCTTCGCTGGCCTCGCTCGGACTGCTCACCGAGCATGTTTACTCGGTAATCAACCTTCCCGGCTATACCGGCACTTCAACGCAGGTTGGAATCCTGGGTGCCAGCCTGATTGCGACAGCGATTGTCACGCATAACTTGATTATGCGGGTGCGCAGTAGCGAACAATTGATCCAGCAACGCGAACGCGACGTCGCGTTATTATCGGCGTTAAACCAGGAAATAATTGAGAATCTGCAGGCCGGAGTGATCGTGCTGAGTCGTAATGACCAGATTCGACATATCAATCGGGCGGCGCTGGACATGCTGCACATCGCCAACAAAACCTCCATTTCGATGCAGAAAGACTGCCCCAAACTGTTGGCCGAACTTGAAAACTGGCGTAAAACCTCGGACGAGGAATCGACTTCTCCGTCTTTCGAAACCGGAATCGACAATATTCAGGTTAGTTTTCGCCAACTCGAAAGTGAAGGTCAACCCAATACAATGATTTTCCTGAACGATATATCGTCGATTCGAGATAGCATGCAGCAAGCCAAACTCGCTTCGCTTGGCCATTTAACCGCCAGTATCGCACACGAAATCAGGAATCCGCTTGGGGCGATTTCTTACGCCGCTGAATTGCTCAATGAAAGCGATGAATTCGGGGACGGAGATCAGCGTATGATCGAAATAATCAACCAGCACACCTTGCGCATCAATAACATCATTGAAGATATCTTGAAAATCTCCCGCAGCGGCCCAACCGTGAAGGAGCCTATCGACCTGCGCACTTGGTTACCAAGCTTTATCGATCGTTTCTGTCAATCCGGCCTGGCGAAACCCGATTCCTTCGAGCTTGAAATTGAAATCGAGAATCCCAGGCTGCAGTTTGATTCAGGTCATCTGGCGCAAATACTGACTAATCTTTGCACCAATGCCTGTGTTCATGGTGACAAGGATAAACCGGTAATTATTCGGGTTTTCTCTACCCTGGCCTACCCGTTATGCATCGAGATCGCCGACCAGGGACCAGGCATCGAGGGTGAAATTCTGGACAAGATATTCGAACCCTTTTATACCACCAGTCACCAGGGCTCAGGGCTGGGTTTATATATCGTTGGACAACTGTGCGAGCTCAACAATGCTTTTATCTCGGCCCAGATAAACCAGTATAATGGCACCAGTTTTATCCTGCAGATGACCTCCCTCGCGACCGAACTAGACGATCAGGTAGATTAATGTCCAAGCAACGCATTTTGATCGTTGATGACGAGCCCGATATACGGGAATTGCTCGAAATTACCCTGTCGCGTATGGGGCTGGAAACCCGCAGTGCCGAAGACTACAGCAACGCCACGCGCATGCTGCATGACGAGTCCTTCGATCTATGTTTGACCGATATGAAACTTCCCGATGGAGATGGTATCGCGCTGGTCGAGCACATCCAGCAGCATTACCCGAACACGCCAACCGCGGTGATAACCGCACACGGCAGCATCGATCTCGCGATCAAGGCAATGAAATGCGGTGCTTTCGACTTCGTCTCCAAGCCGGTGTCGCTGGAAACACTGCGCAACCTGGTCGATAAGGCCCTCACCCTGCCGAGCTCGCCGCTGCTTTCCAGCGGCACTTCTGACACGAAATATCAAATAATCGGCGATTCCGAATCGATGCTCGATCTCAAGCGCTCGATTGCAAAGTTTGCACGCAGCCAGGCACCGGTGTTTATCTGCGGCGCATCGGGTACCGGTAAGGAACTGGTGGCACGTCAGATTCACCTGCAGGGTTCACGCGCCGAGTCAGACTTTATCGCGGTCAACTGCGGCGCGATTCCGTCGGAGCTGATGGAAAGCGAGTTTTTCGGGCATCTGAAGGGAAGCTTTACCGGGGCCACCAGTGATAACGAGGGATTGTTCAAGGCCGCCCATGGGGGCACCCTGTTTCTCGATGAAATCGCGGACTTACCGTTGGCGATGCAGGTTAAACTGTTACGCGTTATCCAGGAGAAATCGATCCGTGCGGTCGGCGCACAACAGGAAGAACCCGTCGACGTGCGGATTATCAGCGCGTCACACAAAGATCTTGAATCCATGGTGGCGGAAGGCACTTTTCGACAGGACCTCTACTACCGTATCAACGTTATCGGGATTACGGTTCCGAACTTGTCCGAGCGCGCCAAGGACATCCCGCAACTGGCTGACTACCTGATCGAAAAATACAACTATCAAAACGCAGCCCAGGTTTCGATCAGCGAACAGGCATTAACGGCACTGCAAAACTACGCCTTTCCAGGTAACGTGCGTGAGCTGGAGAACATTCTGGAACGCGCACTGGCGTTGTGCGAAAACGAATCGATCGAGGCCGATAATCTGCAACTGCCAGAGCAGAACGGCGATAACGACGAAAAACCTGCCAGTCTCGGTGAAATGACCCAAAACCTGGAAAAAGAGCAAATT
>Ga0265309_10001099_pt1 | contig 11635 bp, 11 predicted proteins | sample Helome_FD_192492 | JGI IMG/M metagenome (GOLD analysis project Ga0265309, IMG submission 192492) | Marine sediment microbial communities from subtidal zone of North Sea - Hel_20160524 (Illumina Assembly) | ecosystem: Environmental > Aquatic > Marine > Subtidal zone > Sediment ...
CCCTGTTCTGCAAACAGGCGTCCGATCTCGATCACATCCGGTCCTGTCGTTCCACTGAGAACCGGAAGCTCCATTGTTCTTCCGTCCGGGCTCGTAAGCGTATATACGTTCTTCGTCATAGCATCCTCAAACTTTCGGTGGGGGCAATACAGCACTAATCCATGGCTGCCTGCCTTGGGCCGCAGCCATACAGCATCTATGGGCTCCCTCGAAAAAGGGGCGCGGCAGAGCTCCAGCTACAACACGCTATGGTGCCGGAAGCCGGAAACACGAGCAAATGGCCAAGGCAATGTGCGCCTTTATGAGAATCCAGGGTGCGTGTTAGCCCATACCGTATTTACGGCGGAATTTATCGACGCGGCCACCGGAATCGACGATCTTCTGCTTACCGGTATAGAAAGGATGACAGGCCGAGCAGACCTCGATAGTCAGGTCATCACCAAGCGTGCTGCGGGTGGTGAATTCGTTGCCACAACTACAGGTCACCTTGGTTTCACTGTAATTCGGATGGATGTCGGCTTTCATTGCAGGTCGTCCTTACGGCACAAGCGCTGGAAAAAGGGCGCGTAGGATATAGGGAAGCTTATGTCTCCGCAAGTGCCGCATTTGGCGCGCATGATCTTATCCACAAATCCTGTGGATAACTCTGTGGAACAAAATTGGACAAGGAGGCTAAGTGAGTATTTTTAAAGCGGAGTTTCTAAAATGTCTATTTTGTGTCCAATTTAATATATTGTTTTAAATCAATATCTTATTGTGACTTTTGAACGACCGTACTTAGTTAACATGCTTATGGCACGGAAAAAACAGGCGAACGCCTGATGTTGTGCATAAATGCCGCCGGACACATTGGACAGATTCACTCATATACGGGCCTGGACTCAGGCTAGAAAGCGCGCCTGAAGATCGTTCAGCAGGCGAAATCCGGTCGGCGTCGGGCGCCAGAGATCATGTTCGCCTCGCTCGATCAGTCCGTCCGCCGCTGCCCGGGCGAGGGTCGCCTCGATTTGAACGATGCCCTGACCGGTCCTTGCCGTGAACTCCGATTCCGTGAATCCCCCGGAAAGGCGCAGCTTGTTGAGCATAAATTCGAATCCCTTGTCTTTTTCCTCAATCGGTTTCATTTCCAGGCTGGCGTCGTCGGCTTCTGCCCATTCCATATACACGAGGGGATTCGCAGGCTTGGTATACCGGTGGGCAGCAGCACCGGTCCCGGTTATCTTGCCGTGCGCGCCGGCACCTGCCGCCAGGTAATCACCAAACGACCAGTAATTGAGATTGTGCCGACATTGATGGTGCGGCCTCGCGAACGCAGAGATCTCATACTTTGCGTATCCTGCCCGCTCCAGTCGTTCGTGACATTCCTGCTGGATTTCCCAGGCGAGGTCATCGTCGGGAATATTCGGTGGGGGCCGCTGATAAAATACCGTATTGGGCTCAAGCGTTAGTTGGTAGTAAGAAACGTGTGGTGTTTTGAGTGCCAGCAAAGAACGCACATCAGAAACCGCAGCTGATAAATCCTGACCAGGCAACGCAAACATCAGGTCAACGTTGATGCTGTCGAAGCCGGCGGCAACTGCTTCATCGAAAGCCAGGTAAATGTCGTCCGGACCGTGGATACGACCCAGCACTTTCAGCATGTCTGCGTCGAAACTCTGTGCCCCCAGCGAAAGCCTCGTAACACCAACCTCTCGATACGATGAAAGCGCGCCTCTTTCGACCGTCCCCGGGTTTGCCTCCATCGTTATCTCACAGTCGTCTTCTATCGACAGTACTTCCCGACATAGACCCAGCACGTATCCGATCTCGTCAGGCGTAAACAGGCTTGGTGTACCGCCGCCGAAAAAAACTGTCTCAACGACACGGCCGTTCGACAGTGCTGCTTCTCTCCGTAAATCTTTTTCGAGCGCGGCGATGTATCTGCTTTTCTGCGTGCGGTCTCCCGCGCGATGTGAATTGAAATCGCAGTAAGGGCATTTCCGGACGCACCAAGGCAAATGAACGTATAAGGATAACGGTGGCAACATCCAACTAACCTGCGGCCAGGTAATATTGCAAGAACAATGGCGATAAAGACGGCGACATTGGTTCTACTCCGCGAGCTCCCGGACCCGTCGTTTCAGTTCACGAAAAGCCTTGCCGCGATGACTGACCTCATTCTTTTCTTCTCTCGACATTTGCGCACCGGCCTTGCCAACGTTCCTATCCAGAAAAACCGGGTCGTAACCGAACCCACCCGTGCCGATTCGATCTCGAAGAATCTCGCCACGCCAGACGGCCTCAACGACGAGCGGCGCTATGCTGGTATCCGGGAAAACCAACACTGCGGCACAATGAAAACCGCCGCCGCGACTATCGTCAGGTACGCCTGTCATCTCTTCGAGCAGTCGGTCGACGTTTTCATCGTCAGTGGCATTGATGCCCGCGTATCGTGCCGACCTGACTCCAGGTCGACCATCCAATGCGTCAACGGAAATGCCCGAGTCGTCTGCGATTGCCGGCAATCCGGTAACCCGGGCAGCGTGACGCGCTTTCAGCAATGCATTTTCAATGAAGGTCTCACCGGTTTCTTCGGGCGACTCAATGTCGAATTTATCCTGCGGCGTTACCGTTATACCCAGAGAGGAAAAAATATCTGCGATTTCACGAATCTTGCCTGCATTCCCGCTTGCCAGGACAATTTGTTTCGGCACCGACATTGCCCTGCCGTTAATCTGCTGCTTCGATGGCTGCATTCTGCAAGGTCAGCACTTCAGCGATACCTTTATCAGCAAGTGACAGCAATGCATCGAACTCGCCGCGATCGAATGCGTGACCCTCTGCAGTACCTTGCACTTCAATGAATCGACCCGCGTCGTTCATCACAATGTTCATGTCGGTCTCTGCCTGTGAGTCTTCTATGTAATCCAGGTCAAGGACCGGTGTGCCACGAAAAATACCCACCGAGATCGCAGCGATCTGGCCATGTATAGGATTTTTCTTCAGATCTCCACGTGCACATAGTCTGTTCATCGCTATTTGTAGTGCCACATAGGAACCGCTGATTGCGGCCGTTCGCGTCCCACCGTCGGCTTGCAGGACGTCACAGTCGAGCGTAACGGTTTTTTCACCGAGCCCCTTCAGGTCGGTCGCCGCGCGCAACGAGCGACCGATCAACCGCTGAATCTCCTGGGTGCGACCACTTTGCTTTCCCCTGGTAGCCTCCCTGGCTGACCGGGTATTGGTCGATCCGGGCAACATCCCGTATTCGCCTGTCACCCAACCCTTGCCGCCACCGCGCAGCCATACCGGGACACGATGCTCGACGCTGGCCGTGCACAGTACGCGGGTGTCGCCAAATTCGGCTAGCACACTGCCAGCTGCATGTTTCGTGTAGTCAGCTACAAATCGTACCGGGCGTAACTCGTCCGGCGTGCGGCCACTGGGGCGCATAGTCTCTCCTAATGGTTACTTTGTGAAAAACCGGGGTCGAACCGCGGTTTTTGCGGGTGGTCATGATACGCCAAAAAAGGTCGCTGACCTCGCGTCGGTTTATTCGGGGAATTGTTCGGTGAGTTATTCGCCCAGCCAGAGCAGGGCCGTTCCCGTCGTGTTATCGCTGTACGGCGCGTTCATGGTCAGCGCCTTGATGCTTAGCGACTTCAGGTTATCGGCGAGGCTCATTGTGCTGCGGGTTGCCACTTCCGCGATTTCATCATCATTCATGCCCGACCATAGCCCGTCAGAACAGGCCAGCAGTACATCGCCCTGAAGCAAAGGCTTCATTCGGGTAATCGTCATGTCCGGGACCGGTGCGTCGCCACCAATGCAACACTCGACGAAATTGCGCATCGGGTGGTCCAGTGCCTCCTCTTCCGTAATCGCACCTTCCTGGATGAGGACCTCGACGTGGCTGTGATCACGGGAACGGCTCACCAGCTTTCCGGCACGCATCTGGTAGATTCGGCTGTCGCCGATATGGGCCCACCAGGCGCCGCTCTCCTGAATCAGGCAAATAGCACAGGTCGCGCGTGGCCGGAAATCAACAGCCTGGTCCTGTCCAAGCTTGACCACCTCCGCATGTGCTTTTTCCAGCGCCATATAGAGAAAGCCGTAGGGATCGAAAATCGGCAACGTTGCCGAGGTAAATTGGTCCTGGACAACCTTCATGCCGACCTCGGCCGCACGAGCACCATCCGAATGTCCGCCCATGCCGTCAAAAACCAGCATGATGGCGGCATCCTCCGCAACCACAACCGCTGCGCGGTCCTGGTTATCCTGGCGATCTCCCTGGGCGGAAACTTTTGCGTATTCGATTTTCATGCGAATCGGTCTGTGGCCATACTGCTGGTCGATATCGGTCAGCCAGCTTAGAATAAATGTTCAGACAAGAACAACGACCGCATTCTCAAAACCGGTTATTTCGTGCAGTATGCCGCCAGCCGGGAATATTACCCGCAGTGGACGCAAGGTCTGAATGGTTTGAGTTTCCGAAAACCCCCGAGGTAAGTGTGATGTTAAACAGTATGACCGGATTCGCCCGGGCCGTTGTCGAAACTCCATTCGGCACGCTGACCTGCGAGTTGCGGGCCGTCAACCATCGTTATCTGGATGTGCAGTTCCGATTACCCGACGAACTGCGCCCGAAAGAAATAGACTTTCGAAACACGATTGGCGACGAACTCTCACGCGGCAAGGTTGAGTGTTCATTGCATCTGCGCCGCGCCAAGGCCAATGCTGCCCAAATAAACCTCAACACGGAACTGGTCCGGCAGATCGGCGCCAGTACAAAGCAGGTTGCCGGTCTCCTGCCAGACTGTCGCGCGCCGGACGCGTTGGATGTGCTGCGCTGGCCGGGCGTAGTCGTGGATCCGGAGATAGACGCTGAACCTTTATATGCCGAAGCACATAACGCATTGGTCAACGCGCTTTCAGAGATGGGAACTATGCGGGCCAGTGAAGGCGAACGAATAGCGGATATGCTGAACTCGCGCCTTGATGACATAACGGCGATCGCAGTATCCGTCAGGGAGCGCATGCCTGAGGTGCTGGCAGCGGTCAGGGCGAAACAGCAGGAGCGCATTGACAAACTTGACATAGAAGCCGATCCGGAACGACTCGAAACGGAACTCGCATTGATCGCGCAGAAACTGGATGTCGATGAGGAGCTCGACCGGCTGGACAGCCACGTTAGTGAAGTTCGCGGTGCGCTCGGCCAAATCGAACCGGTCGGTCGACGACTGGACTTCCTGATGCAGGAGCTGAATCGGGAAGCCAACACACTCGGCTCAAAATCGGCCGATAAACAGACAACGAACGCGGCTGTTGACCTGAAAGTGCTGATTGAACAGATGCGTGAACAAATTCAGAATATCGAGTAAGACGATTGAACGCTGCCGGTTCTCTTTTTGTCATCGCTGCACCATCGGGAGCAGGCAAAACCACGCTCGTCAAAGCCGTAGTGGAGCGAAACCCGAATCTCAAGTTTTCCATTTCTTTCACGACGCGGTTGCGGCGACAGAACGAGGAAGATGGTCGCGACTATTTTTTCGTCAGTGAAGATAAGTTTCTTGGATTGCAGCAGCAGGGGGAGTTGCTCGAATCTGCGGTCGTTTTTGACAATCACTACGGCACGAGCAGATCTCAGGTAGAGGAGCACCTGTCGATCGGCGCAAATGTGATTCTTGAGATTGACTGGCAGGGCGCGCAGCAAGTACGTGCCTCGATGCCTTCCTGCGTGACGATTTTCGTGTTGCCGCCGTCGCGGTCTGAACTGGAGCGTCGTCTCCGTGGCCGTCGCACTGACAGCGACAGCGTTATCGCCAGGCGCCTGTCTGATGCACTTGGCGATATGTCTCATTGGAGCGAGTTTGACTACGTCATCATTAACGACGACCTGGACCAGGCTGTCGATGCGATGGAGGCCATTCTCTCCGGCGAAGGTGAATCAAACCACACCAGTAAGGAAGAACTCCGCAGACAAATCAAGAATATACTGGTTTAGACCTTTGATTGTGCGATACACTGGTGGGTCATGGTTAAGAAAAAGCCCGGTTTGGGCTGACACTGGAGTTAGGATTACATGGCCAGAATTACGGTCGAAGATTGTCTCGGAAATATCGACAACATTTTTGAAATGGTGCTGGTCGCGGCCAAACGGGCTCGCCGGGTAGCACACGGAGCGGACGCTCTGGTTTCGCTGGAGAATGACAAGCCGACAGTCATCGCATTACGCGAAATCGCTGAGGGTCACATAACTCCGGCAATCCTCGAAGAAATCGAAACACCGATGCCTGAAGAATTCATGCAGCCAGAAGCTGTCGAAGATATTTTACCGATGCGCGGAATTTCAATTGGCGACTGAAAGCGACTGATATTTGCGGGGACGGACCCCGTACCTGCAGGCGACTGCTTAAAGCCTGAAAACGCATTGTTCATGCCACTTCGCTGCGACCACCCCGGCGACAAGCTATTATAGGACATGGACTACGCCGCCACTTTGCTTGCCAAGCTCCCGGGTGCGTCAGCGCGCCGCACCCGCGATCTGAAGCAGCTTATTGAAACGCTCGAATCTTATGTGCCTGCCGAGCAAATAGAATCGGTAATAAGAGCGTACGAATTCGGTGCGCTTGCTCACGCAGGACAAACCCGACTCTCGGGCGAGCCCTACATATCTCACCCCGTGGCTGTCGCTCGTTCGCTCGCCGATATGCACCTGGATCCGCAGACGATTACTGCCGCGATCCTGCACGACGTTGTCGAAGATACCGACACACCCATTTCCGAGATCGAGGAACAATTTGGCGCTGAGGTTGCGGCGTTGGTCGACGGCGTCAGCAAGCTGGACCAGATGCAATTCACTAGTCGAGCCGAAGCCCAGGCAGAAAGTTTTCGAAAGATGATGCTGGCTATGATCGAGGATATTCGCGTTATTCTCGTGAAACTTGCCGATCGCTTGCACAACATGTCGACGCTCGATGCGATGCCGCGAAAGAAGCAGGCCCGTATCGCCCGGGAAACTCTGGAAATTTATGCACCGATAGCCAATCGCCTGGGCATCAACCAAATGAAAGTCGCGTTGGAAGACCTGGGTTTTCGTCATCTCTACCCGTATCGGTATGCCGTGCTGGGAAAGGCGTTGAAGCGAAGCAAGGGTAGTCAGCGTCAGATCGTCAAGAAGATTTCCGAGCGCATCCTCCAGGCGATGACTGAGGAAAATATTGACGGTGACGTGCGTGGTCGCGAGAAACACCTTTACAGCATCTACAAGAAAATGGCGGAGAAGAAGCGCCTGCTGGGCGACGTCGTTGATGTGTACGGCTTCCGCATTATTGTGGACGACGTCAATACCTGTTACCGGATACTCGGTATCGTGCACGGTTTATATAAACCCATGCCGGGCAGATTTAAAGACTACATCGCCATACCGCGAATCAACGGCTACCAATCGCTGCACACGACATTGTTTGGGCCAAAGGGATTACCACTCGAAGTACAGATTCGTACGCGGGACATGGATAGCGTCGCTGAGTCCGGCGTTGCCGCTCACTGGCGCTACAAAGCGATTGACAAAGCATCGGCATCCCCCGAGCGCCGGGCGCGCGACTGGCTTTCCCGGCTGGAGGAAATCCAGCAGGCAGGGACTTCAGAGGAGTTTCTCGAGAGCGTAAAGGTCGATTTGTTTCCGGACAAGATTTACGTGTTCACACCGAAAGGCGAAATCCTGCCGCTGCCAAAAGGTGCCACGGTGGTCGATTTTGCCTATGCCGTCCATACCGACGTTGGTAATCGCTGCGTTGCCGCAAAGGTTGACAGAACGCTCGTGCCGTTGCGCACGACGCTGCATAACAGCCAGACGGTTGAAATCGTGACAGCGCGCGGGGCCAAACCGAATCCAAACTGGGTGACGTTTGTCACGACCGCGAAAGCCCGAAGCGCGATCCAGAAGTATATGAAGAACATGCGCTCGAGCGAATCCGTCGACCTGGGTAAACGATTGCTGGACCGTTCCCTGAAAGACCTCGGTTCATCGCTGCGGAAAGTAGGCAAGGTGCGGCTCCGGGAGGCGCTGGATGAACTCGGCCTGGTGGACGCTCCGAATCTCTACGAGCAACTTGGACTCGGCGAACGATTGGCACCGCTCACGGCGCGGTTCCTTGTCGGGATTCAGGACGACGACTCACAGCCAACGTCGGCTAGCCTGGTCATCGCAGGTACCGAAGGCATGGTCGTCAGCTATGGCAAGTGCTGCTACCCCATCCCGGGGGATGATGTCATGGGCTATTTGAGTTCTGGTCGTGGCGTTGTAATTCACCGCAACACCTGCGGCAACCTGATCAATTTCAGGAAGCAGCCCGAGAAGTGGCTGACCGTGAGCTGGGAGGAAGGTATCAGCCAGGACTTTTCCAGTGAAATACACGTCGAAACTGTAAACAAGACAGGCGTACTGGCTGAAGTTGCGGCCGTTATCGCGGACTCCCAGTCCAATATAGAGGAAGTGGCAGTGGTAAACAGGCATCAGGACACAACCTCGATGACGTTCCTGCTACAGGTCAAGGACCGTGTACATCTAGCACGCATAATGCGTAACGTGCGAAAAATGGCCAACGTCAATCGCGTCAGCCGAGATCATCATTAGTGACCAGTCACCCGGAGAAACCATTGAGCAAAAAAACCATTACCACCGAACACGCACCGTCGGCAATTGGCACTTATTCCCAGGCCGTTCAAAGTGGAAACCTCGTTTTCATGTCAGGCCAGATTCCGCTCGATCCAGCGACGATGGAGATCGTGACAGGTGATTTTGAAGCTCGCGCCAGGCGGGTCTTCGATAGTTTGCAGGCGGTTGCCGAGGCAGCGGGCGGCGGGCTCGATCAGATTGTCAAACTGACCATTTATCTCACTGACCTGGACAATTTCGCCACGGTCAACGCAGTGATGTCCGAGTATTTTTCGGAACCGTATCCGGCACGAGCAGCGCTCGGCGTGGCCTCCCTACCCAAAGGCGTGGACATCGAAGCCGAGGCAATTCTGGCTTTGTAGAAACGGCCGGTAGCGGCGTGCACAATTCCAAATCCAGTCTCTCTTCCGCGCTCACCGTTTTACGCGGCGTAGGGCCTGCGCTTGCGCGCACGCTGGAACGCCTCGGGCTGTTTCGCGTTGAAGACCTGTTGTTTCTGCTGCCACTGCGGTATGAGGATCGCACGACCTTTGTTCCGATTGGTGCTGCGCGACCGGGGATGCGCTGCCTCGTAAGCGGAAAGGTATTGCTTGCTGAAACCGTCTACCGGGGTCGACGGAGCTTGCTGGTCCGGATCAGTGATGGCAGCGGGCAAATTACGCTGCGCTTCTTTCATTTCTCCCGCCAACAGCAAGCACAGTTTCATGACGGCGCGACGGTAACCTGCTTTGGCGATATACGCCCCGGACCCGTCGGCACAGAGATGGTGCACCCGGAGTATCGCGTATTGCGGGGAGAACAGGAGCCGGAGGTCGACGATGCACTGACGCCCATCTACCCTTTGACTGAGGGTGTCCAGCAGGGACGTCTCAGAAACCTGGTCGCCCAGGCGCTGGAAATGATGCGCAAGGAAGCGCCGGAGGAGCTGCTGCCACCTGAAGTTCTGCGAGAGCTGGAACTGCCTGAGCTGAGTTCCGCGCTTCGCTACCTTCACAGACCCCCGCCCGATGTGGACCTCCAAAGCATCGAGGCCGGAAAACACGCCTGCCAGGTGCGCCTGTCATTCGAGGAGTTGCTGGCTCACTACATGAGCCTGCGCAATCTTCGCGATCTCGCTACCCGCGAACCGGCCACGGCACTGGTGGATAACAGCGGGTTACGAGACCGGTTTATCCTGAGCTTGCCCTTTAAGCTCACCGGCGCTCAGGCGCGTGTTGTCGCGGAAATCGCTGAAGATCTTTCAATGGCACATCCGATGATGCGCCTGATCCAGGGAGACGTTGGCTCGGGCAAGACGGTTGTCGCTGCAGCGGCCTGCATGCAGGCTGTTTCTGCAGGAAGCCAGGCCGCGATCATGGCGCCGACCGAGCTACTCGCCGAACAACATTGGGCGAGCTTTTCCGGCTGGTTCGCTGATCTTGATGTTGAGTTGGCCTGGCTGTCCGGGAGTCAGAAGCAGGCTGAAAGACGCGCATCACTCGAGGCCATTCGAACGGGTCACGCCGGCATCATTGTTGGGACACATGCGCTTTTCCAGGAAGGCGTTGAGTTCGCCAACCTGGCGCTTGTCGTCATCGACGAGCAACACCGATTCGGCGTTCATCAGCGAGTCGCGCTCAGAAACAAGGGCCTGGCTAACGTGAATTCCGATGCGCGCAAACACCCACATCAACTCGTGATGACCGCCACACCCATTCCCCGTACGCTGGCGATGGCCGCTTACGCTGATCTCGATACATCGGTCATTGACGAGCTTCCGCCGGGGCGCCAACCGGTTACCACTATCGCATTGCCGGATACGCGCCGTTCTGAAGTCGTCGAACGAGTTCGCCAGGCGTGCGCCGACGGACAGCAGGCTTATTGGGTGTGTCCGTTGATCGATGAATCAGAGCTGCTCGACTACCAGGCAGCCGAAGCCAGTTATGAAATGCTGACGAAAGCTTTAAGCCCGCTTCACGTCGGCCTCGTTCATGGACGCATCAAGAACGCCAGTCGTGAAAAAATCATGCGGGCGTTCAAGGCCGGCGAGATTGACGTGCTGGTCGCAACTACGGTCATCGAAGTAGGCGTGGACGTTGCCAATGCAGGCCTCATGATTATTGAAAATTCGGAGCGCATGGGCCTGTCGCAACTGCACCAGTTGCGCGGGCGAGTAGGTCGTGGCGCGCTGCAAAGTCATTGCGTCATGCTATATAAACAGCCGCTGGGACAGCTTGCACGTAATCGACTTGCGGTACTGCGGCAGACGAATGACGGATTCCTGGTCGCACAACGGGACCTTGAGCTTAGGGGGCCTGGCGAGCTGCTCGGCACAAGGCAGACCGGCCTGCCTGAATATCGCATAGCGAATCTTGTACGCGATGCCGAGTTGATGCCCGTCGTCCAGAAAAGCGCGGAAATAATCCAGCGCCGGTTTAAGCCGGCGGCAGAACAGATTGTCCGGCGCTGGTTGGGTGATGCGCATCAATACGGCAAAGTCTGAATCTGGTATTTTGCACCCATGATCGACAGGACCCGTACATTTGACTAGCGAGACCCATGAGTAGCGAAATCCAGCAGAAATCGGCGGCGGGATCGTCGCCCGGCATTGTCTCGCAGCTATGGAATTACGCCGCGCTGATGCGCCTGAACCGACCGATCGGTGTCTGGTTGCTGCTTTGGCCAACACTGTGGGCACTGTGGCTGGCGGGCAAGGGCCATCCGGATGGCGGTGTTTTTCTCGTCTTCATGCTGGGTGTCATCGTCATGCGCTCAGCCGGCTGCGTACTAAACGACTTCGCGGATCGCAATATCGACCCGTACGTTGAACGCACGCGCACACGACCTATTGCGTCCGGAGCCGTTGCGCCTGCTGAAGCGCTGACGTTGTTTGTTGCGCTGGCATTAATCGCTATCGGCCTCGCGGCCATGCTCAATCCTTTGGCACAAATGCTGGCGGCCGGCGCTGCTGGGCTGACTCTTCTTTATCCCTTTATC
>Ga0265309_10001100_pt1 | contig 11631 bp, 14 predicted proteins | sample Helome_FD_192492 | JGI IMG/M metagenome (GOLD analysis project Ga0265309, IMG submission 192492) | Marine sediment microbial communities from subtidal zone of North Sea - Hel_20160524 (Illumina Assembly) | ecosystem: Environmental > Aquatic > Marine > Subtidal zone > Sediment ...
GTGATGCAGGCCACTGTCGGTATGTACGGCGACCTTCAAGGCATCGCCGGTAAATCCTTACAGGAAATCGAAGGGTTGGAACTCAAGGCCCTCGATGGACCAAGAGTGGAAGGCTTAGAAAAAGAGTAATAAGTATTCGACTCTGTTAACCTCTAGCCCACTTAGGGTTTTAGTTCGGAAGAAGAGCTAAAGGGTGAGGCCAGGGCGCTTGGAACAATAAAAGAGGTTAATTATTTGCAATTGTCCCGAAGCCAGTGGGCGAAGTCGTCTTCGGTGATTGCATTACTTGCCAATGCCATGATGGCAGTGGTGGCTTCTTCTTCTGAGGCATTCAACTTCTGGCCATTTCGTTCCAAAAATATTCCGCCAATCACACATCCCGTGCGCTTATTTCCATCGACAAACTGATGGTTCTTGACGATTCCGTGTGTGTAAGCAGCAGCTAACCGAAAAAGATTGGGCTTTTCGTAAGACCAAAGATTAAGGGGGCGAGCGAGTGCCGATTCCAATAAGGATTCGTCACGAATACCAGGTGTTCCCCCGAATTCAGCGAGGAGAACATCGTGTATGGCAAGCACCGACTGGTGGAGTATCCAAACGGGTTTCTTCATTTAGCCAGAGCCCGCAAGGTATTGCGGTATTGAGCCATGAACTTTTTCCCAATTTTGAGCTGTTTTTCAAATTCGGGATCATAAGGCGTGATTCGGTAGCTGCCATCTGGCGCTTCTGTCAAAAAGACTTTATCGCCATCCTGCACATTCAGCCGCGACAGAACTTCTTTGGGAAGCACCACCCCCAGGGAATTGCCGACTTTACGAACCTTCATATCCAGCATAGCAGGAACCCTCCTTCAAGTTATAACTAATGTTATAACAAGCCAGGCCGTCAGGCAAGGACCATATTAGGGGTCAGACTCGAATAAATATCATGAAATATTCTTGTCTTGAAGAGCAATTGCAGAATTAATTCGAGTCTGACCCCTACATAATATTTCTTTTGAACCCCATCTCTTGTCCCTCCGACTAACGTTCTAGAACGTCAATCACAGCAGTAATCATTCACAATTCTGGAATTGTGGTCGGGATTGAATTGGTTCGACAAGGAGGTATTTTCATGAAGGCAACAGGTGGTTTACTCATGATGGCCTTACTTCTGTTTTTGTTCTTAAGTCCTGCCTATGCGGAACGCTATGTGGTAGTGAACGGGCAGCGGTTGTCTATTTCGGAAATTCAATATCTTGAGCGGCTGCATTGTGGGCCTATCCCCAATGGGCGGTATTGGGTCAATCTGCAAAATGGCCTGTGGGGCTATGAAGGTCACCCTCGGCCGCAAGCCCATATCGCCGATAATTGTCGCCATCCCCAACGACGGCCCAGTTTGTCCGAGCGGGGAATGCTCTTCGCCTCAACGACTGGATTTTTTAATTTCTATTTATTTCCCTCGATATTTGTTTGAAGGGGATGGCCAGAGGCCTGATAGATCCACTTGATGGCTAATGGCGGGAAAATGGTAGTAAGAGCGATGACGATGACCATACCTGCATAAATTTCGTTGCTAAAAATTTCGCTGATTCGGCCTAATTCTGCGAATATGAGCCCCACTTCCCCGCGAGGGATCATTGCCAGACCGATGATCAACCGGTCACGCCATGGTTCCTGAATGACGAGGGCTCCTCCAAGTTTTCCCACCACGGCTGCTACGAACAGACATGCGGAAAAGGTCCAGATGAAGGGCGAATCCCAATCAATCGCTCGCAGGTTGAGGGAGAGGCCAACCATGACGAAAAAAATCGGGGTGAAGAGGAAAATGATCGGCTTCATTTGCTCTTCAATGCGGTGGGCAAAGGCCGGGTCGCTGTGGATGGAAATTCCAAAGGGAAGGAAAAATCGTCTCGAAAGGGCGAGGCCTGCTGCAAATCCTCCCAAGAGTTCCGGTGCGCCGACGGCATGGGCTAGCCAGGCAAAGAATAGCACTAAGGACACGACCGAAGTCGGGATGAGGCCTGAAATTTTGGTAGTTTGGTCGAAGTGTTTGATGAGAAGGGAGATGAACTTTGCGGCAATGGGCGCCAGGATAAAAAATGTGACCACGAACAGCAACACTTTACTGGCATTGAAAAGATTAATGCCTCCGCCGATGGAAAATTCATATAGGAGAGCTAGCAGGACGATGCCGAACACGTCATCCAGGACTGCGGCCCCTAAAATGATTTGGCCCTCTCGTTCATGATGGCGTGTGAGATCCATTAAGACTCGCACGGTGATGCCGATGCTCGTGGCCGTGAGAGTGCCTCCGATGAAAAGAGACACCAAAATGGGCAAATTGAACATCCAGTAGGCGAGCGCGAAGCCTAGAGCGAACGGCAATACAAACCCGGCCATGGCGACCACTATTGCTTCCTGCCCAGTTCGGACTAATCGCTTGATGTCTGTGCCGAGCCCCACTTCGAATAGGAGCAGGATGATGCCGATTTCCGCCAACAATTTGATGACGGCCTCGGGTTCAATCCAACCCAGAAGGCTTGGCCCGAGAAGAACGCCGGCAAAGAGTTCTCCCATCACTCGTGGAGTGTGAAGGCGAGTGGCAATTTCCGCAAAAATTCTTGCGGATAACAGAATGATGAGCAGGTGGAGAAAAAAGGTATGATTGTCCACTGGATGCCTATGGTTTCTCCTTGACCTTTTCGGGCAGTTTCAGGTGTGAGGCTTTATGTTCTAACGTCAGCAAAGTTTTATTCGGTTTTGCCGAACCTTATCATAATAATTTACAAATTCCTTGAGGAGGGAAGAAAAATCGCGAATCCCATGAATTTTTAATTGAGGCTATGAAGGCAATGCCTGGCCAGAGGGTCATATTACTGAAAATGGGAATGTTGAAAACAAATGGCCCACCTTTCAGGATGGGATAAGCAAGGCGGCGTTCTCTCAATTTTGTCGTGCTCACGTACTGGAAGTACGCTCCGCGCATCAACAACGGGCGCGCCCTACGGGACGCAGCAAGCAATACTGCGGCCTTGCTGGACGACTTTTTTGATCATTCCCGTCGGCTACTAGTATTAAAAGCTTCTAGGGTATCTACGGGCATTTTTGCAAGGAATATTCAACAGGCCCATCATTGCCGTCATCCCCGACGTCAGGCCAGTTTGTCCAGGCGAGTAATTGTGTTTATTCCAAATGACTGGATCCGATAATTGACGTATTCCAAGCCAAGAGGAGTAAGTAGGTTTTTAATGGAAGAATGTTAAGAAGGAATCACAAAGTCGTAATGGCCCACTAATCCATCTATCATCTCTCCTGATCTATCGGGTACATAGTCGACAATCACGCGTTCCTGTTCCTCAGTAGTAAGGCCGGCATCCAGGATCACTACATCTTTCGGCAGCAATTCCTGATTCAGGGCGTTATTGGGGATGTGGTCTCCTCTGAAATAGAGTTGGGTAACAAACTTTGGAGAATCTGGGGCGAGGATCTTGAAATGCAGATGTGAGGGCCGATAGAGTCCGGCCTGGAGATCTATGGGATAAAATCCTGGCACGATCGTTTTAAACCAATATTCTCCTTGTTGATTAGTGATAGCCTTTCCCCAATATTGGAAATGTTCGTCGTGGATTCGATGAATAATCTCACCGGTTTTGGGATGTGGAAAACTGTGTGTCCCCTCGTCACCTTTATGGTTGTAACGGCCAGAAGCTGACGCGCTCCAAATGATGAGGACGGTTTTGGGTATCGGTTGACCAGTTTTCGCATCGAGAACTCGGCCGTTGAGATAAATCATCTGCCCTTGTGCTTTTCCCTTGCGTCCTTTCACAAAAGTAAGATCCTGATCGTTGGCCTGACTGATGGGGAGATTTGGATCAGGGCTTTCACGAATAGAATCGACTTCATCTCCGTCATCAGGGAAAAAGGGACCCAAAGCCTGCCTGGGCGTTGGTTTGGTGAGGAGTGAGGCCAAGCTGATGTGAGTGAATAGACCGCTCAAGATCAATCCGAAAATCCCCACGCTTCGCGTTAAGATTGTTCGTCGAGAAAAGTGATCAAATGGGAGTGGCATATGCGCTCCTTTCTTCAGAACGGTTTTTTCATTCTTTGTGTTCATAGTATACTCTCTTAAGTTAGCAAGAAACGCCAAGAAGTCATTTTCCTACCATTGTTTGTGAAAGAAAGATGGCCCAAAAAGACTATTCCATCATTTCTCCCTATGCCTGTCGCCCTCACCTCTAATCCTAAGAAAAAACTGCTGTTCATTGGGGCCTTTTTCGGCGCTCTGTTTCTCGTCGTTGAAGTAACGGGCCTACGGACTCAACTTTCCCCAGACAACATTCGTACATTGTTTGAAGAGCATACACTCGTAGGCTTGTTGCTTTTCTGTGTTGCTTTCAGTGTCGGCAATTTATTGTATGTGCCTGGTTGGGTGTTTTTGGTGGGGGCGGTGTTTGCTCTGGGAAAAGAATGGGGTGGCATGGCGACGTTCATCGCGGGGTTGTGCTCATCGACACTGAGTTTTTATGTCATTCGTCGTTTGGGTGGGACGGCGCTTCGCAGTTTGGACCATCGCTGGGCCGATAAGATCTTCGCGCACCTGGATGAACGTCCGATCGTCTCCGTGACTCTTTTGCGACTCTTTTTTCAAACACTCCCAGCTCTCACCTACGCCTTGGCGCTGGCGGATATTCGCTTCCGTCATTATTTTCTCGGCACTTTCCTCGGTTTGCCGATACCCATTTTTCTCTATTGTTATTTTTTCGATATTATTTTCCAATATGTGCGGTAACATGGAGTGGGTCAGGGATTTCTCTACTCGGTTTCCGTGTCGAGGCTATCAAGGAGATATTGCGGACATTTGGTCTGATCTGTTTCCAATTGTTGGTATAGGCAGGGTGGTATATCCTCTTTCAGGCGGCGGAGGAGAAAGCGGAATTTCATGTCGGGAGGAACGTCACAAACCCACACGTGCATGCCGGTTTCCAGTTCATCAAAATGTTTTTTCACTTGGAATCCTGGACGTTCCATGAAATAGGCCGAAAGAAAGCCGGTAATACCTTGAACAACCCAGGGATGTTCTTTGACGTATCGATAACTGGCTCGAAGTTCGACGGTCTGTGTCATAAAATTGCTTCAGGTAATATGGGCCAAGAGAAATAGAAGTAACTTGTTGTTGTAACATGGATTGGTTGATCCCTGCGCTGCATCTTACCTACGCGAAAGACGAAAAGAAATGATTCGGACGACCTTAATGCGAAGACCTCATGAGTGAGCGTCTTTCCTGCAAAATTTGCGAGAAGGCCTGGCCCCCTCAGGATCATTGCATTGGCGATCTTGGGCTGACGAGGGCTTACTTGTTTGAGGATCAGTTCTTCGCAGGCTGGACCGTCCTGATTCTTAAAGACCATCGCACAGAGTTATTTCAATTGACTCAAGAGGAGCGCGGGGCGCTGATGGAAGAAATCAGTCGCGTGGGAGAAGCGTTGACGAAAATTTTTGATGTGGGAAAGATCAACTCAGAATTACTGGGCAATCAGGTTCCCCATATTCACTGGCACGTGATTCCCCGTTTAATAACCGATCCTGATCCTTTGAACCCGGTTTGGTCTGTGTTTCATGAACCGATTCGTCTTACGGCCTCTCTCATTTCCGAACGCCTTCACCTGCTTCGGGCAGCTTTAGGAATGCCCTCGGCATCCCTATGAGCTCTCCTGATATCGTGTGGCAACCGCAAAAAACTATTTCACTAAAAAAGAGGCCGGGTCGGCCGCAACTGTTGGCTTCCCGGCCTCAAGTTTAACGTCAAAAATTAATCGTGGTCTTGATCTTTTCCATGTTTACCTTTTTTGTGGCCTTTGCCCTTTCCATGCTTTTCTTTGTATTCCTTCATCTTTTCCTTGCGCTCTTCCCTTGCCTTTCGAAATTTCTCTTGTTGCTCGGGGTTGAGTTTATCCTCAATCTGGGACATGGCGTTCTGGCGAACTTCTTTCATTTGATTATGGAGTGCTTCCATTTTTTGATGCTTATCTTCAAGGATGGGGAGAATTTTGTCTTGTTGCTCTTGCGTGAGATCCAGTTTTTTAGTCATTCGTTCAAGCTTTGATTTCGGATCGTGCTTATAACCATGACCGTCTCCGCCGGCCCAGGCGGCTCCCACACTGAGGACCATAGCGGTACTCACCAGGCTCGAGACTAACAGTCGTGACACCCATGGTGTTCGGCTGTCTTTGATAATTCGATTTTCTTTTGAACTCATCATTTCCCTCCTTTGGATGTAAAAGTAGCAAACAGAGTAAATTGGTGGTGTCTGTCAGTATATCAAATACGGAAGGGAGCATGTCTTAGTGAGCGACAAAGAGGGCACTTCCCTGAGAGTTTTTATCAAATGGTGATTTTGACCCTTTAGGGGGTAGAAGATTGCCAAAGGCTTTGGCGGTGGTGCTTCGTGTGAATGATGGATAAGAAGTATGAGACCAGATTAGCATGCACCATTATGCACTGTGCCATTGGCTAGGAAGCTTGTCGTTGAGATGGAAGAGACGCCCGTAAGGTTAGAGGCCCATAAAACTTGCGGAAAAATCGTAGACGATGATTTCGGAAAGTCTCGTTTGGTAATTGAGTTGATGGGCCTGTTGAATATTTCTCAAGCACGGCGCATACGCATCTCAGTCAAATTTAACATTTCTTTAATGGAAAAGGCTGCCTCTATCTAGAGGCAGCCTTTTCGTCTTTAACCCTGGAATGTAAGAGTTTGGGTTGTATTAAAAATTACCTTCTTCGGCCCTAACCCACTTTCCGTTGTTGAATAACTCGTCATAGTCCCAGAGAAAGAACCAATCCTCCTTTTCTTTGCTTGGGACGGAGCGTGATTGGGCGTGAATCTCCGTGATTGCCGGCTGAGCTTTGGCTAATTCCGGAGCGTTGGTTTCACATAACACTTCTTGCCACACCATCTTCCCTTCGGACTCTTTAATCGTTTTCGTCACGGTCTGATATTCGGCGGGAATGGGAATTCTGTTTTCCCTGGCCGGTGCAATCACGTTATTGACCATCACGGTCTTATACTCCGCTGGGACCTGCACGAGTTTGGTCGTCGCTGGCGCTGTGACCACTTGCTTGGTGACAGTTCTGTATTCGGCTGGTACTTCTTCCAAACACATGATTTCACCAGTAAAGTTGTTGACCTTTTCCACTAATCCCCGGCCCTTTTTCCATCGTGTGGAGGCAGGTTTGACGAGAATCTGTTCGGTGACCGTATCGAACTGAGCTGGAATAATTTCTTCTCTTTGATACGCGGCCCGGACCAGGACTTGCTGCTCAACCATTTCTGTCTGAGCCGGAATGAGTTCAATGCGTTCTGAGGCTTGTCTCTTGAGGACTTCTTCGGTCTCTGTCCGGTACTTGGGGTCCTCAAATGCGCGCGCATAACATTTGCCCGCCTGCGCATTGGCTGGCAGGGCCATGTCCCCGGCCGGGTGAAACACCGGAGGGGGAGCACTAGTTGGGGGAGCAGCCGCTAAGGCAGTTGACCCCATCCAGGCCGTGAGAACCACGATACTCAAGCTAGTGAGAGTGGTGTTGATCTTCATGTGTATCCTCCTTTGAATTTTTTAAAAAAATCTTGGCACCTTAGTACTATGGTAATGGCAATTAGGATGCCAAGTAGGAGAATAGAAATTTCGCCTTTGTTTTCAATTCATTGATGAATATTTTTTGTGAGAATGTGTCAGTAGATGAAACAGAGAAATGAACAAAACTGTGTCAAAGCATGTCAGCGTGAGAAAACATCATCATGAAACAGAAGGGTCTTGTGTGTGGTCCCCGAAAACGCATCACTATTTTTGGGAATTAGGACCGGAGGCAAGAAGAGGACTAAGACTGGGAACAACGGTTAAAGGAGTCTGGAATGAGTGAGTTGCTTGGCCATGCTATGGATAAATAACGTTATTTGATTCCAATGACCATGGAGTCTGGGCCAACCAGGTGTTCCACACGGGTTTCCCTAAACCCAGCTTCCCTCAGCCAGGCGGTACAGTCGGCTCCTGTGTAGTCAAAACCGCCGGGTAATTCGATCAGCATATTTAAACTCATAAGTAAGCCAAAGGCATTTGACCGGCGTTCGTCATCAATCAATGATTCAAAGATAATTAAGGCCCCGCCTTTAGGCAGAGTATCGTAGGCTTTGGCAACGAGGAATTTTTTCTCCTCGAGATTCCAGTCGTGCAGGATATGGCCCATGCTGAGGACCTCTGCCTGGGGAAGTGGATCGTTAAAAAAATCTCCAGGAAGAAATCGCAGCCGGTCATTCAGCCCAAATGACTGAATGTATTCTTCGAAAATCGGACCGGTTGCTGGAAGATCAAATCCACCTCCGTGGATGTGGGGATGTGCCAAGGCGACTTGCACCACAAGGCCGCCTTGTGCGGATCCAATGTCAAAAAAGGTCTGGTGCTGATCCCAAGGAAATTGTTTGGCAATGGCTTGACTGGCCCCCATGCTCAATCCGGTCATGGATTGAAGGAAGGTTTTAAGTCTGGCCGAATCCGCATAGAGGGTACCAAAAAAATCTCCCCCTTCCTTGGCCTCGTTTTGGGGAAGGCCTGTTTTGAGTCCTTCCGTGAGCGATCCCCAAAAGCGGTAGAGCCTGGCATTCGCCATTTCTAAAAATCCGCCGATATAAGAGGTTTTCGCTTTGTCCAGAAAAAGATCGGTTTCTGGCGAATTTTTATACAGACCATTCTCCCGCTCAAGCAGGCCCAAGGCGACAAGCGCATCAAAAAAATCACGCGCACTGCGCGAATGCAAGCCCAAGCGGGTTTGTAGTGTGACCGCATCTAGCGGTTGGCGAGACAGTTCGGAAAAGATTTCTAACTCCACTGCACTCAGGAGGGTTTTCGAACCCCAAAAGGCCATGCCGAGTTGCATGATTTTTTCCGGAGTGGGCGTTGGATTCATATGGATTCTCCAAAGAATGTGTTGGAAGAGCGTGCCTTGTTAATCGCCACCTTGAAAAGCATCTTCTTCGTGTTCAGGGACGACCTCTTCGGTTTCGATGCCTAAGCCTCCTTGAAAGGATTCTCGAATGGCCTGAATGTGTTGCTTTGTTGGCGTTCCTTCGATCTCCTTGGCAAACTGTTCAAGAAACTGGTTGCATGCATCCAAACCATGTTGAAAATACCGAGCCAGCGGACCTTCGGTCACTTGCTGCCAGGTGATATAAATCAAAAACTCTTGGAACCATTTGCCCTGAGGCAGCTTTTCGCCAAACCCTTGAAGTTTCTCGAAGGCTTGCTTTGCTTCCTGCCCCTGGTCAGTTGAAAATGCCTCTTCGGCCTCGAGGATATCTGATTCCAGATCTCCTAGTTCTCCCTGTTGTTGCGCCTGCTGAAGGGCTTGGTGTGCAGCGATTGCTGGATCAAAATTCATGGGACGAGTTCCTTTTCAGTAAAAAACAATTTTCGAGCTTTTTGAAAACACACATTTTTTCGCGAAGTGTAACAGAATTCTTGTGGGCGTGAGTAGGAGGAATTCAAAGGACGTCTTTTGTTCTTTGTAATATTTCCACATGGGTATTGATGTTTTTAATATGGTATTTTGCGGTTACATTAACTAGGAGAACTAGGAACGTATTTATGACCATTGATCAGAATTTGCAAATATCTGAGTGGTGGAGCCAATTCTGTTGTTCACGTGTTGGTTACCTTACCCTTCTTGCGGAGACGGTCAAGCAAGGCTTCACCCGTCGAGATACTCTGCATCCTGCATTCTGTGGGTGCATTGATTGGCATTCAAGTGTTCATGGTGCCTATGCGTTATTAACAGCGGCACGACTCACTGGACAAAGCCACTGGGCAGAGGTGGTTGACATGGCTCTCACGCCTGAATGTTTGGATGCAGAATTGACTTCATACAGGCAAGGAGACCTCGATCACGAATTGCCCTATGGTTATGCCTGGTTTTTGAAACTGGCCAAAGAACGGGAGCAGGGGTGGGGGAAAACCGATTTGTTACCCTTGGCTACTGAAATCGCCTCGCGGTTAGAACAATGGATTCTTTCTCTTTCAGATGATGCCGTTATCCACCATGCTCAACGCCGGGAATATGGCAATCTCTCCTGGGCTTTACTGAATTTATGGGAATGGAGTCAATGGAGGGAAACCGTCGAACGAAGCGAGAAGCTTCTCAAGTTTGTGCGGACACGGGTCGTTCCTCTCGATGATTCCTTATCCCGCTCACATGATGATGCCACCAATGAGTTTTTCTCCGCTTCTCTTCAACGGACGAGAACGATTCTTTCTATTCTCTCACAGGACGAATCGCAACCCTGGCTCACGTCATTTTATCGAAATGTATGTTTCCTTGAGCCGATGAGCATAGCTCCTACACCGCATTCGGCAGGACTCAACTTCAGTCTTGCCTGGGGCTTCTGGACTCTCTTTGCTTGTACTGGAAATGAAATCTATCGGAAACTCTATGCGGATCATATTGTGACCCATGTAAAACAGCCCCAATACTGGCGAGATGACTATCGCAAGCATGCCCACTGGGTTCCTCAATTCGGCATTTATGCCATTGCGTTAAGTATGGATGAGAGAGAATAAGCAGAGCGTGCTTTCCCTGGAAGACCAAGTCTTGATCCCGTATCGCTGCTGCCCTTAGTCTTTTTGAGCTTGGGTATGTACATCATGGTAGGCCAACATCGGCAGTAGCTGCTGCTCTTGGTATTCCTCAAATCCACAAACGTTATCCCAGGTTTCAGGATTTTCGTAGGTTCCAAAAAGCATATCCCACCAGACGATATCCCCATAATTGTTCTTGTGGTAGTGGTGTTGATGATGAATTCGGTGCATTTCTGGACGTTGAAAAATATACCCGATCCATTGTGGGGTGCGAATATTCGTGTGATAAAAGAATTCTCCTATGGCCGTGCAGGCGGTATAAATGACCCCTGCCTCAAGTGAAAGCCCAAGAAGGGTATAGACGATTAGGCTTCCAAGAAAAGAATTGAAAATCATCTCCCCGGGATGTTTGTAAAATGACGTGATGACTTCTAAGCGTTGGGGGCTGTGGTGAATTTGGTGGAAAGCTAACCAAAGAATCTGGACTTCATGTCGCCAGCGGTGCCACCAATAAAAGACGAAGGTCGCCAAGAAATAGGCCAGAAGTCCGCCAGAAAACACAGACAAGTGAGACGACAACTGAAATATTGACCATGATGACAGCCAGATTTCCCATGTAAGTCCGGCTATCCAAACAATAGCAATTTGTACAAGATTAACGAGGATTACGCGAATGGGCCAAGTTTTTACTTGGGGCAGAGCCCATCCTGGACAGAGGGTCTCTATGACTATACAAAACAAAAATACACTGAATAAAGATGCAACCATTCTAGGATTCCAAGTGTTTCCCTTTATATCGGTTTTGTTTCGCCAAGAAAAAATGGTAGTTCAGAGGAAATATGAACCTGCCTAAGCAAGGTGTGGGAAAGCTAAGGCGCATCGTTCAGCTTCTCCCCTTGGTCATTCCCGCAAGTTGTTAGCGGGAATCCATCCGGTGTAACGTTTTCGGTCTTCGATCGCGAAGATGGATACCCACCACAAACCGTGGGCATGACGACTAGGTACCAATGGGTTTTGCCCTGAGTTAGGTC
>Ga0265309_10001101_pt1 | contig 11615 bp, 11 predicted proteins | sample Helome_FD_192492 | JGI IMG/M metagenome (GOLD analysis project Ga0265309, IMG submission 192492) | Marine sediment microbial communities from subtidal zone of North Sea - Hel_20160524 (Illumina Assembly) | ecosystem: Environmental > Aquatic > Marine > Subtidal zone > Sediment ...
AGGCGTAAGCGGCGAGCTCGGATCCTCCGTCAAGGGCAAGCGAGCGTTGGCAGCGCTCGAGTTCCTTGCTGCACTGCCTGCTGAGCTGCGCCGTCGAGCAGTCATGATGTCGGGAGGCAATGGAACCCTGATCGCACGAGTTCGTGGCCACCTCGTGGATTTGGGCAGCCCCGTTGATATGGTGCCGAAAGCCGCCACTCTGACTGCACTGCTGGAGCAGGGTTTGCCGGCCAAATCTTTGATTTCGCTTGTCTCGCCAACACGTCCGGCCGTCACTCCGCAGAAGAAGGCCGTAAGAAAGTCTCAACAAGTGGTTGAAGGTTAGAAAACCTGATCCGACAAGGTTCGCGGTTCGGGCTAAAGTCGAGGTTCAGACCAAGGGGAAAGTGTGATCAACGAGTCGCGTCCACCGCAGAGTTACCTTGCCATCATCAAAGTCGTCGGTGTCGGCGGCGGTGGCGTCAATGCAGTCAATCGTATGGTCGATGCCGGAGTCGGCGGCGTCGAGTTCATCGCCATCAATACAGATGCTCAGGCTCTCCTGATGTCCGACGCCGATATCAAGTTAGACATTGGTCGCGACGCGACCCGCGGCCTTGGCGCCGGCGCCAACCCGGAGGTCGGGCGTGAGGCCGCCGAAGCTCATCGTGAAGAGATCGAGGACGCCCTAACCGGCGCCGACATGGTCTTCATCACGGCAGGCGAGGGTGGCGGCACTGGTACCGGGGGTGCTCCCGTCGTGGCGGCAGTAGCGCGCTCGCTTGGTGCGCTGACCGTAGGCGTCGTGACGCGTCCCTTCGGCTTTGAGGGCCGCCGCCGGTCGGTGCAAGCCGAGCAGGGCATTCAAGAGCTGAAGCAAGCCGTCGACACGCTCATCATCATTCCCAACGAACGTCTCCTTGAGATCGCAGACGTGGACACTGCAATGACCGAGGCGTTCCGCATGGCAGACGATGTGCTCACGGACGGCGTCAAGGGCATCACAGACTTGATCACAACGCCAGGATTGATCAACGTCGACTTTGCTGACGTGAAGACAATCATGACAGATGCCGGCTCCGCGGTGATGGGCATCGGCGAGGCGTCTGGTGACGATCGTGCCGAACAGGCAGCTGCCAAGGCCATCTCGTCGCCGCTCCTCGAGACTTCGATGGATGGTGCGAGGGGCGTTTTGCTCTCGATTGCCGGGCCCAGCGACATGACGCTGCACGAGGTGTCGACCGCCGCCGGGATGATCTCGGACCACAGCGACAGCGACGCCATCATCATCTTCGGCGCCATCGTCGACGATTCACAGGACGACACGATGAAGGTCACAGTCATCGCCGCCGGATTCGACAAGGCCGATCGGGGCTCGACAACACGCCCGGCAATCGGCCTTGAGGAACCGACCCCTGAACCGATCCCTGAAGACTCTGAGCCTGCCGCCCCCGACGAAGTGGGCGATGACGACCTGGACATTCCAGGCTTCGTCCAGGGATAGCGACAGCGGGGCGAGATGATCCGCCCGCCCGGATTCCGCGGGGCAGCGTTCGGTGAAGCAGCCGAAGGCGACCTGCGCGTCGATAGCGTCTCGAGGCGCAAGGTGGCCGGCGAGCTCGGCATCTCGCCCGAGTGGGCCTTCGTGACTCAAATCCATAGCGCCATGGCTGTGAACGCTCTAGATCCAGGTCCCCAGGGCGAGGCAGACGCAATCTTCACGACCAGGCACGCTCTTCCGCTCGCCGTTGCCACGGCTGATTGCGTTCCAGTCATCCTCGAGGGTGCCGACTTCACAGCAGTCGTCCACGCCGGGTGGCGGGGAGCCAGCGCAGGAGTTGTCGACAAGACCGTCGAGACTCTGAGAACAAAGGGCCATCAGATTGAACGTGCGGCGATCGGCCCCAGCATCGGGCCATGTTGCTACGAGGTCGGGCCTGAAGTTGCGGAGAGATTTGACGGTCACGTCAGCCAGACGACATGGGGGTCGACGAGCGTCGATATCGCGGGCTACTTGGCGGATTCGCTCGCCGGCATTCCCATGTGGCGGTCCCAGCGATGCACGTACACGGATGATCAGCTTCACTCGTACCGACGCAATCGAACGAAACTGCGCCAAGTGGCGGTGGCATGGCTGCCGGCGGGTTAAACGACGTTCTGGGGCGCGCCAGCGGCGCAGCGCAGCGGGTGGGCCGTGCCCCCTCCGATGTCACCGTGGTGGCCGTTTCCAAGACCGTCGGTCCCGATGACATCCTCGCTGCATACAAGGCAGGCCACAGACACTTCGGGGAGAACCGGTCGCATGAACTGGTCGCCAAGGCTGCGGCATTGCCCGACGACATCGTCTGGCACTTTGTTGGAACGCTGCAGTCAAGGAAGGCCAAGGAAGTCGCCCCGATCGCCGCAGTTGTTCACTCGGTCGACCGTGAGTCCTTGCTTGCCGCGTTCGCCAAACAACCTCAACATGGCCGCTTGTTGCTTCAGGTCAACCTCGCGCACGAGGAGCAGAAGCATGGGGCCGATCCAGTGGCGGTCGCAGCCATGCTGGACGAGGCTGCCCGTCTTGGCGTCACGATCTCCGGTCTCATGCTGATGCCGCCGTTGGCATCTGATCCAGAGGAGAACCGTCAGTGGTTCAGGGAGCTTGCCGCGATGAGACTCCGCCTTGTCAAAGAGTGGCCGGATCTCAAGGAGCTCTCGATGGGAATGACAGACGATTTTGAGGTGGCCATCGAAGAGGGTGCGACGCTCATACGTGTGGGACGGGCTATCTTTGACGTCTGAGGGCTAGATTTGAGGAAGTGAATGGCATCGCTCTGGCAGAAGACACTGTTTTATCTGGGACTGGTCGACGACGACCAGGGTGACTCCGGAGACGACGGGCACATTCCTGCCTCTCAGACACAAGTACGCACGGTCGAGCCGATGCGTCGTCGGCAGCCGGCCACGGCTGCAGCGGGCGCGACGTCGGGCACTCGCCAGTCGGGAGTGGCGGGTCGCCGCATCGAGCCCCCCGAGGCTGCTCGCCGCCGGATTTCATCCGAGCCGCAGCATGCTGAGGCTGGTGTGCTTGTGACCCGGGTCGACTCTGACGGCCCCAAGTCGTCATCCGGCTCGTCACAGATCATCAACGCCCGTGCGTTTTCAGACGCTCAGAAGCTCGCCGACTACATCCGGCAGGGTCGGGCAGTTGTCCTCGACCTGCGCGGCACCGAGCCGGCAATGGTGCGGCGCCTCGTTGACTTCTCGTCCGGTCTGACATACGCATTGGACGGGAAGATGGCGAAGATCGCGCAGGGTGTCATATTGGTGACGCCGGCCGGAAAGATGATTGACGGCGCGGAACAACGGCGCCTCGCCGATCTCGGCCTGTACGGGTCCGGACGCTAAGAGACCGCCGACCTGATGGACATCATCTGCACCATTCTCAGGTTTTTCCTGTATTTCATGTTGGCGTGGATCATTTTGAGCTATGTCGCAAGCTACGGCCGCCTACCTTGGGGCCACCCGATCCGGAAGGTTTACGACCTGATGAACCGGGTAATGGAGCCGCTGCTGACGCCGATTCGCAGTGTTCTCAAGCCAGTTCGCTTCGGCGGGGTTGCACTTGACCTTTCCCCTCTAGTGATCTGGGCAATAGTTCTTATTCTCTTGCGGGTCTTGCCCTGTTAGCCTGCCTTTGGGTTTAAACGGGGGTTCTGCCTTTTGGATGTCACTTCGGAGGAAATCCGATCTAGCCGTTTTCAGGGCACTCGCCACGTCTACGACAGACGTGAAGTGGATGCTTTTCTTCACCGCGCGGCCTCAACGCTCGAGATCTACGAGCGCAAACTCACGGTCACTGAGTCGCACGTAGAGAATCTCGAGAAGGCACTCGAACTGGCCCAGAGTCGGGCTCGTTCGATGGGTGGTCTCGATGGGAGGATCGCCGAACTGGAAGCCGCCTTGGCTGCGTCGCAGCACAACTACGAATCTGCCATGAGCGAGCTAGAGGCCCGGGCTGAATTCGACTCGAACAAGACAAGCCTTGCGAAGAGCGCACGTGATTTACAGGTCAAGACTGAGGCAGTCGATGCGCTCAAAACAGAGGCAGCCCGGACAGCTCAGGTGATTGAGAACGAAGCGAGCGCCACCGCAGATTCAACGGTTTCGGCCGCCCGCACCGAAGCTGAGGAGATACTTCGAACGGCCCTCGTAGCCCAGACGTCCATCATCGAAGAAGTCGAGCAGATGAGACTGGCCGCTGAGGCTCAGGTCGGCGCCAAGTTGGAGGAACTGCGTGGCACGGCCGACGCGCCAGATGGTGAGTTGTCTGCGGCGTCGCTTCTTGAGCTCAAGGAAAAGGCAGCCAAGGCCAAGACGGCGCTGAAGAAGGCGAACAAAAGAGCGACAGCTGCTGAGGCCAGGGCGCAGGATGCAGAGACGCAACTCGATCTTGCCCGCCACCAGATCGCGGCGCAGTCTGGTGAGGGGAACGCCGTCGTCGCGGCCGGTGTCGCCGGCAACGACGGTTCCGAGGTCGATGATCTACGCCGGCAAGTGGCTCAGATGCGAACTGCTCTTTCCAACATCCAAGAGAGATTCTCAAGTGCCGCCAAGCTTTCACCCGAGGAGCTCGAGCTAGCCACAGAGCTGGTTGATCTCGACCTACACGATGTTGACATGCTCGTCGACCTGACGACTCCGGCCATGACTGAGGCTTCCGACACAGCTGTGGAAGAGGTGGCCGACCCAGACACCGGCGACGAAGAGGCTGCACCGAAGGTGGCCATCAAGGCCAAGTGGGCCCAGTCTGGGGGGGTCCCGGCCGGAGCCCTCACCGAGGGTCGAGCTGATTTGGAAGCGACTCGCCGAGCGTGGCCGGAGACAGATCAGCCCGCGCCGAACTGGCGCGACACATTTGGTTCCGGTCGCAAACGGGCGGTGGCCAAGGCAGCCGCCGAGCAAAAGGAGGAGCCTCTCGGCTTCTACGAGCGGCGGCTGGCCGGTCTGCGAGATCGAATCAGAGAGGCCGGTGGAGGCACCGAGGACTAGGCCCTCCGCACAGCCAGCCTCAATCCAAACTCGGCAACGCCGATGCGGTCTCCGGCACCAGCAACCTCCTCAATTCCGGTTGACAGCGTCTCGCCCAAGATCAGGTCGCGGTGGGCAGCGATCGCTTCCCGAACCTGAACCGGTACCTCGTCCATCTCGATGATCACACGATCGGACACATCGAGTCCAGCATCGCGGCGCAGCCCCTGGACACGATTCACGAGTTCGCGGGCCAACCCCTCGTTGCGGAGATCCGGTGTCAGCTCGGTGTCGAGCACGATCGTCAATTCTCGTTCAGCGGCCACCACGATCCCAGCGCGAGGTGCCCGTTCGACGATCACATCTTCCGCTGAGAGGTGGTCCTCTCCGACCAGCACCGAGCCCGTCTCGAGAAGGCTTGCTATTTGATCGTGGTCGAGGGCGGTGATGGCACTCGCAATCTCCTTCATGCGAGCTCCGAACCGTGGTCCCAGCGTCTTGAAATTCGCCTTGGCAGATAGGTGTACGAGATCACCCTCTTCCGACTCGATCGCGACTTGTTTGACGTTGAGTTCCTCAGCAATCAGCTCGATGTGAGAAGACACCCCACGCTTAGCCGACTCGTCCCGAGCTACCACCGTCAGGCTGCTCAAGGGCTGGCGGACCCGCAACTGCTCACGTTTGCGTAACCCCCGGCCCAGATTCACAACCCGTCGCGTCACGTCCATCGCCGTCTCCAGGTCCGGGTCGATCACCGAATCGTCGGCCACCGGGTAGGTGTTGTGGTGCACGCTGGCAGGCGCGGCCGTGTCGACTGAGCGGACGAGGCGCTGGTATATCTCCTCCGTGATGAACGGGAGGACCGGCGCAGCCACCTTGGAGAAGGTGATCAACACCTCGTAGAGGGTGGCGAATGCGGCGATCTTGTCTGGCTCATCCGCACCGCCTCGTTGCGCCCAGAAGCGACGCCGCGACCGGCGGATATACCAATTGGTCAGGTCGTCAATGAAGCCCAGTATTGGCGGCACGACGTTGTACAGCCGGTAGTGCTCCATCTCATGGTTGACGTCACGCACGAGGCTCTGCAGCACTGAAACGATCCATCGATCGAGTTCGCTTCTCGCCGCTAGGGGCGGCGCCGCTTCAAGGTCCTGACGGGTGATGCCGTCAGCCTCTGCGTAGGTGGTGAAAAACGAGAACGCGTTCCAAAACGGAAGCAGCACTGTCCGGACCACCTCGCGTACGCCGTCTTCGGAAAAGCGCAGTGGTTCCGCGCGCAGCACGGGCGAGTTGATGAGGTACGCCCGCAACGCATCAGCACCAGGGCCGTCGAAGATCTCATCCGGATCCGGATAGTTCTTGAGCGACTTCGACATCTTGCGGCCGTCTTCGGCCAGGATCATGCCGTTGACGACACAGTTCTTGAACGGGACGTCGTCGAAGAGCGCGGCCGCCAATACAACAAGTGTGTAGAACCAACCTCTCGTCTGGTCGAGGCCCTCTGCGATGAAGTCCGCGGGGAACGTGTTGTGGAACCGCTCCTCGTTCTCAAAGGGATAGTGCATCTTGCCGTAAGGCATCGAGCCGGACTCAAACCACACGTCGAGTACCTCCGGCACGCGACGCATCGTCCCGCTGCACTCCGCGCAGGCGAATGTGACCTCATCCACAATGTGTTTGTGTAGATCGTCCAGCCACTCACCGGATAATTCTTGGAGCTCCTGGCGCGACCCGATGCAGACCCGTTCGTCGCACTCTTCGCAGATCCAGACTGGGATACAGCTTCCCCAGAACCGGTTTCGGCTTACCGCCCAATCCCGTGCGTCGCGAAGCCAGTTGCCGAAGCGGCGCTCGCCGACGTAGTCAGGCACCCACCAGATCCCCTTGTTGAGGTCAGCCATCCGTTCCTTGAACGACTCGACACTGATGTACCAGCTCGGGATCGCCTTGTAGATCAGGGGCGTATCTGTCCGCCAGCAGAAGGGGTACGAGTGGACGATGGTGCCTGACTGCACCAGATCGCCCTTTTCTTTCAGCATTCGGATCAGAGCCTTGTCGGCGTCCTTAACAAATTGACCGGCAACATCTGGCACTGCTTCTGTGAACTTGGCCTCGAGGTCGACGGGGTCGACGAACGCCTCGATACCTGCGACCTGGAACGCCAAGAAGTCGGCCTCGCCATACGCCGGAGCCATATGCACCAGTCCGGTCCCCTCTTCTGTGCTGGTCTCATCTGAGGAGATGACGACGAAACCGCCACGCTCGCGCTGATCGAGGAAATAGTCGAATGGCGGGTGGTACGGGGTCCCGAGCAGATCCTCTCCCCGGGCGGTTGCCACCTCATCGACTCCGTCGTCTTGCTTCCACACAGAATCGACGAGGTCTTGGGCGACCCAGTAATGCTCTCCGCCGACCAGCACTCTCGAGTACATGATGTTCTTGCCTATGGCGACGGCCAGGTTGCCCGGCAGGGTCCACGGCGTCGTTGTCCAGATGAGGAGATAGTCGCCCGAGCTCACCGGGCCGTGCGCTGCAGACACCTCGAGGCGGACGGTGATCGAAGGATCCTCCACATCACGATATCCGCCGAGATTCAGTTCGAAGTTCGACAGGGGAGTGCCGGCACCCCATGAGTACGGGACGACCTTGAAGTCCTGATAGACAAAGCCGCGGTCCCACAGTCCCCTGAATACCCACCACACCGACTCCATGAACTCGACATCCATGGTCTTGTAGTCGTTTTCGAAGTCGATCCACCGGCCGAGGCGCCGGGTGATGTACTCCCAGCGTTCGGTATTCGCCTGCACCTTATCGCGGCACGCCTCGTTGAAGTTGGCAACGCCGAACTCTTCAATCTCGCGTGGCCCCGAGAGGTTTAGATCCTTCTGAACTTCCATTTCGATCGGCAGGCCGTGGGTGTCCCAGCCAAAGCGGCGCTCGACCCGATGTCCCCGCATCGTCCAGTATCGGGGCACGATGTCCTTGATTACGCCTGCGAGAAGGTTGCCGTAGTGCGGGCTTCCGGTCGGGAATGGCGGGCCGTCGTAGAAGGTGTATTCCGAGTCTTCGCCCCACATCTCAACGGACGTTGGGAATGCATCGACGTCGTCCCAAAGGTCGAGCACTCGCGCTTCGAGCTCGGGAATGTCCACCTGCGGCCCAACCCGTTTGAATGTGGGTTCGCTCGACTGGGTGCTGTCAGTCACGGGATCGTCCTTCGGTTGAGAGCTATTCGCCTGCAACCCGGGACGGGAAAACCGCGGTACCACCCGGCTTGCTGCCCGCTCACCATGCTGAGGCCTATGGGCAGCCGCTTCGTTGCTCCATGTCGGAGGAGGGCCCGGTGGGTTCTACCTCACAGGCATACGGCCCGTGCATCTTCCCAACAGCTCCGAGGTGATGTCACAGCGGGGCACCGCCGGCCTCTCACCATCGCCGGCTCGCTTCAGGCACTTTTCCGCTGGGCGCGTCCTCATCAACGCCTGCGTTGATGTTACCCAATGACGGCAACATTTCGGCCGTTATCGTCGACCTTATGGACACCAACCTGATTCGAGCCGTCGACGGCGTGGTGGTCGTGGCCGTCTGGGTAGTACCGGGAGCCAATCGGACCGAGGTGGTTGGTGTTCACGGCGATTCCGTGAAGATCCGTGTTGCTGCGCCTGCCAGCGGCGGGCAGGCCAACGATGCACTGTTGCGCTTTCTAGCCAAACGACTTGGGTGTGCAGTGTCAGTCGGGGCGGGCGGTAGCTCCCGGCGGAAGCGAATTCACATTGAAAGCAGCGACTTAGCGGGAATAGCAAGGGCGCTGGGAATCGCGCTTGGTTAGCTCTCCGTAGTGCTAAGTTCCGGCTCCTCAGGAGGTGAGATGTCTCGGAAACTGGCTAAATCCACTCTGGATCGACTCGCCAAGAAGCTCGAAGAGGAGCGGGAGCGACTCGAAGGCATCATCGAGTCCTTCGAGGTGGAACTCGAAACCAGCCGCCTAGCAACAACCGGCTCGGAGTTCAGCGACCCCGACAATGCTGATGGCGGCACCATCGCGGCTGAGATCAAGATGGATTTGTCGTTGCAGCAGAACGCCCGCGACCTGCTAGGAAAGGTCAAACACGCAGAGGACCGGATGGCTCGAGGCCTTTATGGCATCTGCGAGCGGACCGGCGAGCCGATTCCCATTGCCCGGCTCGAAGCTCTACCTCACGCAACGACAACCGTCGAAGGCGCCAGCTAATCAACCGGGCAACCCGCAAGGGTCTGCTCATCGCCGCCGGCGTCATCGTGGCCGATCAGCTCACCAAGGTGTGGGCTCTTGCGGCGCTCACGGACGGGCCCGTCAACCTCATCGGAGAGACGCTCCGATTTCGGCTAACCCGCAATCCCGGGGCAGCTTTCTCCTCCTTCGCCGGAGGGGGCACCGTTCTGGCCGTCATCGCAGTGATCGCGGCTGTTGCAATTGCGTTGTACTTGCCAAAGGTTGAGCTCAGTATCGACCGATTGGCCTTGGCGCTGATCATGGGGGGTGCGCTCGGCAACGTGGCAGACCGCATGTTCCGTGGCGATGGATTTCTCGACGGCGCAGTTATCGACTTCATTGATCTGTCTTTCTGGCCAACTTTTAATGTTGCCGATTCAGCCATCTCGATCGGAGTGGTCGTGATGGTCGTTTCCGCGTTCCTTGTTGCCCCCCGTGCCGGCACGGCGAACCCAGCCGCGACAGTGGCAGAAACAAAACCTTGACCGAGCCCGGCGCCGAAACCGCGAGAGCGGCGGTGCCCGGCGACTTGGACGGCCTCAGAGCTGATCGTGTCGTGGCCGTTGTGTTTGGTCTCAGCCGCGCCGTCGCCCGCGAGGCTGTCGACTCCGGCCGGGTCACCGTCGATGGCCAACCGCTAGTCGCCAAAGACAAGCTTGCCGCCGGCACGAGACTCGAAGTGGTTCTGCCCGAGGTCGAGGGGCCACTGCAGCCGCTGGACGCACCGCTCAACGTGAGGTACCAATCCGAGCAGGTCCTCGTCATCGACAAACCGGCGGGACTGGTCGTTCACCCTGGCGCCGGCCATCGCAACGACACTCTTGCCAGCGTTCTGATCCATCACTATCCGGTGCTGGCGGAGCTGGGCGAGGAGCATCGCTGGGGACTTGTGCACCGCCTCGACCGCGATACTTCCGGCCTGCTGCTGGTCGGCAAGACTGTCGCCGCTCACCGGGACCTTCAAGAGCAGTTGAAGCGTCGTTCCATTCAGCGGACATACCTCGCACTCGTTCAGGCCAATGTGGAGCCGGCTACGGGGACCGTTGAAGCCCCCATCGGCCGGGATCCCGAGCAGCCGACGCGGATGACGTTGCGTCAGGACGGCCGATTCGCCAGGACCCACTACCGACGGCTGGCCACATGGGGCGACCTGTCGCTGCTTGAAGTGATCCTGGAGACCGGGCGCACCCATCAGATTCGAGTGCATCTGAGCTCCATTGGCGCACCGTTGGCGGGAGACAAGACATACGGCGCCCGGCGTGCTGGGAGGGTGACGATCGACAGGGTTTGGCTCCATGCAGCCCGGCTCACATTCCAGGATCCCACAGACGGGCACGAGCGAACGGTCGACTCGCCGCTCCCAGACGAGCTGGTCGGGTCGCTTCGCAGCCTTGGTGAGTTTGACGATGGGTCGGCCGCTGATGCCGGCGTCCTCGACGACCTCTAACCTGGCGTCACCCCACAAGCAGGAGTCCATGAGCGGGCACTACGAACGGCTGTCATTTCTCGACAGCTCATTTCTGGCACTGGAAAGTCGCACGACGCATTTCCATGTCGCCGGCATGCTCGTCTTCGAAGCAGGCGAGCTAAAACGTCCTGACGGCGGCATCGACATAGATCGTGTCAAAAGTTTCATCGAGTCGCGTCTTCACCTGATTCCGCGCTACCGCCAGCACCTTGCTTATGTGCCCCTCGAGCGATACCCAGTCTGGGTGGACGACGCCCACTTCAATATCGACTATCACATCCGCCACACCAGCCTTCCCAAGCCGGGGTCACCTGCACAATTGAAGGCGCTGATGGGGAGGTTGTCCTCACAACAGCTCGACCGATCCAAACCGCTGTGGGAACTCAACATCGTCGAGGGTCTCGAGGGTGATCACTTCGCAATCATTTCGAAGATCCACCATGCAATGATCGACGGTATCTCCGGGGTCGACCTCATGGCTGTGCTGCTGAACGTCGCGCCGACCGAGTCTTTTGAAGACGCCAAGCCGTTCGAGCCGCGCCCGGCGCCGAGCGAGAGTGAACTGATCATCAAGGAGGCGGCGCGCAGGGCGGGCCGGGTAACCGCAGCGCTGCGATCGGTGCAGACCTTGACAGACGACGTGCAAACCATGGCGCTGCAAGGGGCACGCCGGGTACGGGCAATTCGGAACTCGCTCGGATCAGGCTGGCTGAGTCAAGCTTCTATGACGCCGCTCAACGGGACTATCGGGCCCAATCGACGTTTTGGCACGCTCAGTACGCACCTCGATGAGGTCAAGGAAGTGAAGAACTCCCTTGGGGGAAGCGTCAACGACGTGATCCTGGCCACGGTCGCCGGGGGGGTGCGGCGCTATCTAAGGGCGCACAATGTCGATCTTGATGG
>Ga0265309_10001106_pt1 | contig 11598 bp, 11 predicted proteins | sample Helome_FD_192492 | JGI IMG/M metagenome (GOLD analysis project Ga0265309, IMG submission 192492) | Marine sediment microbial communities from subtidal zone of North Sea - Hel_20160524 (Illumina Assembly) | ecosystem: Environmental > Aquatic > Marine > Subtidal zone > Sediment ...
ATGGCCTCGTTTTCAGCCAGCGCGTAGAACCAGCGCAGGCTGAAACCCTCGATCGGAAAACCGCCGAACTGCGAACTGTTGAAGGCCAGCATCAATACCACGGCGACCGGCGCAAACATGAAAAAGTACACCAGGAAGGTATAGGCTTTGATCAGGTTCCAGACTCGCATCGGGGCGCCTCTACTCGAATGCCTTGTAGAGTTGATTGAGACCCATGAGCTTGCTGTAGATCACGACGATTACACCCAGTATGACCAGCAGTGCAAACGAAAGCGTCGCGCCCATCGGCCAGTTCAACTCGGTAATCACCGCGTCGTAGATCAGGTTACCGAACAGGAAGTCGCCCGGCCCGCCGAGAATCAACGGGGTGACGTAGCTGCCCGCGGTCAGCACGAACACCAGCAGGCTGCCGGCGCCCAGGCCCGGCAGCGACAACGGCAGGGTCACTTCGCGAAACGCCTGCCACGGCGTGCAGCCCAGGGTTCGAGCCGCCGGCTCGAGGTTTTTGTCGACGCCGTCGAGGCTAACGTAAACGTTGAGAATCATAAATGGCAGGAAAACGTGGATGAAACCGACCACCACGGCAAACTGGTTGAACATCATTGAAATCGGCTCACCGATGAGCCCGAGCCATTGCAAAACACCGTTGATGGCGCCCTGGTTGCCCATGATGTGAATCCAGGACAGGGTGCGAATAATGAAACTGACCCAGAACGGCAGAATCAGCAAAAGCAGCAACAACCACTTGTGCTTGAATTTGGTGTGGACGATGTAGTAGGCAGGGATGTAACCGAGAACCGCGGCGATCACGGTGACGACAATCGCCATCCACAGGGTTTTCCAGATCGCGTTGTGATAATAATTGTCGCTGAATAATTCCTGCCAGTTACCGAACTGAAACGCGACTACATCGACGGCGAGGTCGATATTTTCGTAGAAGGAGTAGACCAGGATAAAACACATTGGCACCACGATCATCAATGTGATTGCAAGCAGCGCGGGCGATAGCAGGTACCAGGGCCTGGGATCGGTTTCCTTGGTTGCTGATGTCATTTAGCCCCTCGTTATGTTCCCGGTATCGCTGGCTGCTATCGGGTTTTTCCACCAGTGGGAAAGCCGCTGTAGTCGATACCCGCCTATATCCACAAAATTATTATTGTTATTCGAGATGACGCATTATAGACATGCAATCAAGTCCATATCAATATATGATAATTATTCCTTAAACCATGATTTTTAGTCATGAAAGAAATCGGCCTGCATTCACTCAAATCGCTGATGATATTCAAGGCCCTCGTCGAAAACGGTACTGCCACGCGTACCGCGAAGGTACTGGGTATCACCCAATCGGGGGTCAGTCGCTCGTTGGCCCAGCTCGAGCAGAATCTCGGTATGCAATTGTTTATCCGGCAGAAAAACCGGTTGCTCGCGACGCCGGAAGCACAGGAGCTCTACGACGAAATTCTGCGCCTGGCCAGCAATCTCGATGAACTCAAACACAGCGTCATGGCACTCAGGGAATTCGGCGCTTCGCGTGTCGGCATCGCGGTTATTCCCGGGCTCGGCTTCGGTCTCATCCCCGCGTTGATCGGTCGGATGCTGCGCGTCAATCCGAAACTCGCAATATACCTCGACATCATGTCTAGCCATGATGTCGTGCGCGCCGTCGAAGCCGGTCTGTTTGATATCGGTTTCGCGACCCTGCCGATCGAAGCCAATCAACTGATCATCGACGAGCTGGTCGAGACCGAGGCAATCTGCCTGTTACCGAAACGACATCCGCTTTCCAGGGTTGACGCGGTGCACCTGGAAGATCTGGCAGGTCAGCACCTGGTTGTGCCAAACCAGCCGAACATCGCCGCCGACCAGTTACTGCGCCTGATTTCGACCAGCGGCGTGCGCATCGCGGGTAAGACCGAGGCCAACATCGCCAGCATTTGCAGCCTGGTCGGAAACGGAGTCGGTATCAGCGTCATGAACCCGATCACAGCATACGATCTTGCGCACCGCGGGATGGTCACCAAACCTTTTGTTCCGGCAATCCATTATTCCTTCGGTATGGTTTACCAGGAAAAGTGGCGCAACAATAAACTGGTCGAACTTATTCAGGACAACCTGCCTTCACTTTCGGATTACCTGGGGGCTAAATAAATTTAACCCGCGATCACGTGGCCGGTTAGATCGTCTCGAATCGATAAGGCACAAACAATCCGGGAGCAGGAGATGCCATACAATTTGACGGTAAGGCTCTGTTACGATCCCAGGGGTGGAATCGAACTCCTCAGAAGCAGACGCTCAAATTTATACGTGGAACTTCAGATATCGGCACTTTGCAGACATTTATATTCCTGGCATATTGGGATAGACAGATTCTGCCTAATACCTAAGAATACGGAAGCTGCCTAAATCACTGTTATGTGGTTAGAGAATCGGATGCCTAATTTAAAGTTAGTGCCGGAACTATATTGCTCGGATATTAATATTACGAAACAATTCTATGTGGAAATATTTGGCTTCGAGATAAAGTATGAAAGAACAGAGGAGCAATTTGCGCGTTTCACGTTAGATGGCGTAGATATTATGGTCGAGTGCATTTCTTGCAAAGGCAGGCGTTGGATAACGGGTGAAATCGAAAAACCTTTTGGGAGAGGCATAAATTTCCAATGGAACGTAGTGGATTTAGAAAATTTATACTCACGCATAAAAAACATGGCGCCGGAATCGATCTATCTTGAAATGGAAACCAAGTCCTATAAATGCGGTGATGCGGTAACAGTTCAAAAGCAATTTATCGCGCAAGACCCGGATGGATATCTGTTTAGATTTTGCAGCGATGCGAACAAATGAAATCACATAACAAACGCATGCAGTCGGACAAAGTGCCCGCTGCGCGCGCACTTTGCCGCTGATGCGAGGCGTTAAATGGCGGCTTAGGGCACCAAGCGGCAGTTCCCAGGCTAAAAATGAATGGCTGCTTCCCGATAGCTGCCTTTCAATTTGCAATAATCAACATCTTCGAACGGCACGAAGCGGTCATTGAGCCTGTGAAAGAAACGGCAGGGCATCGGTTGACCTGACGACTGGATTCTAGTGGATATTGTCGAATTTGAGGAAGGAATTATCGGTAAGGATACTAAATTCAGCAAAATGCAATGGCGACTGCAGGCTCGATACTTGTGTAGACGGCTCTCAAATAAAATTTTATTTTAGGGTAAGAGTCGTTCAATTTTCTTACACACTCATCTGTGCTACATTCACCGCAGTTAGCCATCACTCCGAATATCAACAAAATAAGTAGAGGGCAACATGGCGATTCCGTTCAAAAGCCCAGATCCAAAGCATACCTACAATTCCACCAAGGAAAAGGCAGCTATTACACGACATTTCAGCAAACGTACAGTCCCGAAGTCCGCAAACGGACGCCTGCTGTTAGCATCTTGGAATATTGCTAATCTTGGCGCCCAAGACCGAACGCCAAACGCCAAAAAACTAGTGGCGCATATTTTAAAACGCTTTGACCTTGTTGCAGTGCAAGAGGCTAACGACGAATTTAGAACCTTTGCTAGCATTGTTGAGATGATGGGTAGCAAGTATAAATTCATCATGTCCGATACAGCCGGTAATAATGAGCGACTCGCTTTCGTCTATCACAAAGACAAAGTCACTCCGACCAATCTATTCGGTGAGCTAGCACTAAGGACACGAGAGTATCCGAAAAGAACCGTCAAAGTCAGATGGACAGACTCAAATGGAGTCAATCGTACAGACAAGTTCCAGAATCACAGATTCGTCCCATTTGACAGAAATCCGTTTATCGGATCATTTTCGTCTGGAAAATTTGACTTTGTACTGGCCAATGTCCACCTATACTTTGGAAAATTTCAAAACTCAAAGAAGAAAGAAGATCGGAAGAAGTATGCGAGGCGAGTTCTTGAGATTCACGCGCTTGCAAGATGGGCAGACCGTCGAAAGAATAAAGCGACCACGTATGACAAGGACATCATTCTGATCGGAGATATGAACGTACCAGCAATGGAAAAGACGGAAAGCACTTACAAGGAGCTAGTAAAGTATGGTTGGCGCCCAGTTGACTACACGTCCAAGACGGGAGGCTCGAACCTAGGCAACGACAGGACATATGACCAAATGGTGTTTGCACCTACGATTCCTAAAACAAGAATAGTTGCACAAGGCGTTTTTGATTTCGACAAGGCTGCGTTTAAGCCATTGTGGGAGAAGCTTTTGAGTCAAATGTCGAAGGGCAAAGCAATTGGCCTGTTCAATCGACATATGAAGCATCATATATCTGATCATCGCCCGCTCTGGGTGCAACTAGATATCACGTAGAATATTCAACTCAGAGGCAATTGAGCCTAACTCTTCTTCGGGACTGGGCGCATCTAGGACTGAGACAGGACAATATGTTAGAAAGCGGCCGTCTGATACTATATTTCATGGACGTCGCTGGACGTTACTGGAAGAGTGATTGGTGCCCAGGGGCGGAATCGGACCGGTCCGCGCTCGGCACCGACACGAGGATTTTCAGTCGGATTTATATTTTTATAACTTAACAAAATCAGTTACTTACGCGCTTCCCATTTCCATTTGTGCCAGTAAATAGCAGTAATTGACAGTTACTGTGGCACAAATTTGGCACACTATCTTAGTGTCGCCATTCTCCCGAAGATTTAACCTGTACGCTCTACTAAGTTTAAAATCAAATACGCCTCATTTTGATAGCCCAGTTTAACCCGATATTTTGCGATTCGATCGCTATCTCGCAAATCATGGACAAATCATGAGTGAGACATACCATATACTCTTATAAAACCACAAGCTCTGGTAACGCCCAGATTTTTATGCGCAATACTTCAAACATCGCTGGTTTACAATTATCGAATCGAGAACTACTCGATGAAAACGAATACCTGCGTGAAAAATTGGCCGCAATGGAAGATGCCGCGAAATTGAAGCAAGAACTGCTTCAAACCCTGTCAGCTGCGATTAGCATCGGATATTGGGAGTGGGATGAAATAACAAAACGTTCCGCTTATTTCTCCATAGAAATGGCAGATATTTTGGGAATTAGTCTGGATTCACTATACGAAAAATATCAATGTGAGAAGGATTTTTTCCCTTTTGTTCACCCCGACGACCTGGAACACTATATCAATAACTTGAGTATCGTCCTCGATCCTGAGCATCCACGTGGCCTTGCCCACATATTTGAATATCGCATCGTTAGACCCAATGGTGAAGTACGGTATGTGCGCGAGTTGGAATATGGAACACGGATAGAAGACGGGGTTATCACCCGTTCATTTGGTGCAATCCAGGATATAACCGAGCTTAAGGAAAACCAGCAGGATCTGCAAAAACGCAATGTATTAGTCCAACAGTTTGAGTTGATTCCCGAAATTGGACATTACGTTTGGAATTTAGACATGGAGAAATATATCTACGTCAGCCCGGGACTTGCGAGCATATACGGTCTATCCACGGACGAATTCATGCAACGAGTTAACTCGCTTGAGGATGATATAGCCCTTCTTCACGAGGATGATCAAGAGCGCATGGCGAAAATTTATGATGGTCGAAAAATAGATAAGGATGCTGATGCGGAGTTTCGAATTCAACGACCTGATGGTGAGATACGATGGGTACGCGAAAAAAGTGTCACTGTATGGGACTCGACCAATAAGACCAACCAGGCGATCGGTGTCTTGCAAGATATAACCGAGCAAAAAATCGCCGAGCAATACCTGCTGGAATCGAGAGATTCACTGAAATCAGAAGTGGCGGAACAGACACAACAACTTGGTGATACGGTAAACCGGCTTAAACAAGAAATCGCAGAACGTGAAAAGATTTCTTCTGAGCTAGAAACCAAGAATGCGGAACTAGAGCGTTTTGCTTACGCGGTGTCACATGATTTAAAAACCCCACTGATTACAATAAAAGGTTTCATTGGATTACTTGGCAAGGATATTGAAATAAATGATAAGGACCGGATAGAAGCTGATTTCGAAAAAATAAATTCTGCCGCCGATACAATGGGTGCCCTGTTAAACGATCTACTGGAGCTTAGCCGGGTCGGTCGAGTAATGGGAAATCAGGCACCTTGCAATCTCACCTTGATAGCGAAACAGGCGATTGAACTGGTTAAGACGAATATCGACGCACTCGGGATCAAAATCGAGATCGAAGACATGCCGAACGTAAATGGTGATGAACTAAGGCTCGTAGAGGTTTACCTGAACCTGATTGAAAATTCTGTTAAGTTCATGGGAGACCAGATATCACCACGGATACATATAGGGGCTGTCGAAAAAGATGGAATGATATGTTGCTTCGTACGCGATAACGGTGTCGGTATAGATATGAAATACCATGACCAGGTTTTCGGTTTGTTTGAGAGATTAAACGCTGATGTGGGGGGTACCGGCGTAGGATTAGCGCTGGTGAAGCGGATTATCGAGGTACACGGTGGGGAGATTTGGGTTGAGTCAGATGGATTAGGTCACGGCTGTAACGTGGCGTTTACCTTGCCGAAGGCCTTTTAAAGGCTCGCTCGTAAAACTTGGTTTGTCTCCTGTTTCCCTGTTTAACTCGCACAAAGGATTCCAACCAGTCGAAGATTAAGACCTTTATGCTGGGAGCAGGACTGAGTTTTAGAGACAAGTTGGCCGTATCCTGAAAGGAGAATCGGTGTTGAGCTCTCGATTACCGAAAACAAACCGGCTTTAGTCGCACGCTTGCTGTAAAAAATTGCATTCTGTGCTCAAGGCTTCATTGGTTGATCCATCCAAGTGTTTTCAGAAAATCCTGTTGGATTTGATATCTACCTATTGGGAATGTCGAATGCGAGATTACTATCTCCAGTGGAGATTGAATCTAAATTTCCGTTAGTTAATCGTAACTTTTGCATAAGTTCTCGGAAATGACCTTCCTATCTGGTTTTTTGTGCTCGAAAATAATAGCCAGAGCAACCATACAGGTGCCGGTTATGAAAAATATAGGCAAGGGAGCAAAACAGGAAAAATCTTCGAATATCAACAAAACCAATCCAGCAAAGTCCGCCATCGACTTGCCGCCATATGAAGAGATGGTCAGACAGCTGCAGAAAAATGGTGTAATGACCGAGGAAGATATCAGGGCGCTGGAGAATACATGGATGCGTTCGATTGCGCTTTGACCATGACGATCGCGATGACTACATAGACATGCTGGAATGTGTACATCTGCACTAGGCCTGACGAGATTATGTTTATGTGGCGCGTTGGCCGCAAGAGCCAGCCCTGATACGAATTCCTTCTCCAGATGACCTGTTGGCTAATCCTGATCCTGAGGTGATTGAGCGATATGACGCAGCAGGAACAGTCACAACTGCTGAGGAACTAGAGAAATTGTTCTGGATGCAAAACCATCCCGATCACGAAGAACGCCAGCAGGACATCATCGATCAGCAATACGACTATAACAGCGCAGTGGTTTGGCTAGGCGCTTAGTCCAATTGAATGGCCAATAGTTATAGAAAATAAAAAATGAGCTCAGATTCGGACAACGAGGACAATTACGAAAAATACAATTGGCCAATGGCTGTCGAGGATTGGTCGAAGCCCTGGGGCGGAACCCGCTCGATGTGGTTGACATCTATTTTTCCGCGAATCGGCCAATTCCTACCTGCCGATCGCATCGTCGAGATTGGTTGCGGTTACGGACGAATCGCCAAGGTGATACATGCGTTTACCGTAAGCGAACTCGTGTTATTCGATATTACAGACGATTGTGTCGAGAAATGTGCGCTCGCATTCAAGGCGTCAACCAAGACGCGGTGCTTGAAAACCGGCGGACGTAGCCTGCAAGGCGTTGCGAATAATAGCGTTGACCTGGTTTTCAGCTTTTACACGCTGGTCGGCGCTGATGCGAAAACGATGCAAGCCTACATACAGGAATGTGAGCGGGTATTGCGGGAAGATGGCGTCGCCTTCTTGCATCATTCCAATGCCGGCATGTACTACCAGGATGGAATTACCCAAGTCGACAAGCGCATGCGCTTGCTCGCTGCTTATCGGGATATTTCTATCGATGCCGACAAGGTAAAAGACATGGCAGGTGACAATAACCTGGTTTGTATCAAACAGGAGTGCATTAACTGGGATATAAAAGAGGTATTGAGCGACTGTTTTTCGACCCTTGTACGGCCTGACTCAAAATGGGCACAAGAGGCCCAGTTGGTTTACAACCCGGAGTTTTACGATGAACGTAGACTAGCGGCCAAACGAACCCACGAAAAGAGAATTCGGACCGACCAGACATGGGAAATACCATGAAACATAAAAGGGGCGCATTTATTAATAGAAATATGGCTACAACTTATACTTTTCATCCTCAGGAGGGGATATGTAAATAGTCACGTTACTAACACCATCCTGTTGCGAAAATATCACTGCGCCGCAGCCTTCATCGTCGAAGTGTAGATACCACTAACGGCAATAATCCCAACTCCTATCCAGACATTAACTGTTGGTATCTCAGAAAAAATAACGATCCCTAACAATACAGCCCAAATGAAAATCGAGTATTCCAGCGCGGCAACCAGGGACACTTCGGACAAGCGAAGTGCGATGACGAATAGTAAATTCGCTATTCCTCCCGCTAGCCCCATTATCAAAAATACAAGTAGATCATTCGCACTGGGTGTAAACCAGTCGGATAACATAACGCCCGCCCCACCGATCGTCATTAATATCGTATTAGTCCAGAAGGCAATGGTTTCAGAAGAATCATGAGACGATAACCTTCTTGTCCAGATAGCAACAAGGGCGAAACTTAATGCCGACAGAAGTGCCAGCAGCTTGGCAAATACTGGACCGCCCCCGCTTGGCTGAAAGATTAGAAATACGCCGGCAAGACCAATTGCGATAGCCAGCCATTTCTGAAACCCAATATTCTCCTTCAGTAAAACCCCGCCAAACAAAATCATAAAAATCGGACCAATCAAAGAAATTCCCGTGGCTTCCGCCAGTGGCAGCCATTTTAAGCTCCAGACAAATGACCCGAAGGTAATTGTGAACAGGCAACCTCGAACGATATGAGAAACGATACGACCGCGTGAGATCAGAAAGGTTACCTGCCTTTTCTGATTCCATATCGCCAGGCCTAAAATTGGTAGAAATGAGAAAAAAGAACGAATCAGTGCAATTTGAAAAACACTGTATCCATCACTTAACCATTTGGCCGACGCATCCATGATCGCCAGCATCACTACAGCAAGCATGTAAAGCAAAGTTCCTTTATTCAAAACATGTAACACTGCCAGCAACTCCCGGTAGATTGGACAATGGGAAATCTATGCATTGCTTTTTTGGCGGCGAACCATCTTGGCGTAAAAACCCTTTTCTCGCTCATAACCTCTCCCTGGTTTAGTAATGGTTTCACGATAATTTTCCCAGTCGTCCTGCGACAACTGTGCAATACCATCCACTCTATCAACCGATTCGAGAACTTCTTCGCTGTAAGTAGATTGTTGCAATGGCTGTACTTGCATCAACGGATAGCCCACATTAAAGGAAATTGGTATGTCCGTTTTCGTTAATCTTAGGTTTATGAACAACGGACCAAACCATTTGTCCGTTTCGATAACACCTTCGTAATGTTCGTAGTTGTTACTCTTTGGCAAATTAGCAGGCGCGCGTACTAGCAAACTCCACCCGGTTTCGGTTTTAGCAAATAACCCACTCCATATTTGCACCATTCCCGGTTCGGCACCAGCGGTCAAAAACGGTGGTACCGCATCCGTCAAATCGAAGGGGCATTCCTGGTTGAATGTTTGTATAAAATCAGGATATTGGACGCTATCCAGAACGGTCCACTCGTCTTCGTAACTGAACTTCCAAATCGTATCGACACCATCCCAAGCTAGATCAAAGTCAGCAGGCGGAAAAACATACCAGCCAAATGCAGATGCAGTACGAATGGCTTCACAGTATCTGTAAGCTCTGACTGGTAATGTACCACCTGCTGACTTATCAGCTCGTTGGGGAAAACTGGCACCTGGTAAGATGCGGTAAAATTTAACCATAGCGTCAGTCTCCTCCTGGCTTATTGCCTTAATGGAGCACGGCCTCCACCGATTCTTACTTGCTTTTTGTCGGCCGTGCTTTTGGATTAACCCAGTTTTACGTTGAGCGGTTTCTTAGCTCCGCCCAGGCGTACCTGCTTCGTATCCACCGTGCTTTTAGATTGATCCAGTTTTACGTTGAGTGGTTTTTTGGCTCCGCCCAGGCGTACCTGCTTCGTATCCGCCGTGCTTTTGGATTGATCCAGTTTTACGTTGAGTGGTTTTTTGGCTCCGCCCAGGCGTACCTGCTTCGTATCCACCGTGCTTTTAGATTGACCCAATTTTACATTGAGCGGCTTTTTGGCTCCGCCCAGGCTTACATTTTTTCCATCAACAACACTGGAATCAACTTTCATTTTAATTGCAATGTCACCTTGTTTCTTTGTTTTGCATGTCATAGCTATATGCCTCATTGTTTGTAGATTCGAATCTACAGGATATTATGAAGATCGGGATGATCTTCCCTTGGCGTTTCTCGATTTCCTGTACGAAAAACTCCAATTTTGATATATGGGTAACCGCTATCTCCTGGTTCATGTAGCGCATGGAAAATAGATTCACTCAAAGACACCAGCAATTCTTCGGTTATCTCCTGGGACCTTGAAGAAAATGCCTTGGCCAGACAAGAGTGAGCGTCCCTGCTCACCTTTTCCATGTTAGCGTTATCGTATGTACCTAGTCGGTTCGAGTACCTGTCCTGCGCTAATCTTTGATTCCATTCGGCATTCCTGGCACAGCCTTTGATGTATTCTATGCCGCCTGTTTTGCGACGCTGGGCAGGCCCGGACAATTCGTAATCGCTGAACACTGCATTCTTTAGAACCCTCCGTTTTTAGCCTGGCCAATACCATCCAGACACTGAAATTAGCCAAAATAGTAGCCTTGCATCGTAATAAAACGGCCTTTGTTCCGTAAACGAATCGTAAAAAATCGCCTGACTCACGAGTCCCACAAACTTTTTCAATGTATACTCGATATGCCAGTTAAGGTATTTACAGGGGATAGGTTATAGGCGTAGTGATCACAACTTCGAGGCAGCGTTCTTAAACCCGCTCAGCCGCTTGTAGCGACAAGCCGGCGACGTCAGGCGGGTTGTCCAGGGGATAGAAGAAGTTGTAAGCGCCGGGATTTCAGCAATCGGAATAGAAATGAGGAAAAATACAATTGACAAGGTCTCGTTGCTAGGCGATTTTCGTCTGCATACGACCAATGATGAGGATTTTGTCATCAGGGGGAAAAAGAATGCGGCACTACTCGCCAGCATTCTGTTAGAACCCGCAAAGCGCATCAACCGGGGCGATGCGGAAGCGTTACTTTGGAGTCAAAGATCGCCAGATCAAGCCAAGGCCAGCTTGCGCCAATGCCTGAGCGAATTACGCGAGCAGCTTGGCAGCTTTTCCAATGTTGAACTCATTACCAACCGGCTCGATATTTCCCTCGCACTGGATGCGATAATACTCGATGTTGAGGAAATT
>Ga0265309_10001107_pt1 | contig 11595 bp, 12 predicted proteins | sample Helome_FD_192492 | JGI IMG/M metagenome (GOLD analysis project Ga0265309, IMG submission 192492) | Marine sediment microbial communities from subtidal zone of North Sea - Hel_20160524 (Illumina Assembly) | ecosystem: Environmental > Aquatic > Marine > Subtidal zone > Sediment ...
AGCAACGTAGCGAATCCTGCCGCGCACCGTTTCGCCGATCGCAAGCGCCGCTTCGGCGATGTCGCCGACATTGACGTAGCGGGCATCAAACTCAGAGAGATTTGCGGAAACGATGATGGTCCGGTTGTCGACGTAGGTTGCGACCGGATCTCCACGGCTGACAAAGTCGCCCACCTCGACGTTGCGTGACTGCAGCGCGCCTGCAAACGGCGCACGGATCGTCCTGTAGCCAAGGTCGAGACGAGCGCGCGTCAGCTCGGCCTTCGCCGCCTCGAGCATTGCGATTGCTTCCTGCAGCTGCGCTTCCGAGACGTAGCTCTCGGATTTGAGTTTCAGGCGTCCCTCGTATTCAACTTCACGTTGTTTGACCGTCGCCTCAGCCTGCGCGAGTCGGGCGCTTCGGTCACGTTTATCAAGACGAATAATGATCTCACCACGTTCGGCACTCGCACCGCGGTCGACGCCGATGTACTCAATGCGCCCGTCTGTTTCAGCCGCAAGATGCACGATCCTGGACGGAGCCGTTTTGCCGTTAACGACGATCGTACGCATCACCTCTTCGGCCGACTGGGTGCGCACACGGACCGCTGTTTTGGTACTCGCTGTATCGCTGCGAGAAGTCGCCGTTTGTTCCTTGCTTTCATCAGTGCCGGTTGATCCGGATATCAGCCAAATGGAGATAACCAGGATGATACCGACGGAGATCAGCCAGGACTTGTAACGATTAATGTCATGAAATTGCATTGCATTGTCATCCAGGTGCGCGCTGACTAGGCCGTTGCAGATTGTGGGTCTGTTTGTTCAACCAACAAGTAACGATTGTCGTTGATGTACTGTTCCATTGCGGCCGACATCGCTTTGCCGAAGCCCAGCACAAACTTCATGCCCGGCGGCCAGTCGTTTTCACAGGTCGTTTCAATGTCCTCGAAAACGCCCCTATATCGCTGGATGTCGCTGAGTCGATTATCAAGGACTTCTTCGACGTCACGTGGTTTCATCAAGTGCGAAAAACACATCATTGCCAAAAACTCGGAACGGACTTTGTGGCAGGGCGAGGTGTTCTGCAGGGCTGTCTGCAGAAATTGCCGACCTGCAGCAGTAATTGCGTAAACCTTGCGATCCGGTTTGCCCTCCTGCGGAATCTGCTCGCAGTCCACGTACCCCTGTTCGGCCAATGTTGATAACGCCGGATAGATGGAACCGTACCCCGCCGCAAAAAAGTGGCCAAAGCTCGATTCGAATTGTTTCTTGAGGTCGTATCCCGAGGCTGGACCATCGGTCAACATCCCGAGGCAAACTGTTTTCACATCCATACCGAGCACATCCTGCGGTCGCTACCGCCATATATCGGGGCGATGCATAATATCAGTTCGATATATAAAATCCAGTCTGTTTGTGTAACAAGACGTTTCGGGGGCGAAGCCACATAATTTCTGCTGGATGGCCGATTCGTATAGGGTTGCTGCTGCATGGGAATGTTGACAACACTCGTCGGTACTCGGTTACCGGCGAAATACCACAAGTTCTTCAAGCTGCCCGAACGGCTGGAGTCCTGGAAGCACCCGCGCAACGCGGGCACGGCGCTGGAACGGGCAGCTACGCGCTGGCTGAGCCGTAATGATGCACCTTGCGGCGTCTACCGGCTGGATTCAGGGCGGGATGCACTCGGAGTGCGGCTCGGTCTGATTGATCGCGCAGAAAAGACGATCGATATTCAGAGCTACCTGATTCGCGACGACGTCAGCGGCAACCTGATTGGGCTTCATCTGGCTGATGCTGCCGATCGTGGTGTGCGCGTCCGGCTATTGATGGACGACGCATTGACGCATGAAATCGATGCGGGTTTGTTGTCACTGGACGTCCATCCAAACATCGAGGTTCGTGTTTTCAATCCGTTTCCGCGGCGCCGATCGCGCCTGATCAGCTTCATCGCGAATTTCAATATCCTGAATCGCCGCATGCACAACAAGTCCTTCACCGTTGATAACCAGGTGACGATCGTCGGCGGCAGAAACCTGGCGGACGAGTATTTTCAATCTGGTGGAGAGGCTGAATTTATTGACGAAGATCTGTTAGCAATGGGTGCCGTTGTTGACGATGTGTCGGATGGCTTCGATGAGTACTGGAATTCGCAAGAAGCGATTCCGATCAATGCATTCAACAGCATGGTACCTCACAGCTCGTTGGAGGATTCGACCAAGCAGGGACGCAAGTACCTCGAGCAACACGTCGACGGAAAATTCCTGAAAAGTGTCGACGATGAGCTGGCGCGCCAACTCGTGAACGCAAAGTTGCCACTGGTGCCGGCCGAGGCAGCCGTGGTGATGGACTATCCCGATAAAATACGGCGATTGCTGCCGAGGCCGAGCAGCATTACCAGCGTATTTCTGCAGCAGCTCGTGGCAACGGCAAAGACGGAGCTCATCATTATTTCCCCGTATTTCGTTCCAGAGAACCAGGGCGTCGAGTTTTTCGGCAACCTGGTCAAGAAGGGCGTTCGTGTCGTCATTGTCAGTAATTCGCTGGCCTCGACGAATCACTCCAGTGTGCATGCCGTGTACGCACGTTACCGGAAGCCATTATTGGAGCGTGGTGTCGAGCTGTACGAGTTGCGGCCGCACGTATCTTCGACGGATACCACCACGAAGCTGACCCTGCACTCCAAGGTCGCAACCATCGATCGGAAGAAGATGTTCGTTGGGTCATTTAACCTCGATCCGAGATCGTTGTACCTCAACACGGAAATGGGGATGGTGGTCGACTCGGGCGAACTGGCAGGTTCGATGGCCGCCAGTATTCTCGACTCACTGCCGGACCTTGCCTATCGCTTGCAGCTGTCGGGAAAGGGGCGTTTGCGATGGCTATTGAGTGCGGCAAGCGGAGACGAAATTCTCACGACCGAACCGCGAACGACCTGGTGGCGACGTTTCAAGACCAAGCTTATGAGCTTTCTGCCCATTGAGGGCCAAATGTGATTTGAAGACCTATTTGTCAAATTGGTGCCGAATGTCTGACAATGTCGGGTCTGAACATGGTGGAGTATGCAATGCGGTGGCGTAGCGGAAGGCGAAGTTCGAACATAGAGGACCGGCGTGGGGCAAGCGTAGGGCCCAAGCTGCTCGGTGGTGGCATCGGCACCATCGCACTGGTACTGGTCGCGATGTACTTTGGCGTTGACCCGACGCCACTATTGCAGGGAATGCAGGGCGGGCAATCCGCATCGACGAGCGGTACGCGACCCTCGGCCGAGGAATTGAAGAACGACCCGCTAGCAGACATGGTATCGGCCGTCATTGCCGACACCGAGGATGTCTGGAAAGAAGTTTTCGCAAAACAGGGCAAACGCTACCAGGAACCGACGCTCGTCATATTCTCGGGTGCGACGCGATCAGCCTGCGGTCTCGGGCAGTCGGCCATGGGACCGTTCTACTGCCCGGCGGACCAAAAAGCCTATATCGACCTGAATTTCTACAATCAAATGCGAACTCGCTTCAATGCGCCAGGCGATTTCGCGCAGGCATACGTCATTGCGCACGAAATCGGCCATCACGTGCAGAATCTCCTCGGAATCTCAGGCCAGGTTCACTCGATGAAGCAACGGCTGAGCCAGGCAGAAGGTAACGCACTGTCGGTGCGCCTCGAGTTGCAGGCTGATTGTTTCGCCGGTGTCTGGGCGAATCGCGCGAACAGGGCACGCAATATTCTCGAATCCGGAGACATCGATGAAGCACTGAACGCAGCCAGCGCTATCGGTGACGATACCTTGCAGCGGCAGAGTCGTGGCACCGTGGTGCCGGAATCATTCACGCACGGTACAGCCGCGCAGCGACAGCGCTGGTTCCGCATCGGCCTGGAAAATGGCGACCCGGATGCCTGCGATACGTTCAGTGTCGACCGGATCTGAGCGAATCTCAAAAATAGAAAGAACCGCCAAACTGGCGCAGGCGGCGGCGCAGCGCATTCGTTCCTATGTGGTAGAAACGCCGCTCATGCACTCGGATTCATTCAGTGCTGAACTTGGTGCCAGCGTGTACTTCAAACTCGAGAATCGCCAGACGACGGGTTCGTTCAAACTTCGCGGTGCAACCAACCGCGTCATGACATTGTCCGAAGCGCAACGCTCGAAAGGATGTGTGGCCGCGTCGAGCGGCAATCACGGTGCCGCCGTTGCTTGCGCATTGAAGAAGCTCGGTGCAAGTGGCGTTATCTTCGTGCCAGAACAAACGTCGGCGATTAAAGTAGATGCCATTCGCGCCTACGGCGGTGAGGTTGTGTTTTACGGCACCGACGGTCTCGACACCGAGCAGCATGCGCGCGAATTCGCCGAAGAAAACGGGATGTCCTATTTGTCGCCGTACAACGATGAGCAGGTGATCGCCGGCCAGGGAACCTGTGCTGTCGAATTGCTTGAACAGCTTCCCAATATTGATACGGTATTCGTTGCCGTCGGTGGTGGCGGCTTGATTGCCGGCGTCGGCAGTGTCCTGAAGGATCGCGATCCAGGCATAAGCGTTATCGGCTGCCAGCCGGCGGCCTCCCCGGTCATGGCTCGCTCGATCGAGGTCGGCCGCATTGTCGAAATGCGGAGCGAGCCGACCTTGTCGGACGGTACCGCTGGCGGTATCGAAGCCGGCGCAATCACGTATCCGCTGAATCAGTTGCTCGTCGACGAGTTTGTGCTTGTCGATGAGCAGCAGATCGCTGCGGCGATGCGGCGCTATATGGACAGTGAGGGAGAGACGATAGAGGGCGCCGCAGGTGTCGCCATCGCCGCGATGCTGGAGCGGCGGACGTCAGTTCGCCAGCAGAACGTTGCGGTCATCGTCTGTGGTGGCAATATCAGTGCCGAAAAACTTGAACACATCAAATCTGAAAGGGACTCGAACGAATCATGAGAGCGGCTCTGCAGAAAAGCAGCGTGATCGTCCTGATGCTGTTGGGCAGCGAGTGTCTGTTGGCAGACACGGTCGCGTTCGTCAATGTCAACGTTGTACCCATGTCGTCCGAATCCGTGAACGCGGCGCAAACGGTTATTGCAGAGGATGGCATCATCACCACGATCGGAAGTGTTGACGACGTTCGAATTCCGAGAAACGCCATCGCAGTGGATGGTACTGACCGGTTTCTGATGCCGGGACTTGCGGAGATGCACGCGCACGTACCGGATGCGACGTCCGCCAACCTCGATCGCTACTTTAGTCTTTGGGTTGCCAACGGTGTCACCATTGTCCGCGGTATGCTGGGCGGGCCTTCGCATCTCGGCCTCAGGCAACAACTGCTGGACGGCGAGGTTTTCGGTCCGCGACTCATCACATCGGGGCCGTCGCTCAACGGCAGGACCGTTGCCGGCGCACCTGACGCACGCCGGCAAGTACGTGAGCAAGCCGCACTGGGCTACGATTTCATCAAGATACACCCAGGCCTGAGCTTCGATGAGTTTGCAGCGCTTGCGGAAACCGCGAATGAACTCGGAATTCCTTTTGCCGGACACGTACCGGTCGCGGCGGGCGTGGAGGCGGCGCTCGCAGTCAATATGGCGACGATCGATCACCTGGACGGGTACTTTGTTGCCTTGTTGCCCAGCGACAGCTATCAATCCGGGGGCTATGGCGGGTTGTTCGACGTCATGCTCGCTGGGGAACTCGAGACCCAACGCATCGAGAAAATCGCCCTGGCGACGGCCGCCACCACGACCTGGAATGTACCGACAGAAGTGCTGGTCGAGCAGCTTATCTCGGATGTGCCGCTTAGCGATCTGGCGAATCGGCCTGATATGAAATACATGCCGAAGGAAAGGGTCGACGAGTGGATCTCGACCAAGGAGGCGCTCGTGGCTGAGCGCGATTTCGATCCCGAGGTCGCGGCACTCGCGATCCAACTGCGTCGAGACCTCATCCTGGCCTTACATCGCACGGGCGCGCGTCTGTTGTTGGGGTCCGATGCGCCGCAGCGGTTTAACGTGCCAGGGTTCTCGTTGCACAGAGAACTCGACGCACTTGTCGCTGCCGGGTTGACGCCTTTCGAGGCACTACGAACCGGAACGACGGCGGTTGCGGAATTTCTTGGGACGAATACGGGTTCAGTGCAGGTCGGAAAAGACGCTGACCTGGTATTACTCGACGCGAATCCTCTGGACGACATTCAAAACAGTCGCAGAATCCATGGGGTCATGCTGCGAGGGCGGTGGTTGTCAGCCACCACATTGGAACATCGGCTCGAGCGATACCGCCGCGGTGAAGATTAGGCAGAAAAGCCCCCTTTCAATGCGGGATTGCAACCAAAACCTGTCGACACGCGTCTAAGTTGCAGTGACCGAGAATAAAGAGGGGATACCGATGCGTGGTTTTATTGTAATGGCAATGTTTCTGACCAGTTTCGCCAATGCGGCGTGGAAGGACTACACAGAGGCGCGCGATCTCGAACTCGACGCCGGGGATATCGGCGAGCTCAGGATACATGCCGGCGCTGGCGGTATGGATATCAAGGGTGTTGCCGGTCTTGATCGCATTACCGTGAAAGCGATGGTGATCGTGCCGGATGCCGACAAAGACGAGGCCATCAAGGTCATCGAAAAGAAGATGAAGTTGTCGCTGCTGGATAAAGGCGGCCGGGCGCAGCTGGATTCCTGGTTTGAAGACGGTTGGTTCGGAAAAGGGTCGAGTGCGAGGATTGACCTCGAAATCAAGGTACCTGCGGGTATTGCCGTCAGTATTGAGGATGGCTCTGGCTCTATCGACGTCGAGAATATCCATGCCGATCTATCCATTGAAGATGGTTCCGGTTCTATTGGTCTGAAGAATATCGCGAGCGTCAGCATCGACGACGGTTCCGGTTCCATCGATGTGTCGATGGCGGCCGGCGATGTTTCCATCGTCGATGGGTCCGGGAGCATCGATGTGCGATCCGTTCAGGGCAGCGTCACGATTGATGACGGCTCGGGCAGTATCAAGGTCATCGACGTCGATAAGGACCTGATCATCGTTGATGACGGCAGTGGCGGCGTGAGCTTCTCTGATGTGCGTGGCGCCGTAGAACAAGATTCCTGAGCGCTGCCGCACAGGCGTAAGTTGCTGTATTGATAGAGAAAAATATCGCAGGTCTTCGCGGATCGCGTGCGTGTGCCCAGCAGGCCTACTGTCCTGCTAGAATTCCCTGAAAGGGCGGCCGTTGTTCGCCAATGGGCCAACAGGGAGGCAGCATGAAACTCGTCAAGCATTTGCTCGATTCCAAGGGACGGGAAATTATTTCGATCGTCGAAGAGGCGTCCGTGCTTGACGCCATTAAACTGATGGCCGAACGGTCAATCGGCTCGTTGCTGGTCATGAGTGACAGCGAGCTAAAGGGCATCGTCACGGAACGCGACTACGCCCGCAAGGTCATCGTAAAAGGACGATCGTCGAAATCGACGCAGGTCGGGGAGATCATGACCACGAAGGTGTACACGGCGAGGACCGAGCAGACCGTTAACGACTGCATGGCGGCGATGACGCAGCGAAAGATCCGGCACCTGCCGGTCGTCGACAACGGCGAGGTCGTCGGCCTCATTTCAATCGGCGATCTTGTACAAGCGATCATTGCTGACCAACAGGAAGAGATCGAGCAACTCGAGCAATACATCAGCGGTTAGGTCGGGCAACAGTGCCAGGTGCGAGACCGAGAATGAGAAAAGGCTGACGTCTATTTCGTGACCCGCGAATGAACATGAGGCAAAAACACTCCGGCCATCCCTGCCTGCTAGCCGTATTTTTGGCTGTCGCCCTGCCGGCATATGCGGAGGAGCCAAAAACGGTACTGGGACCGAGTAATATTTATCTGCACGATGGAGCCAACGCCCTCATCGCCGGCGATGGTGAGGAGGGCGTGCGGCTGACTCTGCAAGGCCTGGAGCTGGCGCACGGTCAACGCGAAGAGAAGGCCGGACACGCAAACCTGTGTGCCGGGTATCTAATGATCAATCAGCCTGAAAAAGCGCTCGGACACTGCGACTGGGTTCTGGAACGGGACGCTTCGCACTGGCGGACCTACAACAATCGTGCACTGGTCTATCTGCGCCTTGGACGCTTCGACGAATCCGAGGAAGACATTCGCAAAGGGCAGACACTCAGGCCCAATTCGAAGACCCTCAAGATCGTCAAAGGCATGTATCTCGACGAAACACAGCCGGTAACGCCACATGTCGAAATTGACGAACGCCGCAGTGCGTCACAGACTTCCGGTGATGAGCTTGAGACGGATTCGTCCAACTAGCATGAGGTCAACGGCGAAGGTTCTGGCCGTCACAGTGTGCCTGGTGTCGCCGGGGCTCTTTGCGGCCGATGCCGAGCAGTCGCCAGACTACGGTGCCGATAATAAGCGAGTTCCCTTGTACACAGTGATGCCGGACTACCCGAAAATCGCACGTCGAGATCGCGTTCAGGGTGAAGTCCAGGTCTGCTTTGAGATTACGTGGGATGGGCGCACGCGGCGCATTGCGGTCCGGAACAGCACCCATCGGCTGTTCGAGAAGCCTGCGATTCGTGCCGTCCGCATGTCTACCTACGTGCCGGTAGTCGATGATGCCGTGCTGTCCGGCATCAAGTCTTGTCGCACATTTCGCTTTACGCTTGAACCCACCGTCGTGGAAACAGACGATCCGGTGCCTGCCAGCGACTAAAGAAGACCCAGTACTTTCTCCGCCGCTTCTTCGAGACTCGTGCCGAAGCTCAAGATGCCTTCTTCATGCCCGGCCATGACAGCAAGCCCTGTTTGCCGGAATTCTGTATCCCGGTAAAGCCTTCGAAACTCGTTGGCCATCTGTGGTGTGCCGTAAGCGACGTCAGCCGCCGTCGTCGGCAGCTTGTTGATCAAGTCGCGCCACAAGGACTTGCTGTGTACATGCACGATCGCAGCGATATTGCTGTCGAGCTCGTAGATCGCGGCATGCGTCATGGCCTCTGACGAAGCCTGTACCGGCCCGACACAACAGACCCGGTTAAAGTGAATTCCGTACGCGGTGACCAGCGAATAATGCGTTTTGTCAGTGTTCTCGACGTGGCCCGTTTGCGTGCCGCTAATCAGGAACTGACCGGGCTCGCCGCAACGGATGCTGATGTTGCCGTATCCGATTCCGTGTTCTTCGTAGTAGCCAATAAGGCCGGCCGCATGCAAAGGGCAGCGCCAGCTTTCAAGCTCTTCCGTCGCTGCGGCGTAGGGCACGGGGGCCTTTGTCCAGAAACTCTGGTACTTGATGTAGCCTTCATCGATCGTCACGAAGCCGCCATTTCCGGAAAGAGCCCGAGCAATCCGGATTCGGAGGCTTCGCAGATGCCGCGTTCCGTGATAAGTCCTGTCACAAGCCGCGCGGGCGTCACATCGAACGCAAAATTGCTAACGGGTGTGTTCGCCGCTGTCGTGCGGACATGCGCTGGTTTGCCATTGCATAGGCCGTAGACGTCCGTAACCTCGGCTGGATCGCGTTGTTCGATCGGTATTTCAGCGAGCCCATCGCGGCTGTTCCAGTCGATCGTCGTCGACGGCAATGCAACATAGAACGGAATGTCATTGTCTGCGGCCGCGAGCGCTTTGAGATAGGTGCCGATCTTGTTGGCAACGTCGCCACAACGTGTCGTGCGGTCGGTGCCCGTAATGACGATATCGACTTCGCCGTGTTGCATGAGATGACCACCGGCATTATCGACGATGAGTGTATGCGGCACCTGGTTCGCGGCGAGTTCCCAGGCCGTGAGTTGTGAACCCTGGTTTCTCGGTCTCGTTTCATCCACCCAGACGTGGACATCGATTCCGCGCTGTTTCGCGAAGTAGATAGGCGCTGTTGCCGTGCCCCAGTTGATAGTAGCCAATGAGCCGGCGTTGCAGTGCGTCAGGACATTGACCGTCGCACCCGACTTGCTTTGCGAGATGGCGTCGAGCAAGGCGACGCCATGAGTACCGATGCCACGGCTGATTTCTATGTCTTCATCGCAGATCGCTTGTGCATCGACACGAACGAGTTTCACCAAATCAGTGTCAGGTCCGGCCCGTCCGACAAGCGCCAGAACTCGTTCAATCGCCCAGCGCAGGTTCACCGCCGTAGGTCTTGATTCCAGCAGTGCTGCGGCAGCCCCGCGAACGGCCTTTTCGGGTTCGGAAGCCGTTAATGCGGCGAGGTAGAGGCTCCATGCAGCCGTGGCACCGATTAGCGGCGCACCACGGACATACATATCGGCAATAGCAACGAGGCCATCCTGCCAGGAGCGAAGATCATGCACGCAGTATTCATGCGGCAGCCGTCGCTGGTCGATGATTTGTACGCACGACGGATCGTCCGGATGCAGCCAGATAGTGCGAAAATCGTCACCGCTTTGTGTCATTTTTAGCATCCTGCAAACCATTTCGGAGCATTCTACGTCGAAACGAGCTTGACCGGTTGCGTGAGCAAGCGGTGTTTTTGCGCTTAAGCCTTGAGTCCGGCTGACAGGCGTGCGGAACGCAGGGTATTGAACATGAGCATCGTTATCGTCATTGGACCAACGCCGCCGGGTACGGGTGTAACGGCGCTGGCAACGGTGCAAACGTCGTCATAATCAACGTCGCCGGTCAAACGGTACTTGGTCTCGCCATCGACCGTTGTCTCGACGCGGTTGATACCCACGTCTATAACCACGGCGCCCGGCTTCACCCAGTCCGCCTTGACCATGTTCGGACGGCCGACGGCGGCCACCAGGATATCGGCATTTCTGACGACTGCCGGAAGGTCCTTGGTACGGCTGTGTGTCACCGTCACGGTGGCGTGGCGCTGCATCAGCAGGCTGGCCATCGGTTTCCCGACAATGTTCGAGCGCCCGATGATGACCGCGGCTTTTCCCGACAGGTCGGGTCCAAGTTCATCCTCGATCATAAGCGTGCAACCTGCGGGTGTGCAGGGGACGAATGCATCCGCGGTGTGGCCGGCAGTCAGCTTTCCGATGTTGACGAAGTGAAATCCGTCCACGTCCTTCGAGGGTGAAATGGCCTGAGTTATCGTCTGTTCATCGAGATGGTCGGGCAGAGGCAGCTGCACGAGAATGCCGTGAATGGCATCGTCATCGTTGAGTTCGTTGATCAGCTTCAAGACGTCCTGCTGCGATACATCTGCAGTCAGTGTGTGTTGAACGGAGTAGAAGCCGCAAGACTCTGCCCGCCGTTTCTTATTACGAACGTATACCTGGCTTGCGGGGTCCTCACCAATAATGACAACGGCCAGTCCGGGTCTGATGCCGTGTTCACTGAGTAAGGCGGCCGTCTGTTGGGTAATGGATTCGGCCAGTTGTTCGGCCTTGGCTTTTCCGTCGATTCGTTTTGCGGTCGTCATCTTGAACGTGTCCGTGAGGTGTGTGGGCGTGCCGCATGGTAGCGCCGGCGCGTCAAACCGTAAAGAATGCTCGCTGGCGCCAGCGCTGCAAATACGTGCTTTAGCGTATGTCCGCTGAGCAACTCTCCCACCGCATAGACCTGGCCGTCGTAGTGTTCGAGTACTTTTGCGCCGACGTAAAAGCCAATCATCCACACAATGTAGCGGCCGAGATCGCTCCTGCCACGGTACAGCCAAACGATGAGTGGGATCAGCAGCATCGGCAC
>Ga0265309_10001108_pt1 | contig 11593 bp, 8 predicted proteins | sample Helome_FD_192492 | JGI IMG/M metagenome (GOLD analysis project Ga0265309, IMG submission 192492) | Marine sediment microbial communities from subtidal zone of North Sea - Hel_20160524 (Illumina Assembly) | ecosystem: Environmental > Aquatic > Marine > Subtidal zone > Sediment ...
TCGCGCATCCGACCTGACGATCGATGCCGTCTCGATCGGCCAACGTGTAACGATCCGCGGCAATCAACCGACACCGACGACAGACGCACTGGCTCCGCAGATCCTGTTTGACGCAACGCAAGGCTCCGTGAGGATGCACGTCACGCACCTGTCGGGTGTCGTCAACACGGTAATGCCAGGCCAGACGGACATCACCCTGCATTCCATCGACCGTCGCCGCGTGGAGATCTTTGACTTCATCGGCACCGGCAAATCTGAACTGGAAGATGCCGATCCGGCCAATTATGAAGTCGCAACAGGTAACCTGACGCTGGCCGACTTTGCAGCCGGCAAGCCAATTGTCGCTCGCGGCTTCCCCGCTGCGTTTGGCATGGCGCCGCCGGACTTCGACGGCCGGACCGTGATCGATTATACGGACGTTCGCAGTTCGCTCGGTGTTGGCTGGGGTGCAGAAGGAACCGCCGACGCATTCCGCCGCATCGACATCGACGGATTGATTCTCCACAACAAGAACCCCGATATCGACCAGCGGCACTACATCAAGCAGGGCCCTGTCCTGATTGACCTGACGGCACTCGATTCCGATACGACTATTGTGCCGCGCGAGAGTGACCGGCTGGCGTTCTATATCAAGTCGGGTGACAGCGTCCGCATGTATTCCGATTTCGCCGACTTCGCCAACGATCTCAGCACGAGCATCATCAGCGGTGACAGAACACGCTCCATGCATGCTCGTGGCAAGTACGAGGTGGACACCAACGTGTTCACCGCCTACAAGATCGGCGTCTATTTACTCGAGCCGCAATGAGAACGTAAGACCAACGAATTCCCCCGCAAATCTTACGATTTAGGCTCTGCCCCGCTACCGCAAGGTGGCGGGGCCTTTTTTTACCATTTCAATGGCGAAATCGACCCACTGCTCTGCCAGCCGTCTCTGTCGGCAATGTCACGCAAATTGTCGACGCGATCATCAGGCTGCGGATGCGTCGATAAATAGGCAACGATCGCGAACGCATCCTCGTCCGCTTCATCCCAGCGCTCGAACAGCCGCGATGCCTGGTTCACGTGGCCATATTCGCTATGCACGATCGCCAGCCCGAATTCATCGGCCTTCGACTCCTGTTCACGGTTGAAACCTCGCAAGGTGATGTCGGTGGCCTTGATACCCAGGCCCGCTACATCGTTACCTGTAATCACCACGAAGAACAAAGAAATCACAATGCCGCGACCCAGAGCGCGAAGGTGATCCCGATTCCGGAAATGGCCCAGCTCGTGCCCGAGTACGAAAGCAAGCTCGTTCTCGGACTCGACCTGGTCCAGCAAACCCTGGGTGACGATAATGAGACCGCCAGGCAAAGCCATTGCATTGGCGACGTCCGAGTCATCGATCTCGACACGGAACGCGTAGGGCGCTTCGGCCCAGTGACTCGCGAGGCGATCGACCAGTTTCTGCGTCTCGTACAGTCGTTCATCGGCCGGCGATACGGTCACGAGGTCCTCGGGCATCCAGCCCGAAAACAGCTCCGCCTCGGTTTTCGCGGGCACAAAATACAGAGCAATTTCTATGATAAAGATCAGCGCCAGCGCAATGGCGATGAAAATTCCCGTCAGACCGACCACCAACGTGCCGGCCTCAACGAGCGGATGAACGTCACTGACGTTGATGCCCTCGCGTGGCTTCTTCGGGACAAACTTCACGAACCACCTAGCCGAGGTCGCTCGCAAACTTGACCGCCGTTCCAAAGGCGAGCATTTCAACGCCGGCGGTTCCCTTGCCATCCCGACGCGCATTCGCGAGCCGCGAGGTCTCCAGACGGACATTGAAGACAGCATCGTAGCCCTGTTCACGTGCCGACTCGGCCATACGCAACAGAGCCTCACGTCTCGCGCGCTCGAGGAGCGGTTCATAAGTCTTGATGCGTCCGCCGATCAGGCCGCGCAGACCAGCGATAACACGTTTGAAGTAATCCAGCGAGATGACGATGCTGCCCGTAACCATGTTCCAGTCGGCTGGCATGGTATCGAACGACACCGTCGGAAATCCGTGCAATTCCTCCTCGCGCAGCTGGATGTTCCTGAAATGTTTCCTCTCAATCCAGCTGCCGATGAAATAGGCCGCCATGAGAATGACCAGCGGCAGTCCATAGTTGAAAAACAGGCTCAAGTTTTCGAGGTTGTCTTCCATGTCACCGGACCCGAACCGCCGTGCCATACGCGAATAATTCGGCGGCGCCTTGTGAAATGGAACTCGTCGCGAACCTGACGTTGACAACCGCATTGGCACCCATTGAAGTGGCTTGTTCTATCATCCGGTCGGTCGCCTCGTTGCGAGAATCCTGTAGCAGCTCGGTATAGCCTCTCAGCTCGCCACCGACAATATTCTTGAGGCCGGCCATGATGTCGCGCCCGACGTGCTTGGCACGAACGGTATTACCGGTGACCACGCCATAGAACTCGACGATCTCTCGGCCCGGGATGCTCTCGGTATTGCTGATCACGATCGAACGATTGCTGGGTTCCATGGGAAGTCCTTGTTAAGAATTGAATAATTTTGATGCGCGCATTCTAGCATCGCCGGACATCAACGACTTTTTGATCCCCGTCAGGAAAAGCTCTGCACCAGCTCACGCATCCTCAAACGCGTCTCCTCATCCGGCAGGCGACCGAAACCACCACCCAGATTGTCCTGCAGGTGTCGCGGATTCGCCGTTTCCGTGAGGACGCAAGTTACCGCTGGATGTGACAATACGTATTTGATCGAAAACTGCGCCCAACTCGTGCAGTCAAACTCGACAGCCCAGGCGGGCAGCGGACGTCCCTTGACGATCGAAAAATATTGGCCATTGATGAACGGTCGATTCGTTGTAACGGCAATGCCCTTGTCCATCGCCATCGGTAACAGCCGATCTTCTGCTTCGGTCTCGAGCGGCGACAAATTCACCTGCACGAAGTCGATTGTCCCGGTCTCCATGACTTTCATAATGGCCTCGTAATAACGGGCATTGTGCCGGGCAAGACCGATGAATCGTGTGAGGCCATTGTCCTTCCATGCGCGAAAGACATCCCAGTTCGGTACGCCGTCTTCCGGGACCGTGTGAATGAGGTCCAGCGGTTTGCCGCCATTGATTGCCCGAAGGCGCCGTATGGCCGCTTCAGACTCTGCCGCATTCTCGCCATTGAAATAGCTGCCGAGGAACACCGTGTCACGATGATCGAGATTACCGGCGACGCTGGCAACGAGGTAGGCACTGTCACCACCGCAATCGACGTACCGGCCACCGTGATCAAAAAACGTCGTGAGCAACTGTCTGGACGTTTCGAAATGACCCTGCCGAAATGCATTCGAGTTGCCCAGACCGACAACGGCGAGGCCCTCATCCGTTCCCGGAATGTTCCTCATCGGTAAGATTCTCTGCCCTGCCACGGAGAATGGTGAGGCCAATGCAGTCAATGCGGCCGTACCCGTAAGTTGTAGAAATTGGCGACGATCCGTCATGGCTGCATCCAATGTCACTGTGACAAGTATCTGAGAAGTATACAGTCACGGTGAGAAACTCCTAATGCGCAGAATAGAGCCCGCACTCGGCGGTATTGTGATCGCGATAGCGATAACGACGACAATGGACGCCACCGGTTACACAATGTTCAGCGCGTTGCCGCTGTTTCCGCTTGCGGCGCTCTTCTGGTTTCTGCAGAAGTTCTCCCGCAAAGAGATTGGCTTGATCCTGGGCCGGGCCCGCTACTACGGCCTCGCGCTTGCCTACCCTCTGACTGTGCTGGGCGTTACAGCAGGCATCGCGTATGCGTTCGGTGCCGTCGACACCAGTAATGCCGAGTGGAATAAAGCGCTCCTTAATTTCGGATTGATGAGTACGACCGGTGTGCTCGTGGTGCTGCTGACCGAGGAAGGGTTTTTCCGCGGCTGGCTCTGGGCGGCACTCAAGAGAGCCGGCCAGAGCGACACGCAAGTCCTGGTCGTCTCTACGCTCGCCTTCACAGCCTGGCACATATCCGCCATCACGCTCGATACGGGCTTCGATATTCCTGCGGAAGAGGTGCCGATTTACCTGGTAAATGCCACCTTGATCGGTGGAGTTTTCGGCCTGATGCGCTTGATTTCGGGATCCGTAGTAGCACCGAGCCTCTGTCACGCCGTGTGGAATGGCCTCGATTACCCGCTTTTCGGCTTCGGTGAAAGGGTTGGTGCGCTTGGGATAGAGCAGACGCACCTTTATGGGCCGGAAGTAGGCGTACTCGGTATTGGGCTAAATCTGCTGTTTTTGGCCTTTTTGTGGCGCAAATACGCGTCGCCTGTCACAGAAGTTTCATCGAAAATCCATTGACTTGGCACGGTCCGGGGATATACTGCCGGCAGCTAGATTGATCGGCTGATATTTGTGTATTCCATTACGAAGTTCCTTAGTAGTACCTCGTCCTGTTTTTCATAAGTACCAACATCACTTCTCGCGACCCGGCTTCATTTTGGGGCCAATTTTACTTTTGTTTGAATAGGAATTGACTATGTCTACTACCACCGGAACCGTAAAATGGTTTAACGAAGCCAAAGGCTTTGGCTTCATCGAGCAGGAATCAGGTCCTGATGTATTTGCTCATTTCAGCAACATCCAGGGCGATGGATTCAAGACGCTGGCCGAAGGCCAGAAGGTTGAGTTCACGGTCACGCAAGGCCAGAAAGGCCCGCAGGCTGAGAACATCGTACCGCTCTAAGCTCTTACCGGTTTAGAAAGAAGGCGAGACCGTACAGGTCTCGCCTTTTTTTTGCCTGCCCGATGGCCTACCCGGCCTGCTCGATTGGCGCCAGCGCCAGCCAGGCCTGGATGTTCTCGCCGGCCGGGCATGCGTCGTACAGGGTGGAAGGAAATCGACGTACTCGGGGCGCCGTGTGCGTAGCGCCCCCGTACCTCGGGCGTGGCGCGTGAGATCCGCGCGTTTCCACATCAGTAATACCCCTGATACACGCTCGACCGCGGTAGTTTTACGTATCGCGCAACGTCGCCGCGCTGGCTAAGGTTCCGGCATGAAAACCGTTATCGAACCCTTTCGTATCAAGATGGTTGAGCCGATCAAGCTCACCACTCGGGATACTCGCGAAAAGTTCATCCGCGACGCGCACTATAATCCGTTCCTGTTGCGCGCCGAAGACGTCATTATCGATTTGTTGACCGACTCCGGGACCAGCGCCATGTCATCGGAAGCCTGGGGCGCCATGATGAGGGGCGACGAATCCTACGCGGGAGCCAGGAGCTGGTATCGCTTTCGCGACACGGTGAAGGACATCTTCGGATTCGAGCAGGTCATTCCTACGCACCAGGGTCGGGCTGCCGAGCACATTCTGTTCAGCGTCATGGTCAAACCGGGGTCCATCGTGCCGAACAACACACACTTCGACACGACCCGTGCCAACGTGGAATTCGTTGGCGGCAAGCCACTCGATCTGCTCTGCGCCGAAGCCGATGATCTCGATTCCGAATTTCCGTTCAAAGGCAATATGGACATTGCAGCTCTGGAAACGCTGGTTGCAAGAGAAGGCCCGGACAACATACCCGTCATCATGGTCACAGTGACCAACAATTCCGGCGGCGGCCAGCCTGTTTCCATGGCGAACATTCGTGACATCAGTCGGGTCGCGAAGGACGCCGGCATACCTTTCTATATAGACGCCTGCCGTTTCGCAGAGAACGCGCAATTCATCAAGCGCCGTGAGCCCGGTTATGAAGATACGCCGGCGATCGACATCGCGCGCGAAATGTTCAGCTATGCCGACGGCTGTACGATGTCTGCCAAGAAAGATGCTTTTGGCAACATTGGTGGCTTCCTGTGCACCAACGACGCCGCATTGGCGCACCAGGAGCGAAACATACTCATCCTCACCGAGGGATTCCCGACCTACGGTGGACTGGCCGGGCGCGACCTCGAAGCCATCGCCGTTGGCTTGCGAGAAATCCTCGACGAGCACTACCTGGACTATCGACTGTTTTCGACAAGATACGTGGTAGATCACTTGCGGGATGCCGGAATTCCGGTGATGGCGCCAGCCGGCGGGCATGCCGTGTACCTCGATGCACGCCGCTTCCTGCCACACATAGAGCCCCTGCAATATCCGGGTCAGGCTCTGGCCGTTGAACTGTACCTGGAGGCAGGTATTCGCGCGGTCGAAATCGGCACCGTGATGTTTGGCTCGGACCCGCACACGGGCGAGGAACGTCCTGCGCGGCAAGACCTTCTGCGCCTAGCGATTCCGCGACGCGTCTATACGCAAAGTCACATGGACTACGTACTGGAAGCTATCGGACTCGTATGGCAAAGGCGAAACGACATTCGTGGCATGAAGATTGTGAAAGCGCCCAGGTATCTCCGACATTTCACCGCCCGATTTGACTGGATCTGATCGTAGACAATCCCGTCTTTTGACGTATTCTTGTCCGACCTCAGACAATCCGGACACTGCGATAAACCGTCTCACTTCCCCCCGGGCAACTCGTGGCTGACGATCCCGATCAGCCCGTTGGCCTGCTTCGCCGCAGTCTCGGTGTGTTCGGCTATAGCAGCCGAGCCCTCGAACTCGTATGGACAACCAGCCGACAGCTAACGATTACGTTGGCGCTCCTTACTCTTGTGGCCGGCATTCTTCCGGCGGCGATCGCCTACATCGGTCAACTGATTGTCGATGGCGTTGTCGAAGCCACACGTGCGGAGAACCCGGACACTAGTGGCGTATTGTTCCTCGTTTTTCTCGAAGCGCTGGTCGTCATCGCGGTGGCGGCGGCACAGCGCGGTATTTCCGCCAGCCAGTCGTTATTGCGAGCACTGCTCGGCCAGCGCGTCAACGTCATGATCCTGGAAAAAGCGCTAACGCTCGAACTGAGTCACTTCGAGGACTCGGAGTTCTACGACAAACTGACGCAGGCGCGACGTGAAGCATCAAGCCGGCCTCTTAGCCTCGTCAACCGCACGTTTGGCCTGGTGCAAAATGCCATTTCTCTGACCAGTTACGCGGTGTTGCTGTTCGCGTTTTCTCCCTGGGCGGTCATCATCCTGATCGGCGCAGGACTACCCTCGTTCTTCGCGGAAGCGAAGTTTTCGGGAGACGCGTTTCGCCTGTTTCGTTGGCGCTCGCCCGATACGCGCATGCAGATGTATCTCGAGACCGTTATCGCGAGGGAAGATGGCGTCAAGGAGGTCAAGCTCTTTCAGCTTGGGCCGCACCTCTTGGAGCGCTACAGGGAAATATTCAAGAAACTCTTCGTTGAAGACCGGCGTCTCACGTTACGACGAGACAGCTGGGGTTTCGTATTGGGCCTGTTTTCTACAGCCGCTCTCTATGGTGCCTATGCATGGATAGTCGTCACCACCATCGCCGGTGCCATAACGCTTGGCGCGATGACCATGTACCTCGTCCTTTTTCGACAGGGGCAGTCAGCCGTCGCCGCAATACTCACATCGATCAGTGGCATGTACGAAGACAATCTTTACCTGTCGAACCTCTACGACTATCTCGAACAAGCCGTTCCGACCCGGCGCGGTGAAGCCGTGCACGGTCCGGAACCCGCGCGTGGGCTCGAATTCCAGCACGTATCTTTCAGTTACCCGGGTGCGGAGCAAAAAGCACTGGATGACATCAGCCTGCAGGTTCGACCGGGCGAGAGCCTCGCGCTGGTCGGCGAAAACGGTTCCGGCAAAACGACACTAATAAAGCTCCTTACGCGTCTTTACGACCCGACAGAAGGAAGAATCCTGTTGGACGGCCTGGATTTGCAGGAGTGGGATGTCGAGGCGTTGAGACAGCGCATTGGCGTCATTTTCCAGGACTTCGGTCGCTATCAGTTTTCAGTGGGCGAGAATATCGGCACAGGGGACGTTCGCTATATTGACGACTCGACACGCTGGCAAGAAGCCGCCCAGACGGGAATGGCTGAACCGTTCATCGACGATATGCCCGAGGGCTACAACACACAGCTCGGTCGCTGGTTCAAAGGCGGCCGTGAGCTGTCCGGCGGACAATGGCAAAAGATCGCCTTGTCCCGGGCATTTATGCGCAGCGACGCGGACATCCTGGTACTCGACGAACCCACCGCCTCAATGGATGCATCATCGGAAGCGGCGGTATTCGAACACTTTCGCACGGCAAGCACCGACAAGATGACAATTCTCATATCGCATCGCTTCTCGACCGTACGCGCCGCGGCCCAGATCATCGTTATCGATCACGGCGAAATTATCGAACGGGGCAACCATGAGAGTCTGTTGGCCGACGACGGCCAGTACGCGCACCTGTTCCGCCTGCAGGCGCGCGGTTACCAGTAACGCCGCTATTGCCGCGACTCAGCGGACAGATTTAAGACCGAATGGCCTTTCGGCTTTTGCGAGAAATTCTTCTTCGAACTCCGAAGCGGGAATCGGCTTGCTAAACAGGAATCCCTGAACCTCATCACATTCATGTCGTCGCAGGAATTCGACATGCTCTTGCGTCTCCACGCCTTCGGCTATCACAGTCAACCGAAGCTGACGCGCCATAGCGATGATTGCTGAACAAATGGTCGCACCATCATTGCTCTCTTCAATGTCCATCACGAAGGAACGATCGATCTTCAATGCATCTAAAGGGAAACGTCTGAGATAGCTCAGCGACGAGTAGCCGGTGCCGAAGTCATCAATCGCCAGTGTGATGCCCGTACTCTTGAGATATTCGAGCGTTGCGATCGTCTTTTCGACATCGCGCATAAGAATGCTCTCAGTAAGCTCAAGTTGCAGCAGACTTGGTATTGCTCCAGCTTCGAACAAGGCCTTCATGATAGTCTGTTGCAAATCACTCTGGTAGAACTGCTGACTCGAGATATTTACTGCGATTCGTGTTGCCTTGCCATATTTCCGGTGCCAGGCCCGAGCCTGGGTGCAGGCTGTTCGGAGAACCCAATCGCCTAACGGCACAATTTGCCCGGTTTTCTCGGCCATCGGGATGAAACTCGATGGCGGTATGAAGTTACCCTCCTCGTCGCGCCATCGAACGAGTGCTTCTGCACCGACAAGCGCTCCGCTTTTGAGGTCGAATTTCGGCTGAAAATGGAGTTCGAGATCCTCGTTTTCCAGCGCTTTGCGAAGATCGTGTTCAAGCGCAAGTCCATGCAACGAGCGTATGGCCAGCGTGCCGGAATAGAATCGAACATTGTCTCTGCCGGCATCTTTCGCCTGGTACATAGCGACATCCGCGTTCTTCAGCAAGTCTTCGACATTGTCGCCATCCTCCGGATAGATCGACACGCCAATACTGGGTGTCACGACGAACTCCTGCCCGTTGTACGGGACAGGTTTGCGTAACTGGTTACCAATTCTTTCCGCGATCTGCGTGAGCACGTTTTCATCAGGAAAACCGCCTATCGCGCACGCAAACTCGTCACCGCCCAATCGCGCAACACCAGCTGGCGACTCTTCGGAAGGTAGGCGTCGATCTCGATGTCGAATAGAGCCGGACAATCGTTCAGCGATAGCTTTCAATACGCCATCACCTATCGTGTGCCCAAGCGTGTCATTAATTCGTTTGAAATTATCAAGATCAATATAAAGAACAGCAACCCGATCGCCACTCTCCGCCGCCGCTTCGATCATGCCACTGAGATGCAGCCGGAAGGCCTGGCGGTTAGGCAAGCCCGTCAAACTGTCACAAAAAGCGAGGCGACGGATGCGCTCCTCAGACATTTTCCGGTCCGTGATTTCTGAAACCATCGCCAGTGTTCGGCGGTCAGTGTAAGGAACGAAGCGCGCCTCGTAGTGGCAGACCCGGTCCTCTCCCGAGCTCAATGCAAACTCAATCGGCGTAGCCTCACGATTTGCCGAGGCGATGGCTCTGGATTTACACCAGGCTTCCGCAACATCCTGTGGCAGGAAGTCAAATACGGAGACCTTGTTATCGACAGGTTGGGGCAACGGATTCTTCAGTTTTCCGGGAATAAAATCTGCAACGTCATCGTCCGCATTTAGCACCACAAATGCATCAGGCATCGCATTAACGAGTAAATTGTTTTCGTGTCGGGCTTTCTCGATGGACTGCGTACGCTCCTTGACCTGCAAGCGAAGTGTGTCGTTCATCCGTTCGATTTTTCGAGTCCGATAGAGCATGAAAGCGCGGAGACCCGCGATGGCGATCAGGAATACTGCGAAGACGAACCAAGGATGCTGCCAGAAGAACGGCAAGACAGTGAATCGATGAGTCGCAACCTCGCTACCCCATTCACCACCCGGATATCGCGCTCGTACGACAAATTCGTAGGAACCGGGCGGGATTCGAGGGTAGCTAACAGCACGGCTGGTGGTCGACGATCCCCATGCGGCGTCCGCACCATTCAGCTTATAGCTGTACTGCATGCCCCGTGGCTTCAGCAACGATATCGCCGCGAATTCGACATGCGCGCCAAGCTGCCTGGGGTCTATCTCCTGATTGTCGAGAATCTGAAGACGGTCCAGCTGGGTTTCGACATGCACTATGGTGGGTGTCGGCTCGAAGGCTGTCGGCATGGGCTGCGAAGCATCCATGCGCGTGGCGCCATCAACGGTTCCGATCCATAAGTGACCTCCGGAATCGACGAACGTGGCGTGCACATTCGTTTCCAGGCCGATAAAGCCGGCCTGATGATTATAGTGCGTGATACCCGGCTCGCCTGGCCGGAACTGGTAAAGACCCTGCTCACCACCGACGACGACCGTGCCGTTTTCCAGTGGTTGAATCAGGTATACCGTTTGATCGGCAAGTGGCGTCGCCTCACCGTTGTCGGTAAAGGTGCCGTCTTCGAAGCGATAAAGACCACCTTCTTCGGTAACTATCCACGCGGAATTCGGGCCGGTCACACTGATGTGATTAAACAGGCGCTTCGATAATCCCTTTTCCGGATTCAAGACCTCTTTTTTGTAGCCACCCTCTCCATCGGGTACCAGGCGAGCGTAACTGTAACTAGAATTCGATCGGCTCTCGGCGTCACCAATAACGGTCTGCTGAAAGCCGCCATCACCATTTGGCATCAGCCGCACAATTCCGACTTCATCGGCACCGTACCAGACACTGCCATCGTCCCAGGCGTCCAGTGAGTAAACCGATGTGCTGTTCGGCGTGTCAAATCTGGTTATCAACTTATTGCCAGGCTGGTAACGGTACACGCCGCTGCCAATTGTCGAGTACCAAACGGCTCCGTCTTGCGCAATCGTCACGTCAAGCACGTTGGCGTCACCAGACTCGGAGATATGCGTAGCCTCCATGGCGTCAACATCAAAATGGTATAGCCCATGCTCGGTTATGCCTATCCACAAGCTTCCTTGGCCATCGGCAACGATGTCACGAACAGTCCCTTCGGGAATACCGAAGTTCTGGTCGATGACCACTAATGTCTCATCGTGCTGACGTAACAGGAGCTTGGATTCTGTACCAAACCAAAACCGGCCACGCCGGTCTTCGCTAATCGTCCACACGGTTTCCGGTTCGATTTCGGTGCGCAATTGAAAGTGTTGGAACCGGTCGCCGAGGAATCGAATTAGTCGTGAACCGCCGGACAACCAGAGTGAGTTTTCTTTGTCAATGAACATCGAT
>Ga0265309_10001112_pt1 | contig 11572 bp, 8 predicted proteins | sample Helome_FD_192492 | JGI IMG/M metagenome (GOLD analysis project Ga0265309, IMG submission 192492) | Marine sediment microbial communities from subtidal zone of North Sea - Hel_20160524 (Illumina Assembly) | ecosystem: Environmental > Aquatic > Marine > Subtidal zone > Sediment ...
CCCATGAACGGATTTCGCTGATTAAGGTCAGGCATGGATGGAACAAACCATCCTAGGCTCATTGCCTCCTTATCTCTTTTTGAAGCATATCTATCTTGATTCACCGTTCTTCTGTGACTGGTACCAACGAATTCCTTATTTAAAAAAGCGTCTTGATTGTTTACCCAATCCCTAAATGGAAGGTCTTTCATCCACCAATGTTCCAAGCCACAATGATTGGCCACTTGATCCATGATTAAGCCAATGCCTTTTTCTCTTGCTTTATCAGCAAGCCGAACATAATCCTCTAATAATCCAAAACGAGGATCTACTTTATAGAAATCGGTGATCGCATAACCATGATAGGATTGCTCTGCCATATCGTTGATTAATAATGGACTTGACCATATGGCCGTGAAACCCATTTTTTCAATGTAATCTAAGTTGTCGGTAATTCCCTTGATATCGCCTCCGTGCCTTGCGTAGTCATTGGACCTATCGATTCCAGTTTGTCTTAATCCGTTTACACTATCGTTTGATGGGTCTCCATTTGCAAAGCGATCTGGAGTAATCAAATAAACTACATCTGAGCTATTGAAGCCAACGAATTGATTTTCATCACGACTTCGATCCTTAAGTTCATAAGTATGGCGTTTTTCATCTCCATCTTCTAATTTGAATACGATATCGAATTTTCCAGCTTTCGCATTCTCTGCAATGTCCAGGTCAATGAAAAGATAATTTGGGCTATCTGCGCTGTGTACTTTTTTAATTGTTATTCCTGGGTATGATAGGTCCACCGATGCACCGCCAATGTCTTCTTCTTTTACCAATAGTTGAAGGTTAGAATCCTTGAAACCAACCCACCAATTCGGTGGTTCCACAATTTCAAGTTGTGAATTCGTCACCTCAATAGGCCTTTGAGATTCATTCTCGTTACATGAGAGAATTACAATGAAACAAAAACATAATATGTGAATGGCTTTTGGCATCGAATTAAACGGAAACTAATTTATCAGGTTGTAAAATAACCGTATCATCATTCACTAAAATTTGCAATTCTTCTTCACTTTTCAATTGAAACTTGACCTCTTTGCGATCAACCGTTACTTTCAATATTCGATTCCTGAAGTTGACCTTGAATGAATAGGCTTTCCAATGTTCGGGAATTTGAGGGTTGAAAGATAATGTATCATTCTTCACTCGCATGCCTCCAAAACCTTCTACAATACTCATCCAGGTTCCGGCCATACTTGTAATGTGCAAGCCTTCGTGAACTTCGTGGTTGTAGTCATCTAAATCCAAGCGGGATGTCCTTAAATAGAATTTATAGGCTTGTTCCATTCTGCCCAATTTAGCAGCTTGAACACTATGCACACAAGGTGATAAAGAACTTTCGTGAACCGTAAAAGGTTCATAGAAATCGAAATGACTCTCTAATTCTTCCGTTGAGAAATCGTCTTCAAAAAAGTAGAATCCTTGAAGTGTATCTGCCTGCTTGATGTAAGGCGAACGCAGAATCCTGTCCCAAGACCATTTTTGGTTAATAGGTCGTTGTGATTTGTCTAAATCAGCTACCGTTATAAATTCCTTGTCTAAAAACCCATCCTGTTGCAAGAACACTTTATGTTCTTCCGAATAAGGGAAATACATATTATCCGCTACTTTTCTCCAGTCGGAAATTTCGGTTTCTGATAGCTTTACCTTATTCATAATTCTGGTATAATCAGAATTGAATTCAGCTTCTATTTTATCAATATTTTCTACAGCATAATCAATACACCATTTCGCAATGTAATTGGTGTACCAATTGTTATTGACATTATTCTCATATTCGTTTGGACCAGTTACTCCCAGAATCACATATTTATTCTTTTGGGTTGAATAGGTTGCTCTTTGATGCCAAAAACGTGCAATCCCGATAAGCACTTCCAAACCTTTTTCTGAAATGTAACTGTAATCACCAGTAAACCTGTAATAATTATAAATTGCGAACGCGATAGCGCCATTCCTGTGTATTTCTTCAAAGGTTATCTCCCATTCATTATGGCATTCTTCACCGTTCATGGTTACCATTGGATATAATGCAGCACCATTTCTAAACCCAAGTTTTTCAGCATTTTTAATGGCTTTTTCCAAATGATTGTGGCGATATTCAAGTAGATTTCGAGCTACTTTATCGTCTTTCGTTGCCATGTAAAATGGTATGCAATAGGCTTCGGTGTCCCAATAGGTACTACCTCCATATTTTTCACCAGTAAACCCTTTAGGACCGATATTCAATCGGGAATCAGTTCCTAAATAGGTTTGGTTTAACTGAAAGATATTGAATCGGATGGCTTGCTGAGCCATAATATCACCATCAATGGTTATGTCTGCCATTTGCCAGATATTCGCCCATGATTGCTTCTGTTTTTCGAGCATCTCAGCAAAACCTGAATCGACTGCATTATTTAAAGCATTCTGTGCCGCGGAAATCAACTCTGTTTTATTGTGATTTCTGTCTGATGTGTAGCCTCCAAATTTGTGTATGGTAAATGTTTCCTGCTGTCTGATTGATATTTTATGAATCAAACTGATTTTGTTATCGGTCTTAATAACCTGTGGTTGAAGTCCAGCATTCTGATTGTTTACAAAGCATTCTGATTGCATGAACGTGCAGGTATGAAAATCGGTTTTCATGGTTTGAGCCTCTATGAATGCCTGTTGGCCATCAACTGCTAAATTCGATATATTCCAGAACTTATCATCCCAGTTTGAATCCTCGTTTGTAATGCCTGCATCTATATAAGGAGTGATAACAAGGTCGGCATCACAATTCAAAGGCGTTATGGCATACTGAATGGCTCCAACCTCATCTAAATCAAGGCTTAAAAAGCGTTTTGCTTCCACTTGAATTTCATTATCATTCTGAAGCGTAACCTTAAAACTTCGCGACAACCAACCTTCTTTCATGTTTAGTTCCCTTCTGAAGTCTTCCACTTTTTTCACGGAAAAAAGATCGAGTTGTTCTTTGTTGATATTAATGTCAATTCCAATCCAACTCGGTGCATTCAATACTTTCGCAAAGTACTCTGGATAGCCATTCTTCCACCAGCCTACTTTAGTCTTGTCCGGATAATAAACACCTGCAATATAGCTTCCTTGAAATGTTGGTCCAGAATAATGTTCTTCATAATTAGCTCGTTGTCCCATGGCACCATTGCCAATGCTAAAAATACTTTCTGAAGATTTTACACGATCGACATCAAATCCTTCTTCAATGATCGACCATGCATTTGGTATGATATAATCTTGGTTCATTCGTAATTAAAGTCTTTTTAAAAAGTCAATTTCCATTTCGGTAAAATCCTTGAAGTTATAGTCTGCTTCATGCAAGACTTTTGCATCGCCTATTCCTATAGAAACCATCTTACCTATATTAGCTGCCTGAATTCCTGCAACAGAATCCTCAAAAACCACACAGTTTTCAGGTTCTATATTCAATTCTTCAGAAGCCATCAAGAAAACTTGTGGATCTGGCTTAGCAATTGTTACATCGTTACCGTCGATAATCGCATCAAATTTATTGATCAACTTGACTTTACGCAAGATCATACGCGCATTCTTGCTTGCAGAACCAAGGGCAATTTTAGCCTTTTTCTCGATCAAGTAGTCCAAAACCTTTTCCACATCAGGTAGTATGTCCTTCTCAGTCATTTGTGAAACATAATTAAGGTAATCCTCATTTTTTCTTGACATTAATTCCATGAATTTGTCTTCTGAAATGGTCTTCTTTCCCCAATTCAATATCTTTTCCAACGATTTGACCCTACTTACTCCTTTGAGATGCTCGTTCTGTTCTTCGGTAAAATCGATATCGATACTGTTAGCCAGTTTTTTCCATGCTAAATAATGAAATTTAGCAGTGTCTACAATAACACCATCTAAGTCAAAAATATATGCCTTATCGTCCATGCAAAATCGCTTTAATTTCTTCTGAATAGACCTTTGAGTTAGCTCCCTTCTTAGATGCAACCAGAGAACCTACAGCACAAGCAAAATCCAGCGAATCCTGAGGTTTGTTTTTATCAATGATCAATTGACTAACCAATCCCGCTAAAAAAGAATCTCCCGCACCTACCGTATCTTCAACAATGATCTTATATCCTTTGTTTCTATAGAAAATTCCATTATCGTATAATAGTGCTCCTTTGCTTCCTAAAGTAACACAAATGTAAGGAGTACTGGTCTTTACAGAAATGAAATTCACCATTTCCTCTAGACTTGAAGCATTGCTTTTCAAAGCGCTACAAATCTCAAAAATCTCTTCATCATTCATTTTAATGAAATCCGCCTTATTCATTAAGTCATTTAATAATTCGAATTTGTAAAAAGGCGCGCGGAGATTAACATCAAATACCTTATAGTTAGCTATATCTAAAAGCGAATCGAGCGTTTGTCTTGTTGCTTCTTCCCTTGCTGCCAAGCTTCCGTAAATGAAAACTTCAGAATTAACGACCAAGTTCTTGTTATTATTATCTATTTGAATATTGTCCCAGGCTACGGGTTTGAAAATCTCATAAGAAGCCGATCCTTTATCATCTAATGTAACAATGACATGACCAGTTTCCAACTTGTTATCTATCTGGATATATTCCTTGATTAAATTTTGATCATATATATAATCCAGGGCCTTTTTTCCATTCTCATCACTTCCAACACGGCTGATCATGGCAGTTTCAACTCCAAACGACTGTAATCTCAACGCCACATTAAGTGGCGCTCCACCAATGACCTTGTGAGTTGGAAACACATCCCATAAAACCTCTCCGAAACAAGTCGCTTGCACTTTATTCATCTTCAGGTGCCAATTGTTTTTCAAGGTCTTCTAATGAAATTCCTTTGGTTTCAGGCATTTTAAAGATGGCCCAAAGTAATTGCAGGACCATCATCGCAGCAAAAAATATGAATATTGGCCAAGGATTATCACCGAAAACACCTTCTTCCTTGTCCAAGAACAAAGGAGTTATCAGCGTTATCAAAGCTGCAAACACCCAATGTGTACCAGTTCCCCAAGATTGACCTGAAGCTCTTACATTGTTAGGGAATATTTCTGAAATAAAAACCCATATCACAGCACCTTGTCCAATAGCATGAGACGCAATGAAAGTTAATATAAAGGTCAATAAAAGAGTAGAACTGGCATCAGTATAGAAACACCAACCCACCATGGCAAGACTAATGATATAGCCAATGGATCCAATCTTGATCAATTGGCGACGACCTAGACGATCGATCAGCCAAACACCAACAAATGTGAATATCAAATTTACAAGTCCAATCGATATTGAACTGAAGAGTGATTCTTTTCCTGCCAATCCAGAGCGCTCTAAAATCTCTGGGGCATAGTAAAGAACAAAATTAATTCCAGATAGTTGGTTGAAAAATGCGATCATGAACCCTAGCCACAAAACTCTATTGAATTTTTTCTGGAAGAGTCGCTCACCTTTAATAGCATCAGCCAAGTCATCCTTGATATCTATAAGTTTTTGCTTTGCCTTATCTAAATCATAAATGAGACTAAGGACATTAAGAGCTTCATCATCATCTTGTTTCTTGAGCGCCAACCAACGCGGACTATTAGGTACTCTCAATACCATAATTGAATACAGTAATGCAGGGATGGCTTCAATTCCAAGCATCCATCGCCAATCGCTAGCTCCACCAAAGCCTTTCAATAGATAATTTGAAATGAATGCAATGAATATCCCAAATACGATATTGAACTGATAAAGCGCTACAAGTCTTCCTCTATTTTGCGATGACGACACCTCTGAGATATATATAGGTGCTGCAACCGAAGAAGCACCAACACCAACCCCTCCAATGAACCTGAATACTGAAAACAGGTAGGGGTCTGGAGCTAATGCAGATCCAAGCGCGGACAAGAGGTACAAAATCCCTATCCAGAATAATGTCTTCTTCCTTCCAAATCTATCACAAGGTATACCACCAAAAAGGGCACCTAACACTGTTCCCCAAAGAGCCATGGACATAATGAAAGTCCCATGGAACAAGGGCGATGTATTCCATAATTCCTTGATTGGTTGATTTGCCCCTGAAATAACAACTGTGTCGAATCCAAATAAAAATCCGGCCAAAGCCACGGTTATGGCCCAAACACCTACTTTTCCTTTATTCATCTTTTGTCCAAATTGTATTAATCAAAAATACTTTAATGTCTTTATGAAATGGTGCTGATTTAGAGGCTATTTCTACTTTTGAAAAAGGTTCAGTAGGAAAAACTTGATCCGTGAATACATACCTACCTCCATCCACAAATATCTCTACAGACGACCTATCCAAGATCATTCGGACTTCTGCCAAGGTATCGGAAACTTTGTAATTTTGCTTATGAATGGCCTTAGCGAAGCTTTCATGAAAATCTATCAATCCAGATTTACGCCTATCTGTGGCCATTTGACTAGCAGCCGGATTTATATGGAAAACATATTCTTCATTCTTGTTATTCTGCAAGCGAACCGTATAATCATCTTTTAAATTAGCGCTAAAACTTATTTCGCTAGTACTAAGTTCATGATGCTCAAGAAGAAAAGGTTCTTGGCTCAATAATTTATGAATACGTTTATAATCCTTGCGAATATCATCGAATTGCTTGATGGGGTAGTTCTTAAGTATAAGGCTACTGTCTTTATCCCTATTAAGGGTCAACTTACGAGGCAAGGTCATGGCACTCCGCCATCTTTCTGTTGGCGTATTACGAGCGTAGTTCCAATTGCTCATCCAGCCAATGAAAATTCGGTCATCATTTGGCAAATCGCTATAAGTAACACCTGCATAATTATCTGTTCCATAATCTATCCATCTGACGTCATCATGTTCAGAAGTAAATGTCTTGCCATCAAAATCACCAATGAAATATTGTGTTCCAGAACCTCCATTTGGTGCACCTGGATTAATACTAATCAATAAGATCCATTTCTCCTCCTCGGTTCCTTCAATTTTCAATTTAAAAAGGTCAGGACATTCCCATACACCACCATGAGCTCCTTTGTCCTTTCCAAATTCACCTCTTAAATACCAGTTCTTTAGGTTTCTTGATGTATAGAATTTGGCATGGTCGCCTGCAACCAAGGTCATAATCCATTGCTTGGAATCTTGATGCCAGAAGACCTTTGGATCGCGAAAGTCCTTCATACTACCATCATTGCGAATAACTGGATTACGATTGTACTTAGTCCAGGTCTCTCCATTATCCAAGCTATAAGCTATACCTTGTGTTTGAAAATCTGTTCTGCCGGCTTTTTCGCCCTCCATATCATGATACGTATAAATGGCGACCAATGGTGGATTGTCCTTGGTACCGAAACGCGAGGTATTATTTACATCTACTACAGCACTTCCAGAAAAAATAAGCCCATTTTCGTCCGGATAAAGTGCTATTGGTTTATTTTCCCATTGAATCAGATCCTTGCTAGTTGCATGTCCCCAATGCATTGGGCCCCAAACAATATCTTCAGGGTAGTACTGATAAAACAAATGATATATTCCTTTGTGAAATACCATTCCATTAGGATCATTCATCCATTTGGAAGGTGGTGAAAAATGGAATTGCGGCCTGTATGGCTCCCTATATTGTGTTGCTTTATCAATTCCTAAGAGTGCATTATAATCAATAGGCTCCGGAGCCTCATTTTTACATGATATAAAACTGAATATTATTAGAAGTGCAAGTAGGTAATTATAACGCATAAAATGCCATTTATTTCAAGTGATTAAAGATAACACAAATTTAATTTTAATTGGGGTGGAAACAAGAAAGCTTCAGAAGACCTGAAGCTTAAAGAAATAAAAAAGCCTCTCGATATTTGAGAAGCATTTTCAATTAAGTGCGGGCGGGGAGACTCGAACTCCCACACCTCGCGGCACTAGATCCTAAGTCTAGCGTGTCTACCAATTCCACCACGCCCGCAAAAGGACTGCAAATATAAAGAATAGTTTGAAAAATCAAACCATAGCTAGCTTAATTTTGTCGGTGCGTTTTTCGTACTTTTACGAGACTAAACCATACCAATGAAAAACGTATTACCATATATAAATGAGCATAAAGATCGCTTCTTAAATGAACTTATCGAGTTACTCAAAATTCCTTCCATTAGTGCTGATTCGGCATATGAGAAAGATGTCCTTGAAACGGCCAATAATATTAGGACCAGTCTCGAGAAAGCCGGATGTGATCATGTAGAAATATGTGACACAGAAGGATATCCAATAGTATATGGCGAAAAAACCATTGACACGAATTTGCCAACGGTGTTAGTATATGGTCATTACGACGTACAACCTCCAGACCCAATGGAGCTATGGGATTCACCGCCTTTCGAACCAATAATCAAGAAAACCGATCTACATCCTGATGGTGCCATTTATGCCCGAGGGTCTTGTGATGACAAAGGGCAAATGTATATGCATGTCAAGGCATTAGAATTCATGATTGCCACCGATCAGCTGCCATGTAATGTTAAGTTCATGATTGAAGGTGAAGAAGAAATTGGCAGTAAAAGCCTAAGTAATTTCGTGAAAAAGAACCAGGACAAATTGAAGAACGATGTCATATTGATATCTGATACAGGTATGATAGCAAATGATGTACCTTCAATTACCACGGGACTTCGTGGCCTCAGTTATGTAGAAGTTGAAGTCACAGGACCAAATCGTGACCTTCATTCTGGATTATATGGTGGTGCAGTAGCAAACCCTATCAATATATTGGCAAAGATGATTGCATCATTGCATGATGAGAACAATCATATAACGATTCCTGGATTCTATGACAAGGTTGAAGAACTTTCAAGTGCAGAACGTGCTGAAATGGCAAAAGCACCATTCTCCTTAGAAGATTATAAAAAATCTCTCGATATTGAAGCGGTTTATGGTGAGAAAGGTTTTTCTACCAATGAGCGTAATTCCATAAGACCAACACTAGACGTCAATGGTATTTGGGGTGGGTATACTGGTGAAGGAGCTAAAACCGTTATTGCAAGCAAAGCCTATGCGAAAATCTCCATGCGGTTAGTACCTCATCAGGACTGGACTGAGATTACAGAACTGTTCTCAAGTCATTTTAAAAGCATCGCCCCTAAAGGCGTTACTGTAAATGTAACACCTCATCATGGTGGACAAGGATATGTCACGCCAATAGACAATATAGGATACCGAGCTGCATCAAAGGCGTATGAGCAAACTTTTGATAAAACAGCGATTCCGCAAAGAAGTGGTGGTAGCATACCAATTGTTGCCTTATTTGAAGAAGAGCTTAAAAGCAAGACCATCCTGATGGGCTTCGGTTTGGATAGTGATGCCATACACTCACCTAATGAACATTTTGGTGTATGGAATTATTTAAAAGGCATTGAGACCATACCTTGGTTTTACAAGTACTTTACTGAAATGTCTCAATGAAGAACCAACATTTCAGGCATCTAATTGAGCTTAATTTAGCCACGCTTTTCATTAGTACCTCCGGGGCATTAGGCAAATATATTGAAATGCCAACACCAGTGATTATTTGGTGGCGCTGTTTCCTTGCAGCTATCTTTCTATATGTTTTTTGCAAGTATCGCAGAACGAGTCTTAAAATAAATTCCAGGAATGATTTAGTCACTTTTATAATTAGTTCGTTATTCCTAGGAGCGCATTGGATAACTTATTTCTATTCCTTAAAATTATCAAATGTAGCTATCGGAATGTTGTCTCTGTTCACATTTCCAATAATCACTGCATTCCTTGAGCCATTTTTTGTTAACGTTAGATTCGATAGAATGCATATTGTATTGGGATTGCTAGTACTTTTGGGCATTTACATTTTGGCGCCGGATTTCGACATTGAGAGCAATCATGTAAAAGGTATCCTTCTAGGTGTTCTCTCAGCAATCTGCTATTCGATTCGGACACTTATCCTTAAACGTCATGTAGCAACTTACAATGGTACTATTTTAATGTTTTATCAGGTGTTGATTTTAACCATTGTGCTCCTTCCAACGTTATATATTATGGGAACCGAAGGAATTAAAACGCAGTTCCCATATGTTATATTATTGGCATTATTGACCACCGCAATCGGACATACTTTGTTTATAGCCAGCTTGAGATATTTTAAGGTAAGTACTGCTAGTATTATTGGAAGTATCCAACCAATCTATGGAATTATAATTGCTTATTTTTTCTTGAATGAAATTCCGACTTGGAATACTTTTCTAGGTGGAACGCTTATTATTTCTACAGTAATAATCGAGAGCATTCGTTCAGAACAGAAATCTACTCCTTGATGACCTTGATTACCCTTTGGCCTTTTTCGTTCTTGAGATTGATGAAATAAATGCCTTCAGGTAGTTGAGAAACCTTCAATGAATTTTCCAGATTGATGATTGATCTTTCCAAAAGGATTTGTCCATTGATATTGACAATTTCAATATTCGTTTCTATGACTTCCCTTAATTGAATATTAAGTTTGTCCTTAATCGGATTAGGAAAAACACTTACACCTATTGCATCAAGCTCGTCAGTTGAAAGTACATTGAAACCCGCTTTAGTGGCCATATAACCCATAGCCAGTTTAACCATATCATGAAAGTAATCAATGTCCAATGTCGATACACGGTCGCCCGAGGTATGGTAATCCTCTGTTTGATCATCATTGGACCATGCTTCCCCGAATAAAACGGCTGAAAATCCTTGATTCCAGAATCTCGAATGATCGCTTGCTGATGTACCAGGGTTAACTACATTGACATTCAGGTCGATATCATTGTTTACTTTATAGGTATTCAAGATCGAGATGATCTCATCTTTCATGGCAATGGAATTGGCTATTGGCCTTACATCTATATCAAAATCGTTATCTCCGTCTCCATCATGTGCCATCATGTCCATATTGAATACTCCCAAGATATTGTCACCATTAGTAGCGGCTTGTTGTGCATAATAATTAGACCCCAAAAGTCCTATTTCCTCTTGGTCCCAAAGCGCATAAACTATTGTGTTAGCCGTATTGTATTGTGATAATATCCTAGCTATCTCCAGGACTGCAGCTGTTCCACTAACGTTGTCATCGGCACAATAATTCGCAACAGCATCATAATGTGCGCAGATTATGTAAATATCGTTAGGATTGGTCTGTCCAATTTGTGTAGCAATTATGTTTCTTCCACCATTTACCCCAGGAGAATAATCCTGGTCGTTGAAAACTAGATTTGGCAACGCATTGAGCCTTTGCAGAAGGTAATCTGCCGCTACGTTATTGTCGGTATTACTAACTCGATTCAGAATAGTGACCGTATTGCCATCTACAACTGTTGAAACTTCGCCACTCAGTTCATTTAATGTTTGAGAAAGTTTGATGACATCAACTTCATCAATAAGGTTACTTACTGTCTGAGCAACGAATGAACCAGATGATAATAAAAAGAAAATCAATAGTAGTCGTAACATATTTGGGTATTTAGATTCATCAAAGTTAAGGATTTAATGAACTAGTTCGTCGATTTACCAAAGTTATGGAAATTGAAATTCGACTTAAGGTATATCTTTT
>Ga0265309_10001113_pt1 | contig 11561 bp, 9 predicted proteins | sample Helome_FD_192492 | JGI IMG/M metagenome (GOLD analysis project Ga0265309, IMG submission 192492) | Marine sediment microbial communities from subtidal zone of North Sea - Hel_20160524 (Illumina Assembly) | ecosystem: Environmental > Aquatic > Marine > Subtidal zone > Sediment ...
TGCCTTTAGTATCCTAGTTTGTGGACCAAAAACCTATGGAGCCCATGGCCAGGATTGAACTGGCGACCTCTCCCTTACCAAGGGAGTGCTCTGCCACTGAGCTACATGGGCAAGCACTATTACAACTTGATCGAAAATATCTACCTCTGCAAAGCCCCTTAAATTCAAATCTGGAGCGGGTGAAGGGAATCGAACCCTCGTCGTAAGCTTGGAAGGCTTCTGCTCTACCATTGAGCTACACCCGCATCTAGCAATCAATTCAGACAGAAAAACCAACCTCATCAGCTTAATTTAGAACTAGCCTTCCCCTTCAGCATACTCATTATGGTTACCAACACTGCTCTTCATACATCAACACTACTCTTCATGTATCCTTACGCCACCAAATTTGGTGGAGGGAGAAGGATTCGAACCTTCGAAGGCAGTGCCGTCAGATTTACAGTCTGATCCCTTTGACCGCTCGGGAACCCCTCCAAATCAAACCACTCATTATGAATGTATTATGCATATAAGTCAACGCGATCCTAGGTCATATTTGGCTTTTTATAATGCCGCAAGTATATGAAAAAAGACAGGAACAAATATGCTGGGTGTAAAATTAAATTGAAATGAATGAAAACCGTCAAATGAATAGCTAAACTTAGAAACCACAAAATTACAACATACTAAAATTTACTATACAGACCAACTACTGAAAGACCATTTAATAAATACTCTCAATGATTCAATACGCAAATTTCCTTATTACAACTTTTCTTAATAAGCCACAATTGGGTTTCATTTCAAAAAATAAATTTTAAAGCCGTCCAATACAAACATATTCAGTTAAATTCATTTTATTTCTATCTAGAACCTATATATTAATTCAGGCTTAATTTAGATCATTATCTATCCAGTATTTGGTCCCGTTAATTGAGGCCCTGATCATTAATCCATTTTCGGTTAATTGATAAACAGTTATGCCATCATTTATGATTTCATCTCCTATAGCCGCCCCTACATTTCCGGCTTTAATTGCGGCATCGGTATAGGCTCCAAATTCCCAACCTTCATTGATAAATTTACTCAAAGTTACTTTGTCATGAAATACAAAAACAGCACGAAAATCCTTTATCCCCAACCCCATCCCAATACCAACTTCGCCCATTTTCATGAAGATAGGCTTTACCCCTTTACGATGAACAACTCCGTGGCCTACACCTGCACTTACTAAGAACAAAGAGAAATTAGCATTACTAAATACGGCATAGCCAGGTGCAGCAGAGATCTTAGCTTTCATCTCAGGGCGAATATTGTAAAGATCTGTAAGTACTTCATTTTTTATATTAAAAATAGATCGGCGCTTTGCTTCCGGAGTTTTACCTTCGATTGTTGTAGCGCAACCACTAAAGATTAAAACAACAAACAAGCTACATAAGCAGACTCTTATATGCCCCATTGTTTCTGTCTCCACAAATTAATGCCACTCATCTCAACATAATATTGCTAGTTATTTTTAAATTTACCATGTAAATTTAAATTTTATAGCCTAAATTTCTGTAATTTTATAAGTTAACTCCTTCTTTCACTTCCTGTTAAGTACATATAATAAGATTTGAGAACATTAAATCCTTCCTAACAACTCTGGTATTAATTCACAAACTATAACTCATACCTTTATTTACTCTGAATATTATTAGTTTTCAATGCGCTAACTATTTCTAAATTTAATGTACCAACATATATACCAACAAATACACCATGATTAGATCCCGCAGAGATATGATTGTATCAATCAGATGAATGCTAAATATCTATTGAGCCAGTGTAACAAGGTCTGCTCAAAAATTTTTATAATGCCTACTATCTACAACACATCATATTAACATTCTTGCTACTACAGTTATTTAGACTATTAAAAATTGCTTAACCAGCATATCCAAGAGTATGCTGATAACACACTTCATCTTAGGATCCACAATTTCCTCTCTTCTACTGTCATGAGAAACAGTATAAAAAAATGCAGAAAATAATAATTATTACAGGATTAGCAATTGTGTTAATTGGGATCCTTTATCCCTATCTTCGTAAACTTCCTTTTGGGCAACTGCCTGGCGACATTTTCTATAAATCAGATAATTTCTCTTTTGTATTTCCCATTGTAACTTGCATTATCATTAGTATTATTCTGACAATTATTATTAATTTGTTTAGATAGGTAATGGAACCTCAAATATTCATATATCTCTTGTTCAGAAAAGACAAGACCATACACTCAGATTAAAAAATTGAATTTCTTTTTTTATCCTTATCTACATAGATATATAACAGTTTCATCGTATGGAGAAAATTATGTTTGGATTTCCAAAGTCTGAATCGAAAGGCTGTAAAATTGCTGACGAATGTCTTGAGTATGGCTTAAGGCAGGGAGCATTTGTAAAACTCAGCAAAATGCTGGGCTACATCCAAGTAATGGCCTTATCCAAAGCTGTAGAACATGGTTTTTATAAAAGAATGAATGAAATAATTAAACATGGAGAAATAACATGCTATAGCTTCGAAGGTGGTGAACAAATTTTTGTTCATAAAGACTATAAAGCTATATTTCAGAAATTATTGACGAATGCAACAAACAAATCTAGTACAGAACAACACTAAATCTTGCTTAATTAATATCTTTTTTGTGATCATTGTTTGGAGCTGTTAAAAAATGTCTCAATCAAGAAGGTTATTTGAGACCAGTTAACCAGTCATTTTATGAGTAAGCTAGCTTAGATTTAAGTAACTACTTGACGGTCTGGTTCATTAAATAGGTCATCAAATAAACGTTCATTTTCATCTAAACTATTTAAGAATAAATAAGGTCTCGCGCTTTTCAATGAATCGATAGAAATAAATTCAGACGTGGCGACTGCTACTGACAGCATTCCTACTTTATTAGCACTAATTACATCATTAGGTGTATCGCCAACATAGTAAACTTTCGACGGTTTAAACATTTTTTTAATTCTTTTTAATGAAGTTTGAAGCAACTCTTCTCGAGTTTCAGAGCCTTCTGAGAAACAACTAATCTCAAAGTTAAAAAAAGTATCGATCCCTTTTAACTCTAGTTTTCTAATGCCTGATTTTCTCCTATTCCCAGTTACTATACCTAATTCAACACCTCTTGAACGCAAATATAGGAGAATCGAGTCTACATTTGGTAATTTTTGGTATTTATCCGATATTCTAGGATCATCAAAATTCTTTAAGTAGGTATCTACGATGAATGACTCCATTTTCTTAAAATCATAACCAATGGAGTTACAAGCTTCTCTAAAAATTCCAATATCAGTTTTCCCAGATACCTTTATATTATTGGTATCAATATCCTTACCTGTGACTTTCTCGACTGCCTCTAATAGCAGCTTTACCCAGTAATCATGTCCGTCAATAAGAGTTCCATCAATATCAAACAACACAACTAACATAATTACCTCCAATCTTGGACTTATCCCTATGATTTCCCTAACAAAACGGGGCTAAAATGGGTTGAATAGAAATATGGTACCACGGAGAATTATATAATCCTTTGATTTAATTGTGAGTTTTGAAGGATTCGAACCTTCGAACAAGAGACTATTAATCCCATAGTCTTAATGGGGCTAAAACGGGGTTGGATAAAAAATGGTACCACGGAAAATTATCTAGTTCTTTGATTTAATGGTGGGTCTGGAAGGACTCGAACCTTCGACCAAGGGATTATGAGTCCCCTGCTCTAACCAACTGAGCTACAGACCCTATCAGAAGAACGAGAACTAAAACGTTTCAAGCTTATTAGCCTTCAGTATCCAGAAGACTGCGTAAGCGTTCAGAACGAGAAGGATGGCGCAGCTTACGCAGAGCTTTTGCTTCAATTTGTCGAATACGTTCACGTGTGACATCGAACTGTTTGCCGACCTCTTCCAACGTATGATCAGTATTCATTTCAATACCAAATCGCATTCGTAGCACTTTTGCTTCACGTGGAGTTAGCGAGTCTAGTATAGCCTTAGTAACGTCCCTTAAACTTGTAAAGACTGCCGCATCTACAGGTGCCATAGTAGCAGCATCCTCAATGAAATCACCAAGGTGAGAGTCCTCATCATCACCAATAGGTGTTTCCATAGAAATTGGCTCTTTAGAAATTTTGAGAATTTTACGAATCTTCTCCTCAGGCATCTCCATTTTTGAAGCGAGTAACGCAGGTTCTGGCTCCTGTCCGGTTTCTTGTAAAATCTGTCGTGAGATACGATTCATCTTGTTTATAGTTTCAATCATGTGAACTGGAATTCGAATAGTGCGCGCCTGATCTGCAATAGAACGGGTAATGGCCTGACGTATCCACCATGTAGCATATGTTGAAAATTTGTAACCACGACGATACTCAAATTTATCTACTGCCTTCATGAGGCCAATGTTCCCTTCTTGAATAAGATCCAAGAATTGCAACCCACGATTAGTGTATTTCTTAGCAATAGAAATAACTAAACGTAGATTAGCTTCAGTCATTTCACGTTTAGCGCGACGCGCCTTGGCCTCTCCTGTAGACATTCTACGATTGATTTCCTTCAGCTCTTTGATTGGAATACCGACCTTTTTTTGTAATGCTATTAAATTCTGCTGCTGTTCAATAATTGCCGGTTGATAACGCGCCATAATCTGACTATATGGTTTTTCTGCTGCAATTTCTTCATCTACCCAGTCAAGATTAACTTCATTACCAGGAAACACTTTAATGAAGTGATTGCGCGGCATTCCTGCTTTAAGTACACTCAGCTCCATTACTTTACGCTCATATCTGCGAACCTCTTCCACCATCCCACGCTGAGCATCACAAAGACGTTCAACCATTTTGGCTGAAAAACGAATAGCCATTAGTTCAGCCGATATAAGCTCCTGTATTTCCTTATATGCTTTACTAGATGAACCCTTTTTCTTAATAATATTCTGCATCTCGGCGTACGCACTATAAATAATAGAAAAACGCTCCAATGCACCTATTTTTAATTTAAGTGAATTAGCACTCGCTATCGCAGCGCTATCTTCATCATTTCCATCTCCAGCATCCAATTCTCGTACTAATGTTTCATCAGAAATTTCCTCGCCAACTATCTCCTGAGCATTAGGATCAAGTAATCCATCAACTAATTCGTCGATACGCATCTCATCTTGCGCAACTTTATTAGCTAACTCTAAAATACCCGATATAGTAGTTGGACATGCAGAAATTGCTTGGATCATGTGTTTTAACCCATCTTCAATACGCTTTGCAATTTCTATCTCGCCCTCACGAGTAAGTAATTCTACTGAACCCATTTCACGCATATACATTCGCACCGGATCAGTAGTACGACCGAACTCTGAATCAACAGTAGAAAGTGCTGCCTCTGCTTCTTCCACTACGTCTTCATCAGTTACAGCTGGGGTGGCCTCAGATAGCAGCATTGCTTCCACATCAGGAGCCTCGTCATGGACAGAAATGCCCATGTCATTAATCATACTGATAATCCCTTCTATCTGCTCAGCATCCTGCATATCATCTGGCAAATGATCATTTATCTCTGCATAAGTTAAAAACCCACGCTCTTTACCATGAACAATCAAACTTTTAAGACGCTTACGTCTCGCCTCTAAATCATGAGGGAGAAGGGCTTTTTCAGCTTGTTTAGCTTGCGCTCTAGCTTCCCTCGCCGCCTTTAACTTCATTTTTCTGGTAATTGGACTTGACTCTTTAGCAGCCATTACCGCCTTTGCAATTTCCGCAACCTTAGTAGCAGATGTCTTAACTAATGGTTTTTTGACTGCCACGCCCTTATTTATAGGGGCTTTAATTGCCTTTGATATTTTTTTTGCAGTAGTACCTGTAGTAGATTTCTTAGCTACTGTTCCTACTTTCTTTTTAGCAATAATTTTTGTGGGTTTTTTAGTAACTGCAGACGACTTACTTGATTTATTTGTAACTTTCCTCGTGGTTTTCCTCTCAACAATAGCTTTTTTAGAATGTTTTTTCACCACTGCTTTTAATGATGTTTTGGAAACGCCCTTTACTTCTTTTTTTGTCTTTATTTTATTTTTTGCAATACGAGACTTAGTACTTGTAGCTGAAGAAACTACAGTTTTATTTTTTGCCTTTACTTTAGTTGGATTTCTAGTTTGCGTTTTTGCTTTTGCCATTTTGATTTCCAAATATTATGGATAATTGAACCCAAAACCTCCAATTATATCAAAAATTAGCCTACCTGAGTCAGGCTCTCAACCTAAAAGTACTGCTAATTTTTGTAATTCTTGCTTCTCATCAGAAGTAAGTATGCTTAATGACTTATTTTGTAGTTCGGTCATACGCTTTTTACGTTGCATTTCCTGCAACCTCCTCAACGCCCCATTAAATTCAGCCTCAATGTCTATCGTATTATCCCAGAAAAGTGTTGCACTCTCAGCTTTTTCAAGCAACTCTCGGTGTGAACTATTGTGAAAATATGTAATTGCGGATGGGATTGCAGTATTTTCTCCAACATGTGGGTGCGAATCAATGAACTTAATCAACGCCAATAATGCTGCCATTTCATCCGTATTTTCAACATATTCCGAAAGGAGATTTCTATCCAATTTTGAAGCAAAGCCAGGATCATGCAAAAGAATCTGAATTAACCAACGACAAGGTGAAACAGGACTTGGCCGCAATATTCTTCCACGAGGTGAAGATGATGACATACGCCTGATTTGCAATAAACCCTCTAACTCATCCTGGTTTATGCCACTAAGCTCAGCTAACCGTTTTATAAGCATCAATGAAAGTATAGGAGCAGTTACCTGTGCTAATAATGGCTTTGCATTCTCCACTAATCTGGTGCGGCCCTCACTAGCTTGTAGATTAATGCCCTCTGACAGACCCTGAAACAAGAATACGGATAAAGGCAAAGATTCGTTGATCAATTTCTCGAAAGAATCCTTTCCAAATTTCTGGATATAACTATCAGGATCCTCTCCATCAGGCAAGAAGAGAAAACCTATATGCTTACCATCTACAAACTGCGTTAAACTGTTCTCTAAAGCGCGCCATGCTGCCTTCCTACCTGCATCATCACCATCGAAACAAAAAACAATATTATCAGTCTGCCGTAAAAGTTTTTGTACATGTCGTGATGTTGTTGCAGTTCCCAATGTAGCAACAGCATATTCAATGCCATATTGTGAAAGTACAACAACATCCATATACCCTTCTACTACCAGAACTTTTTCTGCATTCCGAATCGCCTTGCGTGCTGCAAATAAATTGTAAAGCTCTTGGCCCTTCTCAAATAACGGTGTTTCGGGAGAATTTAAGTATTTAGGCTCATTTTTCTCAATGACCCTCCCACCAAACCCAACAATCTTTCCTTTCAGATTTAATATGGGAAACATAATACGATCACGAAATCGGTCATAGCGTTTCTTTTCCTCATTTTCATTCACCATTCCAATTTTTAAAAGTATTGGTGATTCATAATCAGGAAATATCTCAGCTAAATTCTGCCAACCTGCAGGTGAATAACCTATTCCAAAACGAGCAGCAGTTTCCCCCGTCAAGCCACGTTTCTTGAGATAGTTAATGCCTCTCTCAGAGCACTTTAGCTGATCTCTATAGAATCTTGTGATAACACCCATTACTTCAAATAAATTCTGAGAAGAACTCTCTTTATCTTCATCACTTCCTCTAGAATCAGCTGGCCTGTAATTATCTTTATTTTTTTGAACGGGAACCTGCATTCCGACACGTGAAGCAAGATCATTTATTGCCTCGACAAAATCCATTCCTATATATTCCATCATGAAACCAACAGCGCTACCATGCGCACCACAGCCAAAACAATGATAAAATTGTTTGGTTGGACTCACAGTAAATGAAGGAGTTTTTTCTCCGTGAAATGGACAGCATGCAATGTAATTTGCACCAGCTTTTTTAAGCGGTACGTGTCGCTCTATGACATCAACGATATCTACACGATTAAGTAGACCCTGAATGAACGATTGTGGAATCATTTACCGGAAAGAAAGTCGATTATTTTCAACTAGCTTATAAACATGATTAGAACTGTTTAGTAATTATATGACATTTTCCAGAAATACAGTAAGAGTGGATATACCAAAAATAATTAGTGCGTAGGTCAGTATATATATTTAAATTCAATAATAAATTCAAATAGAAAGCTTTTTCTTAACCAAAGCAGCCACCCTACCCATATCAGCCTGCCCCGCAAGTTTTGGCTTGAGTACTGCAATTACTTTTCCCATTTCTTGCTGTTTTTTTGCTCCTGTTGAAGCAATTACTTCCTCTACTATACCCTCTATTTCAGAATCACTAAGTGCCTTTGGCATATAAGCTTGTAACACACTGACCTCATATCTTTCGATATCAGCCAAATCCTCACGTTTTGCAGCTACATACTGTGTAATTGAGTCCTTCCGCTGCTTAATCATTTTCTCTATTACTGCAATAACCGCAACATCATCCATCTCAACACGATCATCTACTTCACGCTGCTTGATAGCTGCCTGTAATAAACGAATAGCATCCCGTCGCTTAGTATCACCCGACCGCATTGCGTCTTTCATGTGCTCAGTAATTTCTTGTTTCAGGCTTGGACCAGACTTCATCTGAATTTTTTACTGTAAATAAAGAAAACTCTTTAAAAAGAGCAGTTCGAGTAAAAATTGGTTCTACTACTATATCTGTCAAAGGGAAAGATATAATTGTATTTGATATTCAAGTTCAAATATCACCATTCATCTCATATAACACGTTAATATAACTTTGGTGGAAGCAACTGACTCCTCAGGCGTTTATAAGTTCTTTTAACCGCTGCAGCAAGCTTACGTTTTCGCTCAGCAGTAGGCTTCTCATAAAACTCCCTTGCACGTAGCTCTGTAAGCAACCCTGTTTTTTCTATGGTTCGCTTGAAACGACGCATAGCAACTTCAAATGGTTCATTTTCCTTAACTTTAATAATGGTCATAAAAACACAATCCTTTTATTGAAAATATACTACTTATATTAAAAAATGTAATTGTAAAAAACAGTATAGTATATAGTAGTCTGGTACTTTTTTGTGAAAGTGTATTTACACCCTTAATTCAGTGTTTGTTCTTGGCATCGAAACTTCTTGTGACGATACTGGTATCGCGATCTATCACACCACGCGAGGCCTGTTGAGTCATGCATTATATTCACAAACATCGATGCATAGTGAATATGGTGGTGTTGTCCCTGAACTTGCATCACGTGACCATATCAGACGAGTTTTGCCCCTTGTTAAACAAACACTTAATACAGCAAAACTTGAACTCAAGGATTTAAATGCCATCGCCTATACTCAGGGACCAGGATTAGCGGGAGCGCTTCTTGTAGGTTCAAGTTTTGCAGCTGCACTTAGCTTTGCATTAAAAATTCCAGCGATAGGCATTCATCACCTTGAAGGGCACTTACTCTCTCCATTACTATCAACTACTGCTCCTTTATTTCCGTTTGTCGCACTGTTGGTTTCTGGGGGTCATACACAATTAATGGAAGTGCGTGGTATTGGGCAATATAAATTACTAGGTGAAACTGTAGATGATGCTGCAGGAGAGGCCTTTGACAAAACAGCAAAATTGCTTGGGCTTAACTACCCAGGTGGCCCAGCAATATCAAAACTTGCTGATAAATTTTCTAAAACTTGCAAGGCAAGTAATTTTAAACTCCCTCGTCCAATGCTTCACAGTGGCAACCTCAATTTTAGCTTCAGCGGCCTTAAAACTGCTGTACTGTCGCTATCAAATAAACATAAAATCACTCAGGAAGTACAAGCAGAAATTGCCTATGCATTTCAGGAAGCAGTTGTAGATGTTCTAACACAAAAATCTATGGCAGCACTACTCCAAACCGGCCTCAACCAGCTTGTAGTTGCAGGTGGTGTTGGTGCAAATCATCAACTAAGAGAAAATCTATCAAAATATGCAAAAGAAAAGGGCTTTACTGTTTTCTACCCTGATCTTAAATTTTGTACAGATAATGGCGCCATGATTGCACTTGCTGGCGCAATGCGGTTGCAGAATAATAATCAATTGATGACAAGCAGCTTCACTGTAAGAGCACGATGGGATCTAGAAACACATGCGATACCCCCCTACTAATGAATAGATATAATTCATCACTCCTGACATTCTAATCTCCTACCTGCAAATCAGGTTAGGAATTATTCAACATAAATGACAAGCTATCATCAAGAACAATCTGTTACCAAATGAAAAATTATGAGTAATATAGATCCAAAAAATAATCTGATTTTATATTCTTTCCGCCGCTGCCCCTATGCAATACGTAGCCGCATGAGTTTATACAAAGCTGGATTAATTTTTGAGTTACGGGAAATCAAATTAAGAAATAAACCTGAACAGATGCTTGAAGCCTCACCAAAAGGAACTGTGCCTGTATTGATTCTACAGAACGGCACAATCATTGATGAAAGTCTAGACATCATGAAATGGGCATTAGGCAAAAATGACCCTGATAGCTGGCTTGATGCCGATGAAACTGAAATGAAATTTCTAATAGATCGGAATGATAATAAGTTTAAACTGGCTTTAGATCGATATAAATATCCCCAACATTTTCCAAATGAAGATTGTACTGGGGCGCGTGAAGTCTGTGCAGAAATATTAAATGATTTAAATATCAGGCTAGAAAAACATCAGCAGATTTTAAGTAATAACATTGCAATGGCAGATATTGCAATATTTCCTTTTATCCGTCAGTGCGCTTTTGTTGATGAAGAATGGTTCAATAATTTATCTGTGCCACACTTACAAAAATGGCTACAAGAACATCTTGAGAGCACTCTATTTAAAGTCATTATGATGAAGTTTAAAACCTGGTCACAGGGTAATAGTCCTACCCTATTCAAACCACTAGAATACTAAAATCTCTGTATCTTTTCTTTCTGAACTTGGCCCAACTTACTGGATAGCTAAGTCCTATCCCTTTTACCAATTCTCGTTTCCTTACCTGCAAATAGATTAGTAATATTTGATTTGTGACGCCATATAATTAGTAGTGATATAACTAGAATCACCAGGGTGCTTTCTTTAAAACCTAAAAATATCCATGCATAAACTGGCGTGAAGGCTGCTGCCACCAACGCAGATAATTATGAAAAACGCCATATCAGAGCAACAATAATCCAAGTAATAATCGCTAATAATCCTGACCATAAATTCAGCCCGAGTACCACACCTACCGCCGTTGCTACGCCCCTACCCCCTTTAAACCGAAAAAATACAGGCCATATATGCCCCAGAAAAACTATCAATCCAACGGCGGCTATTATTTTATTATCTAATTCCAAAACTGGCACTAAATATTGCGCCAATATAACAACCACCCAACCTTTACCTGCATCACCAAGTAAAGTAAGTACTGCAGCAGCCTTATTTCCACTACGCAATACATTAGTTGCCCCAGGATTCTTTGAGCCAAAAGTACGTGGGTCAGGTAATTTAAAAATCCAACTCGCTATAACTGCGAATGAAATCGACCCGAGCAAATA
>Ga0265309_10001115_pt1 | contig 11556 bp, 10 predicted proteins | sample Helome_FD_192492 | JGI IMG/M metagenome (GOLD analysis project Ga0265309, IMG submission 192492) | Marine sediment microbial communities from subtidal zone of North Sea - Hel_20160524 (Illumina Assembly) | ecosystem: Environmental > Aquatic > Marine > Subtidal zone > Sediment ...
AACGAGCACGACGCCGACAGGATGGAAATGCGAAAAGTTGGTGACCATCACTGACAGGAATTCAGTGAACGACCGGCCCGACAAAAGATTATTGATGATAACCGGCTGTCCGGTACGCGGATCGACAACCTCAAACGTGGCGAATGACAAAAGCCACGACAGCACCCAGGTAATAAACAGCAGCGCGATAAACAGCACGGCCGGGTCGGGGAGTTTATTGCCGACCCGTTCGACTGTGGCGAGAAAGCCTGAAGATGATCCGTTGGTTTTTTGTACTTTTTCTGCGGACATCGTTGTCCCCCTAGTTTACCAGCCGCAGCTGCGGCCCTCGTTCTGCTCCTTAAGATACCCCATGAGCGGCTCGAAGTAGTCGATGATCGCGCTCGCATCCATTTCCCGCGTGCCGGTCAGCTTTTCGAGCGTGTCCTGCCACGGTTCGCTGGCGCCGGACTCGAGCATAGCCCACAAGCGCTCGCCGGCCTCTTTGCTGCCATACACGGAACAGGCCTGCAGCTCACCCTGATGTCCGGCAGCAGCACATAGCGCGCGTTGAAACTGGAATTGCAGAATGTGGGCGAGAAAGTAACGTGTGTACGAGACATTCGCCGGAATGTGAAATTTCGCACCGGGATCAAAATCGTCTTCGCTGCGTGCCACTGGTGGCGCGATGCCTTGGTATTTCGTGCGTAATTCCCACCAGCCAGCATTGTAATTTTCAGGAGCAATTTCACCGGAGAAAACGCCCCAGCGCCATTCGTCGATCAGTTTGCCGAATGGCAGGAATGCGATCTTGTCGAGCGCCTGCATCATCTGGCGGTTGATGACGGCCTCACGGCTCTGTTCCGCGGACGCCAGTAACCCGACATCGGCGAGGTACTCAGGTGTCATCGACAGCGTTACCGTATCGCCAATGGCCTCGTGAAAGCCCGAGTGTGCGCCGCCCCAAAGCAACGGCGGCTGATCTTTATAGGCCCATTGATAGTAGTTGTGACCGAGCTCGTGATAAATCACGCGCAGCTCATCATAGGTCTGTTTGATGCACATCTTGATACGCAAATCGTTGGCGCCGTCCATCGTCCACGCGCTTGCGTGACAGACGACGTCGCGATCGGTCGGCTTCGCGAACATCGACCGCTCCCAAAACGTCTCCGGCAGGCGATCCATGCCGAGTGATACATAAAAACTCTCGGCAGAGCGCACCATTTCCTGTGGAGAATAATTCTTGGTCTTTAGAATCGCGTCGACATCAAGACCGGCCACGCCTGGAAAAGGCTCCATGATGTCGTACGTGAAACCCCAGGTTTGTGACCACATATTGGCGAGCAGGTGTGCAGGGATGGGGCCGTCCTGCGGCACTTTGTCTTCACCGTAAACTTCGCCGAGCTTCGCGCGTACGTGACAGTGCAGTTCGTCATACAAAGGCTTTACTTGCTGCCACAGGCGACCGGCTTCGGCTTCGAATTCCGCTGGCGTCATGTCATAGCCGGACCGCCACATCTCGCCAAGGTCGCCATAACCGAGTTCGTTCGCGCCTTCGTTCGCGAGTTCGACAAAACGTCGATAGGCGTCTCGCATCGGCGGCGAAATCGTGCGCCAGCCGGTCCACGCGTCAAGTAGTTCGTCGTAATCACGGCTTTCGGCAAACACATCGGAAAGTTCCGGCAGGCTACGGCAGTCGTTGGCGCTGCGACAATATTCGCCGGCGCCATACTTGCCCTCGAGGTCTGTCGTAATTTGCGTCAGCTCTTTGCGTTTCGCCGGGTCATCCGGCGCGGGCTTCGATGTGCCGAGCTTAAGAAGATCAATCGCGCGCCGCGTTTTCGGGTCGAGTTGTTGATCATCATACTGCACAGCCTGCGCAACCATGTTCGTGTGCCACTCGGCATACTTTTCGTTGGCCAATGAACTGATGACCGCAGTGTCCGACGTGATGTACGTGTTCCGTACCCATTCGGCGGCGTTTAGCTCAACCCACAGGTCGCCGTATTCGGCGTTGGCGCGAGCCACGAATTGTTCGGCCGTTTCCATGGCCGTCGATGCCGATGTATCGAGCGCCTGCTGGTCGTCTTTGGAGCAACCGAGTACGCCTATTGCGAAAAAGGTGATGATAAAAAAGAATTTCTTGTGCATGGTTTCAGTCCATCTTTTGCAAGTGCGGCGGCCGTACCATCGATTCGTCGGGTCTCAGATTCGAAAAGACCTCAATCTGCACGAAGGCCGTCGCGTGGTTAGATTTCGAAAGCGGCTAGTGAATGCCGTGCATCCAGCGTTTCAGGATCGGCGAGATTATCAGCATGAATGCGCCAACACCGAGGCCCAGCCACATCAGGAATTCGAATAGCGATGTGTAGGTTGTCAATGCGCCGGCCAAATCGGCCGTCGCGCCGCCTTCCGTTGGTATCGCAGCCATTCGTCCTATGCGCGTGGCAACGGTTTCTGAAAGCGCGGTCGCCAGGAACCAGGTACCCATGCTGACGCCGACAACATTACCGATCGAAAGCTTGGTAACAGCCGACAGTCCGACCGGCGACAAGCAAAGCTCACCGGTCGTGTGCAGCAGGTACGCCAAGATCAGCCAGATCATCGCTATCTGGCCGGCCTCATTCGGAAATTGCGCGCCAACCACGAGTGCGCCAAAGCCGAGCCCGGCCTGAATGATGCCGAGACTGAATTTGATCGGTGTGGTTGGCTCAAGGTCTTTTTTCGCAAGCCAGGTCCAAAGTGCGGCGAACGGGATAGCGAGCAGCATTATGAAGCCGGCATTCAACGACCCGAATTGAGCTGCAGTGAATGTTGTTGCGCCGAGGGAACGATCGACGACACGATCGGCATACAAGGTCATCGATCCTGCGGATTGCTCGAACAGGGCCCAGAAAACGACGGTCGACAAAATCAATATCATCAACACGACGGTGCGTCCGAATTCGGGTGAGTTGTGGGTCATGAAACCATAGATGACGAATGCGACGATCAACACGATCGAGCCATACAATATGTTCTCGGCGAGCGCCTCGCTGCCCGGCAGAAAGTGCAGGTTGACGAGTACCGCGTAGCATGCGGCGGCAACCGCTACACCCGCAACCGTGTAGGCAACGCCGTTGTTAGAACCGCCTTTGCGGTAGACCATCGAATACAAAATCAATCCGACGATCGAAATGATCAGCAAAATGTTTTGCGACAGCAACACAACGTGTTCGCGCTGCACGAGCCACCAAAGCACACCGAGTACCGGTAGGCTCAGCAAGTAGATCGACCACTCGACGTTAATTGGCCCCAGGAAACTTTTCTTTAGACGTTCCGGGTCCGACGGCTCGGCGTGTCCCATCAGGAATTTCTGGCCGTACGTGAACGTGATCAGGCCGATGATCATGCCAATACCGGCCGCACCGAAACCGTAACTCCAGCCATAGGTCTCGCCGAGCCAGCCGCAAAGCAGTGTCGCCGTGAACGAGCCGATGTTGATGCCCATGTAGAAAATCGTAAATCCGGAGTCGCGACGCGGATCGTCTTTCGAATACAACTTGCCGACAATCGTCGAGATATTGGGCTTCAAATAGCCCACGCCCATGACGATCAGAGCGAGTGCGAAATAGAAAACGTTGAGGGCGGCCGTGTCGCGGAACATCACGTCTTCGGTCAGTACTGTGCCGGCCGCGTATATCTGTCCGGAGGCGAGTTGCAGATCGTTCAACAAGGTCGTACCGGCGGGGTAGTTGATCGCCTGGTGGCCCTCAACCGCCATCAGAATATGTCCGAGTGACAGCAAAATGCCCCCGAAAACGACCGATTTACGCATGCCGAGGAAACGGTCAGCCAGCATGCCGCCGATCAGCGGTAATGCGTACACCAGGCCGGCGTACGAGCCGAGCACGTCGAGGCCCATCGTGTCGGTGAACAAATGGTATTTGGTCAAATACAGCAGCAGCAGATACTTCATTCCATAGAATGAAAATCGCTCCCAAAGCTCGGTCGCGAAGCAGACATAGAGCCCCTTGGGATGGCCCAAAAGCTCTGCATCGTGCGAATGGTCTTCCGCGGTGGCGGTGCCGGCGTCAGCCATATGTCTCCCCCGGTGGATTTGGACCGGTATTGGTTTATTGGTCCATTCGTGAGGCGGTGCCTCAATGGCTAGGCATTAAACACTATTTCAAGTGTTACTTTCTACTTGACCCATTGAATTATGGTTGGTTTCAGACGACCAGCTGATCAGGCCAGCCGGGGGATTCGCTACTTGCGACCGGCTGCTTGCGATCGTCGTACTTGCAATCGTCTACTTGTGACCGCAGCTAGCCATCGGTAGCGACCGCTTCATCGTCGGCCTCCTCGGGCTTTGTCACGAAGATCCGCGACATCAACAGGCCGACCTCAAACAGCAAATAGACCGGCACCGCCAGGAACGTTTGGCTGAATACGTCCGGCGGCGTCAGAAACATGCCGACGATGAACGCGATCAAAAAGACATAAGGGCGGCCTTTGGCGAGCTTCTCCGTCTTGACGAGGCCGGTCCAAACCAGCAGCACCGTCGCGATCGGAACCTCGAAGGCTATGCCGAATGCGAGCACGATCATCGTAATGAAACTGATGTACTCCGAGATGTCCGGCTGATACGCCATTCGATCCGTTGCGAAATTGCTGATAAACGTGAACATCAATGGAAAGACGACAAAAAACGCGAACGCAACGCCTGCGTAAAACAGCAATATGCTCGAGCCGAGCATCGGGTATGCAAAGCGCTTTTCTTTTTTATAGAGACCCGGCGCAACGAAAGCCCAGGTTTGGTAAAGAACAATCGGCATCGCGATCATCAATGCGACAAGAAACGATAGCTTCAGGGTTGCGATGAGCGGCGACATTACCGAAATTGCCTGCACCTGACCGCTGGGCAGTACGCTGACTAACGGTCCGACGGCAAGATCGAAAAGCTGCCGCGAGACAGGAATTAGTAGAACGAAAACAACGACGATGGCGCCACCGGCCTTGATCAGACGATTGCGTAGCTCGACTAAGTGCGACAGCAACGTATCTTCGGCGAGGTCCTCCCCAAGTTCTGGCGTATCGTCAGACTTCTCGTCGCTGCCCACTTCCGGCCCCTTCGTCTTTTTCGAGTGTCTCGGCCTCATCTGCCGATGTTTGCTCGTCGCTGTCGTCTACGTCCGGGTCTACTTCTGCGGCTATGTCGACGCCAGCGACAGTTTTCGGCGGCGTATCGTGCAATGGTGAATAACTGTCGTCGTCATTGGGTGGTCGATGGCTTGCCGGATTTATATTTGGTTTGATGTTGAGGTCTTTGTCGAAATTTAGTTCTTCTTCGAGCTGGCGCCTCATAACGCGGGTCATGCGACGCGCCTGCCCGACCCAAGAGCCAACCTGATTGGCGACTTTGGGCAAACGTTTGGGACCGAGTACGATCAGGCCGATCATACAAAGGATTAGAAATTCCGAAAAACCGATGCCGGACATTGCTGGTGTCCGTGTCAGCTGTCTTTGCGGTTCTCTTCAACCGGCGTGTTATCGAAGTCGGCGTCTTTCTGCGATGAATCGCTCAGCTGCTCGGTTGTCTCCTCGACTTCATTGACCGCGGAGCGAAAGCCCTTGACCGCGTTGCCGAGATCGGAGCCCAGTGTGCGCAGGCGCTTCGTACCGAAGATTGCCAAGACAATCGCGAGCACGATCAACAACTGTACCGGGCCGATGTTGGAAAACATCTCTTAACTCCTGGGGACGAGTCCCCTAAATCTGTCTGCTCATAACACGCGGTTTTTTACTGGGCGCGCATTATGTTCATCATACCGCTCAGACCGCAACAAGCCCCAAATATTTCACGCATTCCCAGGCCATCACAGGAAGGGCGTCCCAGTTTCTGGGGTTTGGGCGTGGGCCGTTCAGCTTTCGAGCCAAAACGTGACCGGACCGTCATTGACCAAGCTAACCTCCATATTGGCGCCAAAACGACCCGTTTCAAGGTTTTCAACGCGTTCGCGACAGGCGACCACCAGGCGCTCGAAAAATGCAGCACCCTTGTCCGGGTCGGCGGCCCGCGTAAAGCTGGCTCGGGTGCCTTTCTTGGTGTCCGCCGCCAAAGTGAACTGTGGTACCAGCAATAGCCCACCCCGAATGTCCTCGAGGCTCAGATTCATGCGCTCTTCGTTGTCTGGAAAGACGCGATACGTAAGGATCCTGGTGGCAAGTCGTGCAATGTCCTTTTCCGTATCGTCACGGTGGACGGCGATCAGCGCCAGCAGGCCGCGGCCGATCTGGCCGACGACTTCGCCATCCACGCTGACCGACGCGCGTGAGACGCGCTGCAATAAGGCGATCATTTTCGGGGCAAGCCTCGAGTTTTGGCGGTACTGGAACCTTTATTAACGCATATGGCAGATACGGATAGCCAGGGTGGGATTCACGCGGTGCAAGACTATCCGGACCGGCCGGTGAGTGGGGCAATTCGTGATAGAAGGACGGCCCGGTCCGGGCAAGCCACGGACGGCAACCCCGAATTATGCTCACCGGCCGGACCAAAATGAACCACGATGTCCACATTACACTAAAAAACTGATCAATCAAGATCATTTATATCCACTTATTATCTTAATATTTTATAGTGGGATTTTTATTCCGTATGACAGCCGTTCTTTAACATCAAGTGGTGATAGTCGGGCCGGCCGTTGCCGAAGCCGCGAACCCCCGTTGTTACGTTGGCAACTCAAAGCTCCCGTCCTACACTAGCGCTGCTTTTTGACGTTGAAGGGATGTTGGATGAAAAGACGACAATTTGTGGGCGGGCTGGCAGCGGCGGCGAGCATCACGGCGTGCGCCAAGCAGGATGCGGACTGTGCCGACGGCGAAGCCGTGGCCGAACGCTTCGAATGGTCGGCGGTTACATCGTGGCCGCCGAAGTATCCAGGCCTCGGTATTGCCGTTGACAATGTCGCAGAGCGAATCGACAAAGCTTCGAACGGTCGTTTGAAAATAAAAGTTTACGCAGCCGGCGAATTGGTGCCGGCATTCGAAGTTTTCGATTCGGTCAGTCGTGGCACCGTTGAGTGTGGTCATGATGCGTCGTACTACCACAAGGGCAAGCTCGATGCGGCACAGTTCTTTACTGCGATACCGTTTGGCCTCAACTACCTCGAGATGAATGCGTGGCTGTATTACGGTGGCGGCCTCGAACTTTGGCGAGAGCTTTATGAACCGTTCAATCTCGTGCCATTTCCGTGTGGCAACACCGGCGTGCAAATGGGCGGTTGGTTTAACAAGGAAATAAAAACGATCGGCGACCTTAAGGGACTCAAGATGCGTATTCCGGGTCTCGGTGGAGAGGTGCTGCGACGTGCTGGCGGCACACCGGTCACGTTACCCGGCTCCGAAATCTTCACGTCGCTGCAAACCGGTGCGATCGACGCGACAGAATGGGTCGGGCCGTACAATGACGTAGCGTTTGGTCTACACAAGGCCGCGAAGTACTACTACTACCCCGGTTGGCAGGAGCCGGGCCCGACGCTCGAATTTTACGTCAACCGCGATGCTTGGGAGTCGCTCCCGGCAGACCTGCAGGCGATAGTCGACATTTCATGTCAGGCGATCAACATGGACATGAACGCCGAGTACATGCACGGTAATGCCAATGCACTGCAGCAGTTGACGGAAGATCCCAACGTCGAATTGCGTGCGTTTCCGGAGGAAGTCCTGAAGCATCTCGAGGTCGTTTCTAACGAAGTGATTGAAGAACTTGTCGCACGTGACCCGGCCTCGGCGAAAATCTACGCGTCTTTCGACGCGTTTCGGAAAAAGTCGAAGTTGAATCAGCGAATCAGCGAACAGGCATTCCTGGAAACACGGATGTAGTAACGAACGTTAGCCGGTGAACCCAATTCGTTTGAGTGCCTCGTCGAAACGAGGGTCGGACCGAATCGGATCGAATACTTCCCACGTTCGAAGCAGCAAAACTTCTCTGTGGTGTTCCTCGATAGCCTTGTCGAGCCAATGAAAGGCCCGGTCCGCGTCACCGATGATGGCATAGAGCATCGCAATGTCAGGCAGTCGATCCATCTGCGCATGCACTACATCAACATGAGCTCGGGCTTCGTCCAACTGCCCAGTTTTGACCAGCATTAATGTTTTGACCAGGCTGTTTGTTTCGAGCTGCGGAATCAGTCTCGGATCGTCGAGCCGATCGAGGTATACGAGCGAGTAGCCGAGCACCCAGTATGCGTCCACTATAGCCGGATCAAGCGCGATGGCGGCTTCTGCGCTTTCGATAGCCTTTTCGTACTGCCGAGCATCGAAGTATCGCCAGGCACTGTTGGCAAACACATACGCCGCATTTGGCTCCGCTGTTAAGCAGTACGCAATCTGGTCCCGCGCCTCATCAACGCGGCCCTGCGTCGACAGCAGATAAGAATAAGAAAGACGGTTGCCGACATGATGAGGATCGATCGCGATGCCCTCCTTGTATTTCGCTTCCGCGGCTGTCGGATCATAGTCGTACCAATAGGCAATGTCCCCGATCAGGCTGATCGTACCGCCTCGATAAGGATCGAGTTCCAATGCGCGCGCTCCATACTGTTTGGCGAGCGGGACCGCTTCATCCGGCGTCATCCAGCCATAGGTCGTTGCTGCAAACAAGTAAGTGTTCGCGAGACCCGACCAGCCCTTCGCATATTCGGGGTCCAGTTGGGTTGCCTGTTCAAAATACTCGATCGCCAAGCGAAGATCTTCACGACTATAACGACGAACGTGAAAAATACCTTTTAGTGTTGCCTCATAAGCGGCGATGTTGGCCGTCGGCGCCTTAGCAAGGAGCTGAAGCTCACCCGGCGCCATTTGTGTGCGCAAGAGTTTTGCGACGTTCTGCGCGACGTCTTTTTGTATGTCGAACAAGTTCTCCACGGTGAGCGCGCGATCGAAATCCTGTACCCAAACATGATTGTTGGTTTCGCCCTCGATCATTTGCAAGGTAACAATAACGCGGTCAGAACTGTGGCGAACGCTACCTTCGAGAATATAGTCCGCATCAAGTTCCTGCGCGATATCCTGGAATGAGAGATCTGTCTTACGATAGCGATCAACCGATGTTCGTGACGGTACCGCGATGCTACGAAGTTCTGCAAGCCGGGAAATAAGTTCTTCGTGTATGCCGTCGCTAAAATACGCCTTGTCGCCGCCCGGGCTCATGTCCTTCAGCGGCAGCACGGCAACGCGTGGCCGGCGATCAAGCGGAGTATCAACCTCCGCTGGATTCAGGGACGACCACAGCACACCGAGCGCGCCGCCGACGGCGAATGTAGTTACAGCGACGCCGATGAGCATGCCCGGTGATGTTCGGTTCGGGTCCCTGCGAAATCTGTCCTCGGATGTCGACTGAAATATCCATGCCATCAGTACAACAACCGGAAAGAGCAAAACGAGTGCGATCAGCAACAATCGCATGCTCCAGTCGGGTAAAGACACTGCGGGAATCACAATATCCGCGACCTGCAGAATGATCCAACAGCCAACGATGTACGCCGCGGACACTCGGAATACTCGGCGTCGTTTGAGTTCCACGATTAGTGTCAAAACTGGTCCTCACGATTGGGTGTGGTGATGTCGGATGCGAACTACCCCATAAGTTTAGCACTGCTTCGGAAAACAACCCGGGTCTTAGAGCCAGGGCGTCCAGCGAATCAGGAACCGTAAATTCTTCCGGGCAACCAAGTAACAAGTTCGGGAAACACTGCGAGTAATAGCAGCGCGAATACTTGAATGGCGACAAACGGAATGACGCCACGGTAAATTTGCGACGTGCTGACTTCCTTTGGGGCGACGCCGCGCAAATAGAACAACGCAAACCCAAATGGCGGCGTCAGGAACGACGTCTGTAGATTGATCGCAATCATGATACCCAGCCAGACCGGGTCGAGCCCCATCGCGAGTAGCACCGGACCGACAATCGGCACGACGACAAACGTAATCTCGATGAAATCCAGTACGAACCCGAGCAGAAACATGACCAGCATCACGACAATGACGGCGCCGATCACACCGCCGGGAAGCGCTTCGAGAACGGCTCGTACACCGTCATCACCACCGTAACCGCGAAATACCAGCGAGAAAATCGACGCGCCGATTAGAATGAGAAACACCATACTGCTTATTCGCAGCGTACTTTGCATGATTTCCTGCAGCCGTTTGAGATCGAGTTGCCGCCGTGCGACTGCCAGCAACAATGCACCCATGCCGCCAACGCCGGCGGCTTCTGTCGGCGTTGCCAAGCCCATCAAAATCGACCCGAGCACCGCGAATATCAAAATCAGCGGCGGCAGCAGGGCGCGCATTATTCGAAAAAAACTAACGCGTTGGTCTGGTGCACGTTCATGGGCCGGCATCGATGTGGGATTGAATAGCGCTGTGATCATGAGGTACCCGATATACAAGACAACCAGCAACAGCCCTGGAATCAGTGCGCCTGCAAACAGGTCGCCGACGGACACGGTTTTCGGCGCATAGATGCCCATCGCAAGTTGCGCCTGTTGGTAGGAGCTGGTCATGACGTCACCGAGCATGACGAGGATGATCGATGGCGGAATGATCTGGCCAAGGGTTCCGGAGGCACAAATTGTGCCGGTCGCAATCTCCGGAGAATAACCGCGGCGGAGCATCGTTGGCAGTGACAGCAGGCCCATGGTCACGACGGTAGCGCCAACGATGCCAGTACTCGCGGCAAGCAGCATACCGACGAGCGTGACGGAAATTCCGAGTCCGCCGCGCAGCGCGCCAAACAAGGAACTTAGCGTGTCGAGTAGTTCCTCGGCGATACGTGCCCGCTCCAGCGTAACGCCCATGAATACGAACAGCGGTACCGCAACCAAGGTTTCGTTAGTCATGATGCCAAAGACACGGTTCGGCAGGCCGGATAGCAACGCTTCGTTAAACGCGCCGGTAAGTACGCCGATCGCTGCAAAGATCAGCGCTGTACCTCCGAGTGTAAACGCGACCGGAAAGCCGGCGAGCAGTACCGCGATGACCGATAAGAACAGCAGCAGCGCTACCCACTCCATCGTCAGTAGTCCTCTGATCGGTGACCCGTCGTTCGACCAATAGTCTTGACGGAACTCAACAACAGGGAAATTCCCTGTAAGGCAACCATCAGCGGCATCGCGAGCAGCACAGACTTGAGAATCGGCAACATCGGGTACGGCAGGCCGCCGGATTCTCGAGATGCCTCTTTCAGTGCCCAGGAAACGGACACGAAGTCCCAAGCCTTAACACCGAGAAACGTGCACAGCGGCAGTAAGAATACAACGACACCGATCGCATCGATCCACGCGCGGCGCCTTACTGACATGCTGCGGTAAAAGATGTCGACGCGCACGTGTTCTTCATGCCGAAGCGTATACGCCGCACCGACCATGAACACGAACGCATGCATCCACGTGACGGACTCCTGCACCCAGATCAAGCCGGCGTCAAACACATAGCGCATCAAGACGACGACGAATGTGATTACGACCATGAACAGTGTCAACCACGCCGTCAGCCTGCCGGTAAGCTCGCTGATCCGGTCAAGCAGATTTC
>Ga0265309_10001116_pt1 | contig 11552 bp, 8 predicted proteins | sample Helome_FD_192492 | JGI IMG/M metagenome (GOLD analysis project Ga0265309, IMG submission 192492) | Marine sediment microbial communities from subtidal zone of North Sea - Hel_20160524 (Illumina Assembly) | ecosystem: Environmental > Aquatic > Marine > Subtidal zone > Sediment ...
TACCCGGACAAGCTATACACGACACGTTACCTGAACCAGGTCGTAACGACAGGGCAACTCGACGGCAAGAGCTGGGGTTACGACGTGTGCACCAATCTGACGATCGACAATCCCGTGAACGCGGGCCGCAAGGAAAACGGCGAGCCGGTTAACCTTCACTTCCGCGCGATTAACGCGGACTTCAGAACCACGCGACGTTGCTGCACGGGTATCGAGCGAGACTGTGCGTCCTGCTTCGACACCTGGGAACACTTCTCCTGGATCATGATCAACATGCGCAAGCACCTGGGCTCGAAGCAGGAATTTGCTGACTGGTTAGCAACGATGTTTGCGTTCTACGTGGTCAATCGCCTTGTCGATTTCCAGTCGGGGCTTGATGTCCTGCATGCGGCCCAGGCACAGCAGGATCAATAAGATGACAATGATCCTATGGTCTATCAACGGAGTTACGGCCGAGTACAAACCCGATCACGCCCCCGGCTGAACCAACAAGCGCTGCCGTTATGAACGGATCGAAAAGTGTTGCCTTCAAGGTCCAGAGATTCGACGTACCATACTGCGCAAAGTCGTAACCGATGGCCATTAGAAAGCCAAACATCGCACCCGTCCAGGCGCCGCTCGTGAACGAGGTTGCGCCGCGCCATGAAACGATCAGCGTAATTAGAATCCCGAATCCGACCTGGCCTGCTACCACCCACAGAATCTCGGGCTTCTGCTTCATAACTCCGGGAATGGTCAAGGCACCTTCGCGAAACAGCCCGGCGAATACGATTCCGTACAGCAAGAAACCGACCAGCAGCATGGTTACAGAACCCGCCACCGCAGCAGCGACGAACCTCTTGGACATCAAACTTCATCTCCCCGAATTAGCGGCTAGTGGCAAAAACTTGACGAGCGTCTGCAACGACACTTTGAATCCGCAACCACTATCAGTCGTTCGAAACAGCCCTAGCTTCTGTGCTTGCCTTGTAATTTTTCGGGCAAGAATGTCAACGCGACCAGAGCGAAGGTGCCCCATGTGACGTAATTCAGCCCGTCCCGACCAAAATCAACAATTCCAAAGCCTACGAGCAATGTCGAAGCGGCTCCAGCCAGCAAGACCGGACTCGCGTAGTAGCAATGCCTGCGATGACATCGTCGCGCATTAATCGCACAGCCCAATCCCATCCAAGCAAGACAGGCAGACAGAATCACTGTCGTCCATTCGATAGGTAGTCTTATGAAGTTCATCGATAGCATGAGGACGATTGGGCCACCCCAAAGAAGCCAGAATGGGAGGGGCTTGGTCGAGAGATCGCTGTCAGATTGTTCGCTACTCATCTGTTAGTCGCCGAGGCTCAACAGCACTCGTCGCCAGCCTGAATCGGCGGACACTTCACATCACCATAAGAACAATACACACAACAGTCACCCTGCTTGGGCCGCAACAGCGCACCACACCCCTGACAATCGTAGAAGAACTGGCACGCGCTGGTTGGCATCAGATCCCTCGATTGATGACCGCATTCAGGGCATGTCAATGTTGAGTATGGTTCAAACAATTATCGAGTTTCGCTTTCTCGGAGAGACTGACTATCTATATTGGGTCACGAGCCGTCATTTTACCTCAGGTTCTTCGGCCGGCCGCTATACGATGTGAAGCAGTCGTTCGTTCATCTTCCTGGCGACCGACTCAGAACCGCCAGAAGCCGACGTTCAGCAGTTGTTGAATCAACTAACGGAAGTTACCGACAACCACTCTCGCTCAACGTCGCGCATGATCGCATCGAAGCGACTATGTCCACGAATGGAGTCCACCCACTCGTTGTGTTGAGCCCAGAAAGGATAGTTGACGTTCCCGATTCGGACGGTGTTTTCGAGCCAATCGAGGGCTTCATCAGTTTCACCTGCAAGAGCCAGGCTATGTGTGATTTCCCGGGACAGCAGTTCACTATTCTTCGCCGCCGCGCGAAGTTCGCTGGTTATTGCGTCGCGAGTTGCTTCGTGCTTGCCGCAGACCGCGCTAAGAATTGCATGCGCCAATTGCGCCATGACCGAGTCTGGGTGATTGACTTTCAGTTCGTCATAAACCTCTGACGCCTCATCAACTCTGCCATTCCGAAGCAGGACATAGCCCAAAGACCAGGCGGCAAAGGCGTTGTATGGATCCATTGCGAAGAATTGGCCGTAGTGCGGCAGCGCGTCCGAATTACGGCCTTCCATGAGAGCGACGAAACCCGGCATGCAATGGTTGATAGGCGTGAGAGGGTCAATTGCCAGCGCCTCGGCAAGCAGATGTAAGGCCTGTTCGTTACGACCGATCAAGGCATACAGGTATCCCAACATACCCAGCGTGTCAGGGTCGCTAGGATTGGTGCCGAGTGAGCGCTCGAGTGGTTCTCGTGCCGCGCGAAGCGCGCCGGAGTGGAACTGAACTATTCCGAGTAGCGCATGCCCACGAGGCGAGTTCGCGTCCAATTCGAAAATCCTTTTGGCACACTCAGCCGCCTTTCCCAAAAACTCCCCGTTTGGGTCAAGTCCAATCTCACTATACCTCGCATATGCATGTCCGAGAGCGGCCAGGAGACGGATATTCGGCCCTACGAGGTCGAGTCCATTTTTCAAATGTCGTTCGGCTTGCTGAAGGCCAGCCAAGGAAAACCTCCACGTTTGATATCGGGCCCGAAGGTAGGATTCAACAGCCCGGGGATCCTCGAGCTTCTCCTTGTTTACCGGTTCGGTCGGAGGGACGTGCTGAGCCAGTTCTTCTGCGACGGCCCGCGCGATTTCGTCATGCATGGCGAATAGGTCAACCAGGTTGCCATTGTAACGTTCGCTCCACTGCGCATCACTGGAATTCAGGTGGCTCAGTTGGAGGGTGGCACGAAGCTCTTCGCCCCTTCTGCGAATTGACCCGTTAACGATGAAATCAACGCCGAGCTCACGAGCGGTGTCCTGCAGTGTCTCACTGGCGCCCTTTAGCCGCATGGCGGATGCGCTGGAGATCACACGGAACGACCGAATTTTCGAGAGTTCGATAATGATCTCTTCTGTCAGGCCGTCAGCTATGTAGGCACTATCGCCGTCAATGCTCTGGTCCTTTATTGGTGCCACGAGGATCGACGTTCGTTTGTCGGCTTCAGGCGCTCCTGTTGTGACAGGTGCCTCGAGTATGTAGCCGCGGCGCGGAACCGTACGAATGAGCTTACGTTCGTGATCGCCGATTGCCGCCCGGACCTCCATAAGACAGTGCTTGATCGACCCTTCCGTGACGATCCTGTCACCCCACACTGCGTCCAGAAGCTCGGCCTTTGTCACAACACGACGAGGTCTCTGAAGGAGATAAACGAGTACATCGAAAGATTTGCGACGAAGGGGAACAGTCTCTCCAGCCCGCCGAATTTCGGCGCGAAGCATATCGACGGATGTATCGCCAAATCGGTAGATCATTGCAGCAGTTCGCGGGTAGGCACGACAGGTCAGGCCTCGGTCGCCTCGGTCGAAGGCTCATCGATTTCTTTCACCGAAATTTAACAGAAATTTGACGACATTGACCGCCACCGGGACTAGATTGGATGCGTCGAAAACCCAGTCTAAACGACCAAGAAGCAGAAGGAGGGAGAAATGTCGAAATTCAAGCTTTCACTCATGCTCATCATAATGGCAGCTTTCAGCATGCCCGCAATGGCCGGTAACAAGGTTGTGAAACGGGTGCCGGCGGGCGCCATAGCCTTTCATTTCGTGGCTGACCTGACTTTCAGGGAAGCACCGCCGCCGGTGTATGTGAAAGCGGATTTGGTGGGCTATATACCGTTCATCGAGGGTGTCGACGGCCCGCTCTTCGCGGAACCGGTTATTCTGGACCCGGAAGATCCGCCTCCGCCGTATTCGAAAAACACGGCCTATTTTACCATTAGCGTCACCTCTCCCACTCCGCCCCCAGCTTTCCTGCCCGTTGAAACGGATCCTGGGTTAGTCGTGCAATTTCTCGAGCCGGCGGGCGCCCAGTTTACGGTCTTCTACAATCCCAACCCGGTTTCTCGTGACTGGAACGACCCACTCACATTCCAACAAGGCGTGCCAATTGCCGTGTTCGAGGAGTCCGCGCTCCTTGGCACCGGAGTATCTGGCGTCAGCTTTAACATATTCTCAAGCTGGTTAGTCGACAGTAAGCCGATCAATTTCAAAGGTCAGAGAATCAACTTCAAGAGGCTCGTGCCCAACGGTGTCACGACCACGAACTATACCAAGACTCGATTCGACGAGAACTTTAATGTGGTGGGCGCTAGTTTTGGGGGAACATCGATCGCAATCGGCCCAACCTTCAGGAAAAAGTCAAACTATGATGACTCGGATGACTGAGCTTCACTAGCCGATTTGTGCTGGCAATCAGGACGTCTGGTATTCGCCCTGCGAGTTGCAGGGCGGACTACCAGCCCGTCCGCCTGGGGTGATCAGCGGCAAGAGTACCTAAAATCGGTCGACCGGCGGCTTCCAGGGGGTGAGCGGCCGGTCGTTTTAGTCGGAAAAACTGTGCGCCGTTATCGACTCTCCACCTCGACCAGCCGGACAGTGTAAAAGCCTACGAAGCTCGCGACCAACACATACGATAAGAAAGTGACGGCTTCTACAACCGAAAACGCCGGCACGGATACGTCGGAAATGTCAGTCCAGTCCACTATGAAAAGCGGACATCAGGACTTAACTCAGGTCTCCACCAAACCTAGGCAAGACCATCCGGCCATAAGCAGCCGCCGCGGCGGGTGGCAAGAACGCCGCGCAAACAATTTTGGCCCGTGTCCGTGCTGTGCCAGGCTCGACACCAGGGCCCCTATCGGAACCCCGGTGACTACCTGCAATTATCTACTCTGGAGGCGGATTGATCGCGAATATTACGTCTTGGCAATCGCCTAACCCAAGGTACAGGTCGCCCGAATTCTCCGGGGATGGCCATCCGAAGGGCGGGAAACCTGTCGTGCACCCTCCCCCATACGATTGGATCTGCTCGGGCATCGCTGCCGGGTTCTTCGGTCCGTGCAGGCGAATAACGTAGTGCACTTCAGCGCTGCGCGGATAGATCAATCCAAAGCTGTTGCCGTCGGCATCGAGGGGCAACCCGAAAAGATCGGCAATCGAACCGGCGTTGTTCCCAGCCTTGTAGTGAAAACCGATCCTTGCCTTTTCCGACGCGCCCACAACATTGCCGCCGCCGTACACGACGTCTGGCATGACGTCAGGGTTCGCAAAGTCGGCATCATCACCGCAGAACCCCGGCCCATAGACGCATATGTCGGGGTTATTGAAGATCACAATCCACAGCGTGATAGCGAGCCCCTTGGCGCTGCCCGAATCGTTTCCGAGGTGGACCTTGATGTTGCCACCTACCCCGTTATCGGTACGGACAATGCGTGAAGTGCCTGCGGAATCCCCCCACCACCAATATGCTTCATTGGCATCTTTGTCGGGAGGGGCAGCGCTCGCACTGCCTACCAACAAGAGTCCCAGACCAACTGCGCCGAGGAGAATACTAATCGCGTTGACGAAGCCTTTTAGTTTTATTGCAGTCATGATGATTCCTTGTGTAGAAGCCAAGAAACGCCGCGACATAGTGAAATACCGAAGCGGTGCTTTCGGTAGCCCGGCGATCTTGGGGTCCTTCGGGGAGTCATCCATGGCTTCTCGGAGGAAGCGAGGACCCGTGGCTTTCCGTCACCGCCTTTCGACGGTTTTGGCTTTGTCGTTACTTAAATATAGACGATATATACGCATAAATACGTATAAAATTCGGTCATTGCCAAATCAACGCTGTTTCGGACTGGAAGTCAGCTAGTTAGGCGGTATGTCGGAGAAATTAGGTGAGATACGGACGATGAGCGGCAACTTGTGGCCAATTCCAGAGTCTCACCCATGTCGCCTGCCGACCGGGCTGCGGGATCATCCACGATAGCTCGAGAGAGCACGAGGCGTATTGACTAGCGCGAATTTGGTTTCCAGGATTTCGACTTGTCAAAGCTGCCCGAATTGTAGGGATCGACACCGTCCGGCTCATTCGGATCGATAGCCGCTGTGCGAATTGTGTCGCCTACGTGTTCATAGTAACTGTCTTCAGACACGGAAAACGGCGTTTCTTCCTCAGGAAGGTCCTCCGCTCGGCGGCTTTTCGCTTGCCGGCGCTCCTCGCGATTTGAATCACTTTGATTTGACAAGCCGTGATCCGAGCGACGACGCGGTTCGCCGCGCCGATCTTCATAATGCTGGTAGCGGCACTCGCACTGATCGGGGCGGTCGCACCCATCCAACGGTAGCAAGGGTGCTTCGGCAGAGAGATGGCGCTGGAACTGGCTGTCGACCGCCACCTGACATGAATTGTCATTACAGCGAATCGCCACCGCATGGTACGGCGTGACGCGTTTTTCTTGCTCGGGCTTTTTCGCGAACAGTCGCGTAAGCCAACCGCGTGGTCTGACTGAATTCATCTGCTTAAGCCACAACTCCGGTGCCTTAAGGATACGCAGCCACCCTTGAATATTCCGTGATCGGCCTCACACAGCTCGGTCGGTCTCTGGAGTGGCGTCCGGACTTTCGGACGTTTTCAGGTCAGGGGGTCAGGATTCGATAAGTCCCGGTAGTCGTCGTGCCGAGCATCGTCGGTTCCTCGATAAAATGCCCCTGCACGAAGTCGACGCCAATGTCCCGAAGCCAGTCGAAATCCTCCTGGTGCTCGACCTGCTCGGCAACGATTCGAAACTGCATCGTACGCGCAAGCCTGATCATCGCAGAGACCATTTCCTGGTTCACAAGATCGGACTGCAAATTACGCGTGTAGGTGCCGTCGATCTTCAGGTAATCGATCGGCAGGTGCTTGAGACTCGAGAAGGAGCCGAGGCCGCTGCCGAAGTCGTCGAGCGAGAACTCGCAGCCAATGCCGTGCAAAACCTCGATGAATCGTTGCGCGTGCTGCACGTTCGACAGGATGGCGCCCTCCGTCACCTCGAAGCAGATTGACGACGGCGCAACCCCTGATCGATCGAGCGTATCGACAACGAATCCAAGAAACGACTCGTCGCCCAGCGTTTGCCCGGACAGGTTGATTGCGCAACTGCGATTCGAGGGTAGCTTGATCTCTCCGCTCCCCAGGGCCGCCAACACCGCGTTAAACACCCAGCGATCAATCTGCGGCATCATCTGGTAGCGCTCGGCAGGGCGCAGGAATTCCGCCGAGTTCGTCGGCCGCCCTTGCCCGTCGTTGAACCTTATCAGCACCTCAACCGACGGCCCGGAATCTGCCCTCCCGCTCATCGCAATGATTGGCTGCACTGCGAGTTCGAAATTGTCTTCGTGCAACGCGGTCTGCAACTGACGCAACCACTGGATGTCGCCGCGCTCGCGCGCCACAACCTCATCACGCGCCGAGTAGACGTGCACCTTTCCACGACCTTGCTGCTTCGCCATGTAGCATGCCGAGTCGGCAGCTGCCATCACGTCCTGTAATTTGCCCGTTGAGTGGCTTATTTCGACGAGGCCAATAGAAATGCCAATGTTGAAGATCTTATCCTTCCAGACGAAGCGGTAGTCGGCGATGGCCTGGCAGATGTCGGTTGCGAGCTGGCGTGCCTTCTCGATCGGGCAGCCCATCAGCAAGGCGCCGAATTCGTCGCCACCGAGGCGGCCGACATAGTCCGAGTCTCTTACCTTGTCCTTGATCACGCTCGCGACCTCGCGCAGCATGTTATCGCCGGCCTGGTGACCGCAGCTGTCGTTGACAGCCTTGAAGCGATCGAGGTCCATGTAGAAAAGCATGTGCACGGCTTCTTCGGTATGCGCTGTGTCCATCGCCTCTTCGAGGCGTCGCTCGAACTCACGACGATTGATAAGCCCGGTCAGCGGATCGTGGGTCGCCTGGTAGGACATCTGCCGCGTCAGGCCGCGTAACTCGCTCACGTCATGGAATACAACGACGGTGCCCGAGATCGCATTGCCGGGGCCGCGAACGGGCGACGCCGAGATTTCCACGGAATGTTCGTGCTCGCCATCAATGCTCACCATAACGGCGCGACGTCCCATGTTGACGCGTCGGCGCATCGCCAGGCTGCGTTCAACAGGATCGCCGAGCGGACGGCGATCCGTGTCATCTACGAGCGTGAACAATTCTCCTACGCGGTGCCCCGCCGCATCGTCGCGATTGGTACCGGTCAGGGTTTCGGCGGCAAGATTCATATAGTCGATGCGGCCATCATTGTCAGTCGTGATTACGCCTTCGGCAATCGACTCGAGCGTAAACTGCGCCTGTCGCTTACTGCGCGACAGCGACACCTCGAGGCTCTTCCGATGACTGATGTCCCGCGCGACAGTAAGGATCGCCTTACGGCCATGGAACTCGATGTCCGAGCTCTGCGCTTCCACCCACAGGCCCGTCTGGACGCCGTTGATAAGCTGCATTTCGATGCGTCGCGGCGCATTCTCGCCGGCAAGGCGCTTGGCAACCGTTTTGCGAAACAGCGCGCGGTAGGCCGGCTTGACGAGGTCGGAGAACTCGCGCCCTACAAGCTGCGCCGGTTCGAGACCGACGAGACTCGCCGCGGATTCGTTGGCCAACAGGATCTTTTCGTCATGGATAATGACGATTTCGGGCAAGGTTCGCGCAAAGTCTTTGAACAGGCGATCGCGACCCTGGATCTTCTCGTCCCGCTCACCGAGAGCGTCGAACAGACGATTGACGGTATGCGCAAGCTGCGCGGTCTCTGGATCGTTCGGAATTGTCATGCGTCGTCCGACAGACGCATCTTTCGAGGCTTCGAGCATCTCCTCGTTGAGTCGCTTCACGCGCCGCGCAAGGTGGCGGCCGGATAACCACACGACCAGCAACGCCAGGGCCGCGCCGACGGCGAGGATTGCAAGTGCGATGATAGTGACGGTTACTGACATTCAGAGCCCGGTTTGCGATACAGCCAAGTTAGTTAGGATCATTTGTTATTATTAGGGCTCGATAAGTATCTCCCTTAATCGAGATACGGGGTACAAAAAGCTCAAAAAAACCAGGCATCTGTAAGCATATCCCAGCAACGTGAGCGGACTGCGGCTATTCACCATAATTCAGGAAGAGCTGTTGGCGAGTGTTGTCCGGCGTGTCTTTCGGATGCGAATGACGAGCGATCTTTTCATTCAATTTCAATCGCTTATAGGTAAAAAAGGCATGAATATCGATTTTGCACGCCTGCAAATGGTCAATCAACAGGTTCGAGGCTGGAACGTCTATGACGAAGATGTCCTGGCGATGCTTCGGCAATTGCCGCGCGAGCGCTTCGTCCCTGAAGGCTATGAGTCCCTGGCATTCGCCGATATGGAACTCCCGATTGGCCATGGGGAACGCATGATGACGCCGACCATCGAGGGCCGGCTGTTGCAGGCGCTCGGCCTCGAGGGCGATGAAAAGGTCCTTGAAATCGGCACCGGCAGTGGCTTTATGACAGCGTGTCTCGCAAGCCTGGCCGCAAAGGTCACAAGCATTGATATCCACGCAGGTTTCCTCAGCACGGCCGAGGCCCGACTGGCCGCCCACGACCTGGATAATATTGAGCTCGTCCAGATGGACGCCATGCGCGAGATACCCGAAGGCGGTTTCGATGCGATCGCGGTTACCGGCTCGATACAGTCATTCGATCCGCGATTCGTAGAAGCACTGAACCCCTACGGGCGCTTGTTCGTCGTCGTCGGCGACGCCCCGGCGATGGAAGCCAGGCTCGTGGAGCGCACGGACGGCAAAGACTGGCACAGCGTTTCTTTGTTCGAGACGACGCTCGCGCCGCTCGTGCACGGAGCATTACCACCGCAGTTTTCCTTCTGAGCAGGACGCAAAATGACAACAACAAACGAAACCAGTTACCCCCTTGGTGCATCTAAGAGCAAAGCACCGTAGTGCAACTGGTTTAGTGATATAGTAGACTATAACACCTTGGGGCGCTTGGCCACTCAATTCCGGAATTGGGAAACATGAAAAAACTTAAAACGATCAATGGTTTATTGCTTGTTCTCGGCGCTTTCACGCTGCCTGGAGCGGCCCAGGCTGCCTCGTTACTCGAGATCTATCAGCAGGCGCTGCAGAGCGATCCGCAGATTCATGAGGCGGAGGCGCGTCGCCTTGCGGCTCTCGAATCGAAGCCGCAGGCGCGCAGTGTGCTGCTGCCGCAGCTATCTGCCAGCGGCGAGTGGTCGAGAGTCGAGCCCTCAGGATCCTCGTTCGAGCCATCGACAGGAGGCACGATTTCTTTCGATCAGAGCACAGACACGACCTTTTGGCGGATCGAGATGCGCCAGACGCTGTTTCGCTGGGACCAGGTCGTCAATCTGCGCCAAGCAGACAAAGAGGTCGCGCGCGCCGAAGCCGTCAGGGAAGCGGCCCAACAGGACCTGATTGTGCGTGTGGCGGAACGCTATTTCGGTGTGCTGGCTGCTGAGGACCGCTTGACGTCGATCCACGCGGATCGCACAGCCATTGCAAGACAACTCGAGCAAGCCAAGCAACGTTTCGAGGTCGGGCTCATCGCGATTACCGATGTCCAGGAATCACAGGCAGCCTACGACCAGTCCGTCGCCGACGAAATTGCCGCGAAGCGCTCGCTCGCGACCGCGCGCGAATTCCTGCGCGAGATCACCGGTGAATACGTACCTGCCCTGTCGGCACCCGGCGAGGATTTTCCCTTGATTACACCTACGCCAAATGATGAGGCGAGCTGGGTTGATCTGTCGATGAGCCAGAACCTTAATCTCCTGGCCAGCCGCCTCGATGAAAAGATCGCTCGCGACGAGATCGCGTTCCGTCGAACCGGCCATTATCCGTCGATTGATTTGGTGGCGCGCACGAGTGAGACGACATCAGATGGTGACTCGACCATCTCTCGTCCCGGCGCCCCCCCACTTGTTCCTCCAAGCACCACCACTGAAGATATCGATACGACCCAAGACACCGACTACATAGGGATTCAATTCACGGTGCCGATCTTTTCCGGTGGCGGAACTTCGTCGCGTGTCCGCGAGGCCGTCTACCTGCACCGTGCGGCTCGCGAACAGTTGCAGCGCGTCACTCGCGAAACGGAGCGCCAGGCACGTGATGCATATCTAGGCGTCGTATCCGAAAGAAGCCGCGTGAAGGCACTGCAACAGGCCGTTCGGTCCAGCCGTACGGCGCTCGAAGCCACGCAGGCGGGATTCGAAGTCGGCACGCGAACGATCGTCGACGTGCTGAACTCGCAGTTCTCGCTGTACCTCGCGATCACGAACTACTACCAGAGTCGCTACGATTACGTGCTGAACGCGCTGCGCCTCAAACAGGCGGCCGGCAACCTGGCCGTACAGGACCTCGAGCGGATCGACGGATTCCTCCGGGAACGCAAGACGCCCGAAGAGACGATCCGTGAGGAAGCGGCGAAAGACGCGGAATCCTAGGCGCCCTGCCGCTCGTCAAGCAACGGATCAAGCAACACCAGCAAGCGCGCGAGGGCGCCGCGGTTCTGCTCGAGCAGGGCCAATGCGTTGCTGCCCAGTTCAGCTCGACGGTCTGGTCTATCGATTAACTC
>Ga0265309_10001119_pt1 | contig 11539 bp, 4 predicted proteins | sample Helome_FD_192492 | JGI IMG/M metagenome (GOLD analysis project Ga0265309, IMG submission 192492) | Marine sediment microbial communities from subtidal zone of North Sea - Hel_20160524 (Illumina Assembly) | ecosystem: Environmental > Aquatic > Marine > Subtidal zone > Sediment ...
AACGAGGAGAAATCTTTCCGTCTGTATCAACGGGTTCGCGGCAAAAAGTAATGCTTGTCATAGTTTAATGTGTTTATGTAACATTGGGTGGTTTCGCAAACTCGGTTTCGCTGTGATAGTTTAATAATTGAGCATTCGTCGATTCTACTGTATGCGAAGGAGGTCCTCTTGAAAAGGGGTCTGGCGCCAGGGAAACTTGCGAAATTTTCGGCAGTGATGGTGGTGGTAGCGTTGGCAGTGGTGGTACAGAAAAAGAAAGTGAATGTCCCAATTTCACGGAAGCATTGTTTTTGATAAATCCTACCATGTTCTAAGTTGGTTTAGCCTGTCCTTGTTCATTGGGTATGAGCTTCTTATTTATTCAGTTACTATTCGTATACGTTGCGGGACCATTCCGATTCAAGGTTGGGTGGTGTGGGCCACGGATGGGACGTGAAATCCGAGGAGGGAGGGAATGTAAGATGTCGGGGTATGGACCTATCTTCCGTAAACACGAATTGTCGGTTTCCGAAATAGGCGTCGTTGACGCACGGTGTTCGGATGGTCTGGATACCTCCCAGATGTTCGATGTAATCGTAGACCACCCAGAGAGAACCTTGTAAACCGTGTTCCAACAGCAGCACTTCTAGTCGGTCCAGGAGGTCTTTGGCTGTTTTGTGCGTCTTTCGGAAGGGCAGCAAGGGTCCGCCGCAGGTGTCTTCTTGGTTGGTGCCGAAACTTCCGGGATCTATGACCACTTCTTCGGGTGGTGCTAGTGTCGGGTATTCTAGTTGCCAAGGGGCATTGGGATTCACGTTCATTTGTCCTACTCGGTCCAGTCTGATCAGAAAGTTGGGATCTTGAAGACCAGCGAGCGGGGCGCTGGTGACATTGGCCAGAAGGGAGTCCTTGATAATATCTCGGACGTATTGACTGCCTTCTTTTTCGTACGATCTGGACAACACGATCAGCTTGGATAAATTTTGGATGGGTTCCGGTTCCACCACGATTTTGACATCTGCTCTTCGTTTGCGGCCGCTCTTGCTTTTGCTGTCGCCGACGTACAGTCGGTCGAAACAGACGCGTTTCATGTGGCCGTTGTGGTAGGTAAAAAGATTATCTCCTAGGAGTTCCTTCCGGACGCGCCGGAGGTCCAAACCGGGCACGGCCACCATGTACCCCCGTTTGGCGTACTTGGTCAGTCGTTCTTCGTACTTTCTGGTTCCTCGCTCCGGATCGACGATGTTGATCCCCGTGTTGATGGCCCGCAGCGCTGCTGGGGTGGCCAGAACTTTTTCGCCGTCGAAGGCTACCTGACAACAATCCACGTCAAAGCCCAGAAGGATGTCGGCTACGTTGCGGTACCGCCGGAGTATCAGTTGAATGTGCCGCTGGGGATGTCCGAAGGCGAATGTGATGGCATTGGTTGTGCGCACCACCAAGAGGTCTTGGAACCGGGTGTTGCGGTGTTCTGCCAAAAGGTAGGCCAGAAGGTTTGTGTAGGTTTGCTTGGCAGTTACCAGGTTTTCCGCCTTGATGAACAGATCCAGATCGGAACCGAGTTGGGCGTAGTGTTCCGGTACTTCCTGGAGGACGGCCAAGACAGCTCCTCCCGCCAGTACTAAATTTTCCATAGGTAAGTTTTTGAGGAAGGGTCCTGCGAATTCGTACAATTTCTTCTTGAAGGTTTCCGTTGACGTGGGTTCCAGAGCCTCAAGGGTACCACTTTCTTCGGCCCAGTTGTGCCTTTTGCGCATGTCGTTCCGGACTTTACCGGCGGTGTGGGCGAACAACATGGTGTAATTCCTGTCATCTAATCCCAAAGTTCTGTTCAGATTATAAGGAACCGAGTATTGACGTCCGCTGGACGGGAACAGATCGATTAAAAATTTCTTGTCTGCAGTTTGAATGATCTCGGTTGAGGGATGGAGTTGCTGTAGTTGGGTTCTGTACCAGTTGGTTTCCTTGCGGATTTGTTGGTCCCTGGGTGACAGGTACTCCACGTTGTAGGCCCGGTCTTCAATTTTCGCTATCAACGGATTCACCTGGAAATAAGTGGCCGAGGTCAACAGGCTTTCCTTTTCCTGTTCTGTCAGGGTTTTCAGGTTGAGGGTCCCCCGCAGGTACTTGAGGATGTGGACGAACTCGTCCGCATCTCGGTCGATGAAGATGCAGTTTCGGTTGTCGCGAAGGGATCCCGTCATTCGCAGCCCGTCCTTCTCTTCTTCTAACAAGCGGGTGAAGTACCTGTTTCCGCTTTGTAGTAAGGTGGTTCGCGATGTGACGAAGATCTCCCCTCCCACATTCAGTTGAACCATTTCCTTCTTCTTGCTCATGATGTTCCGTTTTCGTTTTTGGTGGTTCAAATATGTGCCACCCTTTGGTTCTGGTTTAACTTTTCGGAAAAAGTCCGTGTCGAATTTTTCTGAAGGTCGGAATTTTCAGGTATCCGTTGGTTCCACAAATACGGAAGGATATGTTCGTTCACAGCCGTTCCGGTTTCCGGGATTCGTGGTAATAAAAGGTACTAAGGCCCATATTTTATCTCTGCATTCGTTGGAAAATTTCGTTCTCATTCTATACATTCTGGCAATGTCCAACGTTGTATGTGAAGTCGATGGCATACTAGCTAGAGTTTCAGGTTGTGGTGAGGGGTTCGGGCAAGGGTGCCTGTCGTTCTGGTGGTAAGCAACGGAAAAGTTCCATCATCTCCGACGCTTTCGTCGTTTGCCTAGAAGAGGTCCCAGGCTAGGACAGGTAGCTGTTTTCTTGTTTTACCAACAATGGTAAAAGTTACCAACGGTGTGGATTGCCAAGGCCAAACCTGTTTCATCCGTATTTGCAATTGCACCATTGACGCAGCACAGTGAATTCCAACCGTTTTCATTATAATATATTTAAAAGAACTGTCTGATAAATAACACAGTGATCAAACCAACTAGGAATGCAGCCGTGGTAATTGCAATCCACACAACCGACAATTTGGGCTTTCCTTTTCGTGTTTTATTATTTTCGTGTTCTTTGATAGCCATGATGGCCCGTACGGAAGATGGACCAGCCACCACAGGTCCCAACTGGTTGAAATCTCCCACCAATAAAATCGGAATGCCTCCGAAGGGTCTGTCCAGCACGTTGCGCCCTTGTTGGCAGGCGCAATTCAGTTGTGCCAGGTAAGAAGGTACCTGCAAGGGTGCCTGATCAACCATGAGCATCGCCACCTGGCTGAACAATCTCGTCCAACTTTCCCAGACCAACCTGGATGGTTCTCGGAATTGGTCGAAAGGGATTTCCCGTTGCAGACCAGGCATTGAATGGGTTGCATATCTGCCAATGGCAAAAACGGATGCAGTTCGGAAAGTTGTGCACACCGTTTTGTAGCCCAATTGGTTGGCCACACCGATTATCGCCCGAACAACGGTGCTTTTGCCGGTGCCGGCCGCCCCGGATAACAGAGTTATGGGGGGCAGGTGGTTCTTTTCCGTGAAAGGATCCTGCAGATAATTGCAGCAAAGGTGGTAGATTTCTTTCTGCTTGGGGTTCAGCTTGAATTCTTGGACCTGCTGTTGAATCCACAGAGGAACATTGTCGTTGCAATGCAGTCTTCCTGGAGGTTTTTCATGGTCTTCCGTTTCTTCTGTGCCAATCTTCGCGGTCCGAACTTGAGTTCCTAAGGTTCGAATGCCTTTGGATGTCTTGTCTTCCAATGTCATGCAAAGTGAATCAGCAAGCTTGTTGCCCGACCAAGCGAAATTGTCAATCCACCAGGTTCTCTTGTAACTGGCTAACTGTTGTTGATCGTCAGCAATTCGAAGGTTCAGTTGGTCGTTAATTCGCTTGGATAACTCAGACTGTTCCCGTTCAGATTGGTTCTGGTTGGGTGGATCGCTTTCCGCTTCTGGTTCCATGTTCCCTTTTCTTCTTTTGTGCTTGTGTTGTCATTTCCGTCTTGCCATGCAATGAAAGGAAGCATTTGTTTTGTTAAAAGACAAGTCCCCAGTGAAAATTTCGACGTTCTGAAAAATCCACCAGTGTCCGTTGGCGGTAATAACAAACCAACGTTTTCGGAAAGAAATCTGGTTATCCGTTGCAAGATTCTCACAATGGTGGTGATCTGAAATTTCGGAACATTGATTACAGGATCTACCTTAATTCCTAAATGCCTATCGTGCTTTCCGAATTTTTTATATCCGTTGAATTGGAATTATTAAGCAGAACTTGTGATCCAAATTTGTGTGGTCTCACCAATCCGTAATTTTTCGGTTACATTTGTAGACGCTCAAGATGTTATTCAGAAACATCGGTTCTTCTGGTTTAGCTTTTGTTCATAAATAATATCCGAACCATCAAACAATGCCCGGGAACAAACGTACCTCCACAACAAAGCCTCAGATGGTGGAAAAATCGGCTGCGGTGCTTCATTCCAAGGGGACCACTGCAAAACCTGTAATCACTCCTAAATCAGGTCCCAAGAACAACAAATCCGTTTCTTCTGCACCTTCCAAAGGAACGGAAAAAGTGGCCGAGGCCAATCCTTCCATTTCGCAAAAGGAATTGACGTTGGCAACAACTCCACCTGTCTCCAAAACTCTCACCAAACCAACACCCGCGTCCGATTCTAAACCGGCAGGCGGCAGTCCCACTAAAAAAGCCAAAAAAGCTCCGTTCGATTTCTCCGGTTATGATCGTCAACCTAAATTCGCCAGTGGCAAACTGGACATGGAAGGCAACTCCATGAATCCCACGGAAAATGGCAAAACTGGAAAAATCCTAACCACCAGGAAGTCCGAATTGTTTCAATGTGTGGGGACCGTCACCAGTCAGATATTGGTTCGTTGTCAGAATCGCAACAATCCGGAGTTGCCTGGGTGGTTGTACCCTTTTTTCAAGATGCTACGGGAAGAAGATACCTTGCGCAAACAGCTGAAAGTGCACCACATATTCGACCTCAGGACTCCCGACGATCCCAACGTGCATTGGTCTCACATGAAGACTAAACGCAACGGCGAAACGTTTGTTGAATACTGGCCCATTCTCATTCGGGATGTCAAGGATCCCAAGGACAACATTTCCGACAATCGGATTCGTTGGACTAAGCAATTGGTTTGTTGTGTCAACCAGGTAGCTGAAAAAACCTTCTTGCACAAATCCCACTTCGCCTTCGGAAGCGACTTGACTCCCGACAACGACGACTTGGTCTACTTGGGCGATTACTTGACTACCAACGATGTTATGAAGGTCATTCAGTTGTCCCACGAAAACATGACCTTCGAACAAATTTTGGCTGATGACACTCTCCTCGGAGGGTACTACGGTCCGGATCGCCTTCAACAAGTTCGCAATTGGTTCGGAGGTATTCCGTCCGAAACCCAAGATGGCACAACGAATCCGATGAATTCCACGGAAACGCCTGCGGAGCAGGTTTTGAAAAATGTCCTTACTTTCAGCGATTTCGAAGAAGAAAAAGCTTAAGAGGCGAAGGCATGGTTGTTCATCTTGAACGGAAAGTGTTTTTTATGTTTCTTTTATTAGTGATTTCGGGCGTCACAGGTAAAATGTTTAGGTTACAGGGTTATCATCAGTTTTAATATACATTAGGTTACCTTTTACCCACTGGATCACAGTTATTGTCTACTTTGATGTGACAAAATGTGCAATTGAGTGCAAAAGGAATTAGTCCCCATGTACTAATTTAGTAAAAATTATCTTATTTTGTGTCCACAGACTTCCATGACGGCTCGTGTCAGAGACAAACCAGCCTTGACAGGTCCCAATTGATTGAGATCTCCAACCAACAACACTGGAAGTCCTCCAAATGGTTGGTCGAAATTATTCAAACCTCTTTGGCAAACGTGACTTAGTTGAGCAAGATGGAAGGGTGCCTGATTGGATACTTCATCCACAATTAGCATTGAAACGCCCGTCAGTAACCTTTGCAAATCCTGAAGAGCATGCAAAGACGGTTCCTCGAAGCGGTGGGTTTGAACCTTCACGTTTAATTTAATAATAGAGGCGGTCGTGTCTCCGCCGATGGCAAGAGCGTTGATGGAATTGAAAGCCGTACGGACGGTTTTCTTTCCCAATTGATTAGCCACATCTATCACACCGTGCGTAACAGTGCTCTTGCCAGTTCCGGCAGCTCCGTGCAACAAAGTTATGGGAGGCAGGCGGTTCGTTTCGAGGGCGGGATCTTGCAAGTAAGTGCAACATAGGTGATAAAATTCCCTTTGTTCCTTGTTGAGTTTCAGCTTCTGGGCATGCTGTTGAATCCACAGGGGCACGTTCAACTTTTCCGATGATGACTTGGTGTTTTCGTCCTGGCTGGCTTTACCTTGGTCCAATGTGGCTCGTCTCAATTGGACTCCCACATTCTGAATTTCTTTGGGCGTTTGTTTTTCCCACATAACCGACGGTCCAATTTTCCGTTTGAAACCAGAACCGTTTCCCGTCCAGGTACTGGCGTAACTAGCCAACTGTTGCTCATCATCGGCAATGTGAAATTTCATCTGATTGTTCGTTCGGGTGGCCAACGTGGCATGCTGTTGGGAGAATTCATACTCGTCCAGCACGTTCCGGTCGTGTTCTTCTTCTTTCTGACGCAGGTAATTGTTCCACTGAAATTGGCGTTTATCTGTATCAGTCCAATAATACCGATTGCGACCTCGGTATTTGTTCACCATCACCTTGGTGCGAAATTTGGTAGAGAATCCCTGCATCCGAATGTGCATGGCCATCAACCGAAAATGAGATATGATGCAGGGGTCTATTTGCATCTGCCTGATCCAGTCGTTCAGAGCCTGCCAATCGTACCGGTAGGTATTCTTATGCTGCGTAAGGTAACAATCTGTTTCCGGACGGTATTCGCTCAAAAAATACCTGGCGTATTCGTTCGCCTTTTCTTGCCAATCAGCTTTTGCCAGTTCCGGTAAAGCATCCGACGGTTCCCGGCCTGGATGGCGCGGCGGTTTGCGGGTTAGAATGGGAGTACGTTGCTTTCCTTGAAGGATTTGGGTGTGCTGAGACGCGGGCGTGAACCTGTCCGCAAAATCGAATTCCGTGACACGTGTCACATTATTCCTTTTCGTTCGAACAAACACCAATGCTCTGTATTCGTGTCGGCTTAGCTGTTTAAGTCCTTCTCCTCGGTTACTGTAAAATGCAGCAGAAGGAACCAAAGTCTTGAAGGTCTTAACCGTCCCGTCGGGTTTTTCTTCTTTAAAACTAAATACTTTGAGATATCCGATTTCCTCCAGAATATCCGGAGTGTAATAACAGGTGTCGGAACATTCATCATTCTGGTCCTTGTCGTTCTCAGGATCGCTGTTTATCTGTTGGCATTCTTCTTCTTCGGATTCTTCTTCCTCTTCCTCGTCACAAACGATGAAATCCGACAGTTCCCCACCTGAGGACACAGCCTTGTAATGTTCTATCCGGTCTCGTTCGGAATTCACTTTATCCATCAGTTCTTCCAGTGCACGGGAAGCGTCTTTTCTCATCTGTACATGCGTTTGGTAAGCCATGTCGGTTACGGGATTACCGTACGCAAACTGGTCCGAACAGATGATGCTGGGCAAACCGATGAGACCTGCTACCATCTGGTGATCGGACAGTTCCATATGTAAGTTCATTTTGTTGAGCAACCGTTGCAAGAAATGCCTGGCCGTGCGTTTCTCGGTCCCACTATCCGTGGCCGTGCTAGGATATTTTTCGATGTGATTGAGCGTCTGCTGCAAGAGCGTCAAACATTGTTGCAGCGGATACTTGCTCTTGCCCATGTACGGACAGACATAAAAAATGGCACCCTTGGCTTGTTCCAAACTTCCCAGCAGCGAAAAGTTGTTGTGAGAACCGGTGCAATAAGAAGTGGTGGGATTGTAACTAGCCACATATCCATTGGCTTCTTCCAAACCTCGAACCAATTCGTCGTAGATGGAAAACAATCTGATGTCATCAAGTTGTGTCAACCACGGCCACAATTTGGAATCTTCATTGTAAGAAGGAATGGTAAGCAATTCCCTTTGAAGGCTTTCCATCACATCTTTCCTATTCATCATCACCGTGCATGTTTCGTCTCCTTTGGAAAATCGGGATGGCAATGAGGACTCAGCTTGTGGCCTAGCGGTTTCCCAGACTACCACAGACGAATCACGTTTCCGAGAAAGCACATCACACAAACGGTGTGTTGTTTGGGCTGAGTCCGAGGGAATTTCTTCAATAACCCGAAAAGGAAACCTCATTTTTTGGTCGGTCTCTTCCCTCCGTTCACAGAACAAATCATCATAATCAAGGGGATGGTTTTCATCTTCTTTTTCCACATTCGGATCTTCCTCTCTGCCATGGACATCGTCACTGTCATCCTCGTATCTTTCGAACAGAATTTCTTCTTCGTCATCACTGCTGTCTTGATCACTGTCCGTTTCCGCATAATCCTCTTCTAAATCACCATCTTGGTGTTTTTCATCAATGGGTTCCATGAGGAAAACAGGCATGGTTCTGCAACATTGCCCGAAAGGCATGCAAAAACGACAACCTGTTTGGCCCAAAAACCCATGATGACAAGTTTCCATGTGGGTGTGAAGTTGTTGACGCCCTCCCTGATTACATGTGTGACAAACCACATTATCCCAGATTGCCTCTCCATCTTGGATCACCTCTTGAGGCGCTTTCATCCGAGATAGCAATGGTTCGCTAGACAAAGGAGCCAAAGCCTTGGGTGCTAAACCCCATTCACGACGATCGTGAGCCAATTTTCGCACTAAAACACCCAAATGAACTCGACTGGGCAAGGTGGATTTATACATAGTATCCAACACTTCCGATATGGCACCACATATATTTTTCATACCAGCGAATCTTTGTAAAAGGTAAGGCGACAGTCCACCAAAAAACAAAAGGTGATAATGCAAAGTTCCCTTGGCGTGATCCTCCACAACTCCAATGTAAGCCAGAGCATGTCCCAAAATACCTTTCCGAGTTTTGTAATACCTAGTTCTCCGCCGGGATTGACTATCCGTCATGGCGAAAAATCCTTCCGGTGGTATACCCAGCAACAATGAACAAAAATCGTTGATCATCGCCTTACTTTCGGTAACGTACGAAACCGGATTATCCATGGCGGCTTTTGCTCTACCACTACGATTATATTCTCCCTCCGGTAAATCAATGGATCCTTCGGATACCAAGGTAGAAGCATTTCGCAATCGATTCATGAAATCTTCTCCGTCGTAAACCGCAGGGAATTTCGTGTTATCGATGGTGTAACTGGAAGCTCGCAAACTTCTAGGATTATCCATATCAGCGAAACTCAAGGTTATGAACGAATTCGCAGCACCGTACCGTTTGCACTGTTCCGAAACCTGCGATTTCAACTTTGAACTTTCCATAAACCCGTATGATATATCTTTCCCCACAAACTTGACATGTCCGTAGTACTTGTTGATCATTTTGATGGATTCTTGAGTATTCGGATTTTTAATAGCTTTCTGCAATGCTTCTTGTTCTCTTTCATCTGTAAGAAGAGTTTGCACAAATTTTACAGAATCCTTCTTATTTTCCACATAAGCATTAACTCCCGTCACAACCTGAAAACGTTTCAGAGTATCGAACATATACCCCAACAAACGCCGATCACGACTGGGTATCAACGTAAACTGATGCAAAAGATGATTTCGCTGTCCTTCACTCAACCAACCCACCGGTCGTCCGTAGGCTTTTCCAAACAGAAAAATATGGGGAAAACTGGTTGCCAGAATGAAATCATCCTTGTCTTGAAATTCATTCAGTGGTTCGTCGGATCGATGACTTCCCTTGACAGCCTCTCCGAACCTATAATCAGCATATTCCGAATCAACATCCGAGAAATTATCATCCGACACATACTCCAAAGGTGCTTGAATATTTCGCCCAGCATCTCCAATTTTTGCTGTGGATGAAGAACTTCCCTCCTCTTCCGAATTCTTGTTCAATTCCACCAATCTACCCATGGAACGCAAACAAGCCGATCGCAAGACGGATTTATCGTCCAGACAAGTGGATGGTTTTGTAGTGACGTAACTGTATTGCATGGGAGTAGAACTTTCCATATTTCCTTCCTTTACCCAACTACCCTCTTCAGAATTCACAGGAAGGCACTGAGTAATTTCTGACTGAGCATCAAATTCCGGATCACATTCAGCCTCTGTGGATTGTGCCTTGGCCACATCAGACCCAAGCCCCTTTTCGAATCGTAAAGCTTTTTTATTACCAATCCGTGTTGCATTCTCTTGGATGTATTTATTCGCTTCTGTGACATTTCGGTGCAATTCCATGTAACTAGGAATGGGAACACTTTTGTATTTTGGATTGACTTCTTTCAAAATGGGTATCCACTGATGGAGCACCCAAGGACGAGCTAGAAGTTCGTGGCGTCCAAAAGCACAATTAGCCAACTCATCAAACTTCCCATCCGGACTCAACAAATATACCTTCAAGGTCTCTTTCAAATGTTCCACAGTGAATATGTCTTTTGCATCTAAAATTTCCACTGCAACTTCTAAAGCATCGTGTGCAAAAAGAATGGCATTGAACCTCAGCTTATCTCGGGTGAAGTTGACATGTCCGGTTGTGTTGGAGGAAATCTTAACTGTCGCGAAAATCAAGAGACTGAGGGACAGTATCACTGTTTCGTGCAAATTAGGCATTTCCAAATTTGCTCGCCGATAGTTGCCAAAATCAACCCCGTTTGCGATCGACAAGGGGGGTACCTTATTCGCTTTCACTTTGGACCAACAAGTCGGACAAATCCGGGTAAACTCAGTCCCATCTTCTTTTGTTTCAATCAATTCCGGATGCAAATGGAAAACACCATGTTTCTCCGAACGATAACAGGAATATAAATCTCCAATGCTCACTTCCATCATGTCACCGTTAGCACTGGCTAACACTTCGATTGGAGGACACCTCTGCCTTTCATGGTACTTTTTCATGTCCTCCTCATTGTATTTCAAAAATTTTGCCTCGTAATTTGCCAATTCCAAAATATTGTACTGGATGAGAGGCTTCTTTTGACGATCCAATATGCGGAATCCACAACCACCACAACTGTACAAATTCCCTTTGGTGTAAGAATGGTTAGTGTAGAATTCCTCCAAAATATGTTTCAATTCTCCATCTGTCAACATTTCCTTCCTTATTTCTTCAATCAAATCTTCCTCATCAATTGGAACACCATCAAATTGTGGATCGTATTCCTTGTACTGGTGAAATCGAAATAATCCCGAATTCAAATAATACAACATGACAGCAACAGATGGATCCCGTTGCAAATTCGCGAACAAATCATCCGGATTCTTGAATTCCGACAATTTGGCTTTCAATTCATCGGCTGTGATGGACCACCCATCGAATCCTTTTTCCTCCCGCATTTCTTCACGCTTCTTTGCATTCCGCTTGCAATTTCCATCATTTTCTTTCTTTTTCTCTCCCTCTGTCATGTTGGCTCGCTTCTGTGTCATCCGCTCACGTTCTTCATCATTTTCTTTCTTTTTCTCTCCCTCTGTCATGTTGGCTCGCTTCTGTGCCATCC
>Ga0265309_10001120_pt1 | contig 11539 bp, 4 predicted proteins | sample Helome_FD_192492 | JGI IMG/M metagenome (GOLD analysis project Ga0265309, IMG submission 192492) | Marine sediment microbial communities from subtidal zone of North Sea - Hel_20160524 (Illumina Assembly) | ecosystem: Environmental > Aquatic > Marine > Subtidal zone > Sediment ...
CGGCGGTCGACAGCTGCGGAGGTCATTTGCTCGGGCGCCATGTACGGAAACGTACCTTTGACCTGACCTGCCTCGGAGTGGTGGACTCGCTGTCGAGCGTGCGCGATGCCGAAGTCCACGACTTGTGTGGCCCCGTCGTAGGTCACGAAGAGGTTCTCCGCCGAAACATCCCGGTGGACGACATGCAGGGACTCGCCTTCCGCATCGGTGAGCTCATGCGCAGCGTGAAGCCCTTCACACGCCTGTGCGATGATGCGTGCCATTCGCATCGGCAAGAGCGGCGAGCTCCGCTGATTGACGTCGGCCAGGACACGTCGGTGAACGCGCGAGAGAGGTTCCCCGACGAGATACTCCATTGCAATGAAGTACTCGCCATCGGCTTCGCCAAAATCGAAGACACTACAGACGTTGCTGTGGGTAATCCGAGATGCGATCCGCGCCTCGTCGAGAAACATCTCGACATACTCCTGTTCGCTGGCGAGATGCGGATGGATTCGCTTGAGCGCAACGAGCTTTTCGAAGCCCGGGTTTCCTTCCACTCGCGCGAGATGGACGCTCGCCATCCCCCCCGAGGCCAGCTCGAAGCAGAGCTCGTAGCGACCGATCTTCGAAGGAGCGTGCCAGCCGACGTTTCGCGACTGCGCTCCAACGCGATCAGGGCGCACCGAATCCATGTCTTCAGCGCTCGAATCCTTCATCAGACCTTTCCACTCCAGAGGCCCAGTTCGAGGTGTGCCGCTGTCATCAAAGTATTACATAGGAAGTTCAATTAACAAGACCAATTTCGGCCCCCTCCTATCGGTTTGACTTCAGGACAGATGAGCCCTATCTATTAGGCTTCTCGGGGATTCAGCCTAATGAACTTAGGAAAAACATACGTTATAGATGAAATTGATCGGCAACTTCTGGAAGAGCTGCAGACCGATTGCAAGCGTTCGTTGAAGGAGATCGGCGCCTCGGTGGGCATGAGCGCTCCTTCGGTGATGGAACGCGTCCGAAAGCTCGAAAACGCTGGGATCATCAAAGGTTATCACGCGGTCCTCGATGCTCGGAAGCTCGGTCTCGACATTTCGGCTTTCATCGGGGTCTCGATCAGCGACCCACAGCTCCTCCAGGCATTCGAAACCTGGGTCGATTCGGTTGCTCAGGTCCTCGAATGCCACCACGTGACCGGTGGCTTCACGCTGGTTCTCAAGGTAAAGACCCCGAACACCGAGGCCCTCGAGCAGCTGATTAGCCGCATCCGCTCCATGGACGGGGTCGCTGGTACCGAAACCATGGTGGTGCTCTCGACCCACACCGAGAGGGCAGAAATCCCCCTTCCTCCTAGCGAGCCCGCGTCCGATGCGCGGCGCCGCAAACGTGCCCGACGCTCCGCAGACAGCCCACAAACCCCCCAAAGCGCTTGAACATGCAGTACGGACTTCCCGAAAAACACGGTCTCTACGACCCCGCGAACGAGAAGGACGCCTGCGGCGTGGGCTTCGTTGCTCAGATCAAAGGCGTCGCATCCAACCAAATCGTCAAAGACGCCAATCGCATTCTCTGCAACATGGACCACCGTGGTGCCCGAGGCTCCGAGGCCAATACCGGCGATGGCGCTGGCATGCTCACGGCGCTGCCGGACAAGCTCTTGCGTCGCGCGGCCAAGGCAGAGCTGGGCATCGAGCTACCGGCGCCGGGCAAGTATGGCGTCGGCAATATTTTCCTTCCAACCGACGAGGCGGAGCGCGCGTACTGCAAGGCAGCATTCGTAAAGGCGATTGAAGCGCAGGGGCAGCGTTTGCTCGGCTGGCGTGTCGTGCCGACCGATCCCGATGGAGCAAACCTCGGGCCGACGGCGCTCGAAAGCATGCCGCAAATCGAGCAGCTCTTCATCGCAGCGGCCGAAGGGCTCGACCAAGACGCATTCGAGAGGCAGCTCTACGTCATCCGAAAAAGCTCCGCGAGCCCGCTTCGCGTCGACCCGAGCCTGCAGCAACGATCGATGCTCTACGCCTGCTCCCTTTCGAGCAGGACCATCATCTACAAGGGCATGCTCGCCTGCGAGCAGGTTCTTCCGTTTTACGGCGATCTGACCGACCCGGACTTCGAAACGCATCTCGCGATGGTCCATTCGCGCTTCGCGACCAACACGTTCCCGACCTGGGAGCGCGCCCAGCCGCTTCGTTGCCTCAGCCACAACGGCGAGATCAACACACTTCGCGGCAACAAGAACGCGATGCATTCACGCCAGGGCGTCGTCGAGAGCGAGCTGTATGGCGACGACTTGAGCAAGCTGTTCCCGGTGGCTGAGCTAGGGCTTTCTGACTCGGGCACACTCGATAACGTTCTCGAGTTTCTGTACATGAACGGTCGCAGCATGCCCGAGGCTGCGATGATGATGATCCCCGAGGCCTGGCAGAAGCACGAGAACATGCCGCAGGCGAAGCGGGATTTCTACGAATACCATTCCTGCCTGATGGAGCCCTGGGACGGTCCGGCGTCCATCGCATTCACCGACGGCACGATGATCGGAGCCGTTCTCGATCGAAACGGCCTCCGACCGAGCCGCTACTACCTGACCCACGACGACCGCGTGATCATGGCGTCCGAAGTTGGCGTCCTTCCGGTGCCGCCGGAAACGGTCAAGCACAAGGGCCGCCTGCAACCCGGACGCATGTTCCTCATCGACTTCGAGCAGGGCCGCATGATTCCGGACGAGGAGCTCAAGAACGATGTCGCCACGCGCCTTTCGTACGGCGAGTGGATCAGCGAGCAGCGTCTCAAGCTCACCAAGTTACCGGTTCACGGCGACGCGCATGGCTACGAACCCGAGACGCTCCTGTCGCGCATGCAGTCCTTTGGTTACACCACCGAAACGATGCAGTTCATGCTGCGCCCGATGATCGAGCAGAAGCGCGATCCGGTCGGGTCCATGGGCAACGACTCGGCTCTTGCGGTCCTGAGCGATCAGCCGCGGCTCGCGTACGACTACTTCAAACAGCTCTTCGCTCAAGTGACCAACCCGCCCATCGACTCGATTCGAGAAGAAGTGATCATGGGGATGGAGTGCTACATCGGGCCGGAGCGGAACCTCCTCACGACGACCCCCGAGCACGCGCACCGCCTTCGGGTTCCCCACCCGATTTTGACCAACGAAGAGGTTCGCGCGCTCAAGACCATCGACGAGCGCGGCTGGCGCAGCAAGCTCATCGACATCACATGGCCCCGGGCTGACGGCCCCGACGGGCTCGAGCCCACGCTCACACGCATCCGAGAGGAGGCGGAGCAGGCGGTAGACGAGGGGTACAGCCTCATCCTGCTTACCGACCGCCCAGCGGGCCCAGACCGCATCCCGGTGAGCGCTCTGTTGGCGACCGGCACAGTTCACCATCATTTGGTTGCCACCGAGAAGCGCACCAGGGTCGGAATCGTCGTGGCAACCGGCGAGGCGCGAGAGGTGCACCACCACTGCTGTCTCGTTGGATACGGCGCAGATGCGATCAACCCGTACCTGGCCTTCGAAGCCCTGTGGCAAGAGCGCCGACTCGGAACCCTCGACGCAGAGCGTTTCCCCGACGACGACAGCATCGTCGACGGCTACCGCAAAGCGGTGGCCAAGGGCATGTTCAAGGTCTTCGGCAAGATGGGAATTTCGACGCTTCAGTCGTACAAAGGCGCGCAGATCTTCGAAGCCGTGGGCCTCAACAGCTCTGTCATCGATCTCTGCTTCGTCGGTACGGCGAGCCGGATTCAGGGCATCGGATTCAACGTCATCGCGCAGGAGCTCGTCGAGCGGCATGCGCTGGGCTACCCCAGCGAAGACGAGCCGCGGCTGCCGATTCTCCCGAACGACGGGCAGTTCCATTGGCGCGCCAACGGTGAGCGTCACATGTGGAACCCAGAGACGATCTCGAACCTGCAGGTCGCGGCGCGTGCCAACAGCAGCGATGCGTACAAGCGTTTTGCCGAGCACGCCAATGACAGCGCCCGGGACCGCTGCACGCTCCGAGGCTTGATGCGGTTCAAAAACAGCGATCCGATTCCGCTGAGCGAGGTCGAGCCCGCGAGTGAAATCGTGAAGCGGTTTGCAACCGGCGCGATGAGCTTCGGTTCGATTTCGATGGAGGCGCACTCGACGCTAGCGATCGCGATGAACCGACTCGGCGGCAAGTCGAACACGGGCGAGGGTGGCGAAGCGCCGGAACGCTATCTGCCGCTGGCGAACGGAGCGATGAATCCTATGCGATCGGCGATCAAGCAGGTCGCGTCGGGGCGCTTCGGTGTGAGCATCAACTACCTAACGAACGCCGATGAAATCCAGATCAAGATGGCGCAGGGCGCGAAGCCGGGCGAGGGCGGTGAGCTTCCCGGCCGCAAGGTCGACGAGAAGATCGCAGCGGTGCGCAATTCGACCCCGGGCGTTGGTCTCATCAGCCCGCCGCCACACCACGACATCTACTCGATCGAGGATCTCGCGCAGCTGATTCACGACCTGAAAAACAGCAACCCCTCAGCGCGGATTAGCGTCAAGCTCGTCAGCGAGGTTGGCGTGGGCACGATTGCGGCTGGCGTTTCCAAGGCCCACGCCGATCATATCCTGATCAGCGGTCACGATGGCGGCACCGGCGCTTCACCGCTGACTTCAATCAAGCATGCGGGACTTCCCTGGGAGCTCGGCATTGCGGAGACGCATCAGACGCTGGTCATGAACGACCTTCGGAGTCGAGTCGTCCTGCAGACAGATGGGCAGATGAAGACCGGTCGCGACGTCGTCATCGGCGCACTGCTTGGCGCCGAGGAGATCGGCTTGAGCACGGCGCCGCTCATCGCGATGGGCTGCATCATGATGCGCAAATGCCACCTCAACACCTGCCCGGTCGGGATTGCCACGCAAGACCCCGATCTTCGAAAGAAGTTCAAGGGCAAGCCCGAGCACGTGATCAACTACCTCTTCATGGTTGCCGAAGAAGCGCGTGAGATCATGGCCTCGCTCGGGTTCCGCACCTTCCTAGAGATGGTGGGCCGCGTCGACAAGCTCGACATGGTGGACGCCCTGGTCCACTGGAAGGCCCGAGGCATCGACCTCACACCCATCCTCACCAAGGCCAAGAAGAAGAACGCCGTGACCGACGTCTACTGCACGAAGCGGCAGGATCACGGCCTCGACAAGGCGCTCGACAATCGGCTCATCGAGCTTGCCCAGCCTGCGATCTGCGACGCGAAGCCCGTCCGCGGTGAGATGAAAATCAAGAACACCAACCGCACCGTCGGAACGATGCTCAGCCACGAGATCGCCAAGCGATGGGGGGAAGACCTCCTTCCGGAAGGCACGGTGCACTTCAAGTTCATCGGTTCCGCCGGCCAGAGCTTCGGCGCCTGGCTTGCGAAGGGCGTCACACTCGAGCTCGAAGGCGATGCCAACGACTACGTGGGTAAGGGCCTGTCCGGTGGGAAGCTCATCGTCTATCCGTCGAAGCAAGCGACCTTCGTCCCTGCCGAGAACATGATCGTCGGCAATGTCGTCTTGTACGGCGCCATCGCGGGCAAGGCTTTCTTTCGCGGACGGGCAGCGGAGCGCTTCTGCGTTCGAAACTCCGGCGCCTGGGCCGTCATCGAGGGAGTGGGCGACCATGCCTGCGAGTATATGACCGGCGGCCGAGCCGTGATCCTGGGGAACACGGGGCGCAATTTCGGTGCGGGCATGAGCGGCGGCGTCGCGTACGTGCTCGACGCCAAGGGTGACTTCGCGTCGAAGTGCAACCAAGAGATGGTCGACCTCGAGCGGCTGGTCTACGAGGAAGAGATCGCGATCGTGAAGGGCCTGATCGAGGACCACCTCGAGTACACGGGCTCGGCCGTCGCCCAGCGCTTGCTGCAGGACTGGGAGACCACCCTCGGGCAGCTCATCAAGGTGATGCCGACCGACTACAAGCGAGTTCTCCAGAAGACAGGCGACCTGTCGGTGGGCGTCCCCGGGCCCGATGCGGTTCAACTTCAGGGCCTTCCGGCAGCGGAGTAAGAGAATGGGAAAGCCAACTGGGTTCAAAGAGTTTCCGAGAGAAACGGTTCCGTACAGCAACCCGCTGAAGCGAATTGAGGGCTGGAGCGAGTTCACCGTCGACGTGCCCGATGAGCAGCTGCGAACGCAAGGTGCGCGCTGCATGGATTGTGGGGTCCCTTTTTGCCAATCCGCGACCGGCTGCCCAATCGACAATCTGATCCCCGAGTGGAACGACCTCGTCTATCGGGGGCGCTGGCGCGAGGCCCTCGATCGCTTGCACAAGACCAACAACTTCCCGGAGTTCACCGGTCGTGTTTGTCCGGCCCCCTGCGAAGGCGCCTGTGTCCTGGGCATTACCGACCCGGCTGTCACGATCAAGAACATCGAGATGGCAATCGTCGACAAAGGTTTCGAAGAAGGCTGGATTCATCCCGAGCCGCCCACGGAACGGAGCGGCAAGAAGGTTGCCGTCATCGGCAGCGGCCCGGCGGGGCTCACGGCGGCCCAACAGCTCAATCGAGCCGGGCACAGCGTCACGGTGTATGAGCGTGACGATCGGATCGGCGGCCTGCTCACCTACGGCATCCCGAACATGAAGCTCGATAAGAGCATCGTGGATCGGCGCGTCGATCTCATCCGCGCCGAAGGGGTCGAGTTCGTCACGAATGCGCACGTTGGCGTCAACAAGGATGCTGACAAAATTCGCACTGAGAACGATGCCGTCATCCTAGCCTGTGGCGCGACCCGGCCCCGGGACTTACCCATTCCTGGCCGCAAGCTCGCAGGCATTCACTTTGCGATGGACTTCTTGCTCAAGAACACCAAGAGCCTGATGGACAGCAAGCTCGAAGACCGCGCCTACATCAGCGCAAAAGGCAAGCGCGTGATCGTCATCGGCGGCGGCGATACGGGCACCGACTGCATCGGGACCTCGATCCGTCATGGCTGCGCTTCCTTGGTCAACTTCGAGCTCCTGCCGAAGCCGCCCGTGGAGCGCGCGGACGACAACCCTTGGCCGGAGTGGCCGGTGATTTTCCGGGTCGACTATGGCCACCAAGAGGCCGCGGCCAAGTTTGGGCAGGACCCGCGCGAGTTCCGCGTCCTGAGCAAGCGATTCCTCGATGACGGCAACGGCAAGGTTGCCGGCATAGAAACCGTGCGCGTCGAATGGATCAAGGATGCGCACGGAAAGTGGCAGATGAGCGAAGTCCCGGGCTCGGCGCAGATCTTCGAAGCCGATCTCGTCCTGCTCGCGATGGGCTTTCTAGGTCCGGAGGACACGCTCGCCGAGCAGCTCGGCCTCGAGCGTGACCCTCGCAGCAACTTCAAAGCAGAGTACGGAAAGTACGCCACCAGCACGCACGGCGTCTTTGCGGCGGGCGACTGTCGCCGCGGCCAGTCGCTGGTCGTATGGGGTATCGCGGAGGGCCGAGGCGCCGCTCGTGCCGCCGATACCTTCTTGATGGGAAGCTCCGACCTCCTCGCCCCCGACTAGGCAGAGCCTCGTCCCTCGTTTGCGGTCGAGCCGCCTCGTCCTTTAGAGTCTAAGCGTTCGGCCGCGCTCCCCTGGGGCCCGGTCTGGGGGACAAATGCGGCCTTTCTTGCTCATCTCCGTGCTGATGCTCGTTTCCGGATGGGCCGGATCTGCAAGCGCGCATGCCGCGTTCATCGTTAACACGACCGCGGACACAGACGACGGCAGCTGCGAGCTCGCGCCGGAGGGTGACTGCAGCCTCCGTGAGGCCATCCAAGCCGCGAACGCCTTCCTCAACGACCACCCTAACGCACCGGACAGCGTGGGGTTTGATTTCGGGAATGGTGCCGTTCCGCCGTTCACCATCGTGCTCGGCAGCCCGCTGCCTCCCATCACCGAGGGCCTGATCCTCGACGGACGTTCGGAGCCGCGGTTCATCCTTTCGAGGGATCACGTGCCGGTTGTCATCATCGACGGCGGCGGCTTCGATCACGTGCTCCGCATTCGCTCCGACAACACGCTCATTCTCACCGTCGCCTTCACGAACGCTGCGGTCTCCGCGATCGATGCCGAGAGCGCCGACTACCTACTTATTCAAGGCTGCTACTTCGGAGTTCACCCGGACACGGGGGAGGCCATGCTCCCCGCGTCGGACCTGCCCGCGTTTGGCTCGCACGCGATCCATGTCCGCGACACCTTTCGCCCAAGGATCGGCGGTCAAGGGGAGCTCGCGCGAAATCTGATCACAGGCGCCGGCGCCGAAGCGGTGCTGGTCGAGCGCTCCGACAACCTCGTCTTTCACGACAACTACATCGGACTCGATCCGACCGGACTCGAAGCGCGACCGAACGCCCTCGATGACCCGCTCGCGTTTGCGCTAGACGTCGACACGTCCGATCGAAGCGAGATCTGGGACAACACGATCGCATCGAACCTGGCTGGCGGGATCCACCTGGCCAATGCGACGCTGACTTCGGTGGAGGGCAACAAGATCGGCCTCGATGCCACTGGCCGCTTGGGGCTCGGCAACGGAGGGCCTGGGATGGCGATTGAAGGTGATTCCGCAGGGCTGAGCATTCTCGACAACGTGATTTCGGACAACGATGGGCCCGGGGTTTCCTGCCTAGCGGGCACGCTCGGCCCCTGGGTCATGAAGCGCAACCTGATCGGCGTCGACATCGCGCAAAGCGACACGCTCCCCAACGCCGGGGACGGGGTCCGAATCGACGAGGGTTGCGACGACGTCTTCATCGGCGACGAGAACGCCAATGGCGGCAACCTGATCGCGCACAATGAAGGCGCCGGGGTACGCGCGCTCGACGGCGCCGCGACCATCCGCGGCAATGCCATCTTTCTGAACGCTGGCCTCTCCATCGATGCAGGGCCCGCAGGTCGCAGCGACAATGACCTTTCGGATGACTCGCTGCCGACCAATTTCCCCGAGATCACCAACTTCGAGCGCCAGAACGAGGCTCTGCGCGTTCGCGCCTGTGTCTCGCCCGGTGCCGTCATCGAATTGTACGAAGCCCTCACCAGCCAGGACCGATCCCCTGGCGCCCTGCGCTTCCTCGGGAGTGCGACGGAAGGCAGCGAACAGGACGCCGACGATACCGAGGCGTGCAGTCTCTATAACGAAGCCGCCTTCGAACTGACGATCCCAATCGCGGAGTCAGTGACCGCTATCCTGCTCACTGCGACGGTCGATGGAAACACCTCCGAGCTTTCGGATCCGGTGAAGCTCGACGGCGAGACGCCCGAACCGGACAGCTGCCTGAGCGCGACCGACTGCACGGCGTCCGAACCCATCTGCGACCCGGTTTTCAGGCGCTGCGTCCTGTGCGTCGACGACGCGGCGGGCGACGTGCTCGATTCCGGCTGCGGCCCCGAGACTCCGCGCTGCATTGAAGAGGCAGGCGGGAAGCGATGCGCCGAGCCCGACGAGACCCCGCCACCCACAGGCACGCCGCCGCCCAACGAGTCTCCGTCTGGTTCCGGCTGCGCGGCGACCCCTTTGGGTGAGGTTCAGGCCGGCACGGAGCTCTGGCTCCTGATCGCCTGTGCGGGGATCATCGCTTGGCGACGCAGATCACGCATCGTTACTTGATTTTTGCAGCTGTGCAGCAATAATCTAGGACAGGTTTCGGGCTGGCGTAGGGGGCCGGCGCGGACTCATTCGGAGGGTGCTGTGAGAAATCGAGTCTTGAATCAAGTTGTCGTCGCGTGTCTAGCGCTTGGCTGTGCGTGGGGATGGTCGGCAGAAGCCAGTGCGAGTCACTTCCGCCACGGCACCATCAATTGGCGTACGCCAGACCCGCAGAACTTTCCGCTTCGGGTCGAGTTCACCGTTACGAGCAGCTGGCGAACGACCTTCATCGGGAGCACGAATCTCAACTTCGGGGATGGGGTGTCGAACGGCGCGCTGACCGGTGCGACCATCGGCACGGGCGTCGACACCAACGGCAACTCCTACACCACCACGGAGTACGTCGTCACGCACGATTACGCGACTGCCGGAGAGTACACCGCGTTCTTCGAATCGTGTTGTCGCGTGACAGGGCTGGTCAACGGCTCCGACGGCGACTTCCGCGTCGAAGCGACGGTAGGCCTTGGGGCCGGCAATACCGCGCCACTCGCGACAGGGTCCACCGCCATCGTGCAATTAGAGCGCGGGGCGGTTCGAACCTATGACTTCGTGATGTTCGACGCCGACGGTGACCCGGTGAGCTGTCGCCTCGCGACCGGCGCCGAGTCGGGCTTGGCCCCGGGAGAAGAGATCCCCACGGTTCCCGACGGAGGCGCGCAACCCACAGTTTCAACCCCGAACCCGGACGTGTGCCGGCTGACCTGGGACCTCACCAACGCGGTGGGAGGGCAGCAGTACGTGCTCCACTTCGTCCTCGAATCCGAGCGCGGCATACCAGCTCTGGCGAGCAGGACGGCGCTCGATCTGCTGATCGAAATCACTTCCGAACCCATTCCGAGCTGCCCCGACGGCGGCGTCTTCACCTTGCCCATTGGGGTACCGTTCTCGACGGTGGTGAGCGCCGCGGATCCCGGGAACGACCTCACCTTGAGCGCGACTGGAAAGCCAGGCTCCGGGACGTTTACGCCGGACGAAGGCACGACCAGCGCGAGCCCGTTCAGCACGACCTTCGACTGGACGCCCGGCATTGCAGACAGCGGCACCACCTTCTTCATGCAGGTGAGCTTCACCACGCCGCAGAACGTGACGGGCAGTTGTCCGCTCGTGCTCTTCACCGACCCGGCTTGCGGCAACGGCATCCTAGAGGTGAGTGAATCCTGCGACGACAACAATACGGATTCGGGCGACGGGTGCAGCCCCGACTGCCGTTTCGAGGACCTCGAGACCTGCACGAGTGACGGAGAGTGTGAGAGCGGCGTTTGCGACAACACCGAGGTTCCGGCGATCTGCGAGCCGGCCGACACCTGCGGAAACAGCAAAGTCGAGGCAGGGGAAGGCTGCGACGATGGATCCACCCTCGCAGGCGACGGCTGTGATGCGAGCTGCCTCGTCGAAATTGGCTCGGACTGCACCGCGGGCGCGGACTGCGCGAGCACGGTCTGTGACCTGAACGAGGCGCCGCCGGTTTGTGAGCCGGCCGGAATCTGCGGAAACGGCACCGTGGAAGCAGGCGAGTCCTGTGACGACGGTGGGACGGCGACAGGCGATGGCTGCGATGCGAGCTGCCTCGTCGAGGACGGCTCGGGCTGCACCGCGGGCGCGGATTGCGCGAGCACGGTCTGTGACCTGAACGAGGCGCCGCCGGTCTGCGAGCCGGCCGACACCTGCGGAAACGGCACCGTAGAGGCCGGTGAGGCCTGCGATGACGGCAACACGGACAACAGCGACGGCTGCAACAGCATCTGCCTCCTCGAAGAAGGCTCGGGCTGCACGCTCGGCTCCGAGTGCATGACCGGCCAGTGCGATGCTGGCGGATTGGGCTGCGTCGTCTGCTTCGATGACCAGGTTGGCACCGCGATCGACGCCGGCTGTGGAGGCGTTGCGCCGTACTGCGATGCGAGCGGCGTATTTCCGTTCTGCGTTGCGGGCTGCGCGG
>Ga0265309_10001122_pt1 | contig 11536 bp, 9 predicted proteins | sample Helome_FD_192492 | JGI IMG/M metagenome (GOLD analysis project Ga0265309, IMG submission 192492) | Marine sediment microbial communities from subtidal zone of North Sea - Hel_20160524 (Illumina Assembly) | ecosystem: Environmental > Aquatic > Marine > Subtidal zone > Sediment ...
CCATTTATTGTCAGTATGACCCAGGGTGCTGACGACATCTTGTCCGTGCTGCTGCTTGCACATTGGGGTGAATTGCACAACCGCCGCGGCGATGTGCCGCTGGATATTGCGCCACTGCTGGAAACAGTTGACGATCTCCACAACGGTCCGGAGATTCTCGAAGCGTTACTCGAAACGGACTTGTATCGTGCACACCTGGCGCGCCGCAATAACCGCCAGACCGTGATGATTGGTTACTCGGACAGCAACAAGGATGGCGGGCTCGCATCGGCGCGGTGGGCGCTGCAAAACGCACAGCAAATGCTCGTGAACACGGTTGAGTCCCAGGACGTAGAGCTGACACTGTTCCATGGGCGTGGCGGCACCATTAGCCGTGGTGGCAGCAAGACGCATGTCGCAGTGCTCGGCGCCCCTCCCGGCACGGTCAATGGCCGGCTGCGTGTCACTGAACAGGGTGAAATAATCAACGAGAAGTACGGTTTGCGGGGCATAGCGCTGCGCACGCTGGAACAGATTACGGGGTCTGTCGCGCTCGCAACAGCGATGCCAACACACCGTGGCAATGACATGCCGGAGTGGCATGAAATGATGGACGTTATCGCCGCGGAAAGCCGGCGCGCTTATCGCAAGCTCGTCTACGAAACGCCTCAATTCTACGACTACTTCAGAAAAGCAACGCCCATAGACCTGATCGAACGTATGCGAATCGGCTCGCGGCCATCGTCGCGCCGGTCACAATCGGGCATCGACGACCTGCGTGCAATTCCCTGGGTATTTTCCTGGTCGCAGGCCCGATTCGTGCTTCCGGGTTGGTATGGGCTCGGTACCGGCATTGCTAAAGCGGCAAAGCAATTCGGCGATGACTCGTTTCGCGAGATGTTCACGGAATGGTATTTCATCCGATCGCTGACGGCCGACGCGGAGATGGTGCTCGCCAAGGCAGACCTGGGCATCGCAAAACTCTATTCGCAGTTGGCCGGAGACCTGCACGATGAATTCTTCCCGATCGTCGAGAAAGAATACGAGCTTACACGCGAACTCATCCTTGAGTATTCGGACCACGAGGCGTTGCTGGAAGGGGACATTACGCTGCAAAGAGCAATCATGCTGCGAAATCCGTACGTCGATCCAATGAGCCTCTTGCAAGTAGACCTGTTATCGCGGTGGCGAGTATCCAATTATGAGGACGAGGGCCTGTTCACCGCCCTGCTCGCAAGCGTCAACGGCATCGCGCAGGGGCTGCAGAACACGGGCTGAACCTACCCCCATCACCACACACCCTCCACGCTTCGCGGGCTCCACTTGGGGAGTTCCTCTCGCGTCGCGTGCACCTCGGTGCCGCTCGACGGGAGCGCAGCGGCGATATTAGAAACTGTAGGAGCGCGCTCTGCGCGCGACCGGGTATTGCGGCGTCGATCGCCGGGGAATCTCAGTCGCTCGGACAGCTGCTTCGCAAACTCGCTTTGTGAGACACCCCGGCACTCACCGCCGCTGGGCCAGCGTGCTCCGTGACGGCTGCGCTTGGGGGGTTCCTCGAGCGTCGTGTGGACCTCGGTCCCGCTTGACGGGAGCGAAGTGACGCAGGACGCCAAAACGAGCGGAACGCGATGCGAGCGAGGCAGGACGCCGAGCGAGCTTAAGCAAGAGGAACTCCCCAAGCGGAGCCCGCGAAGCAGGGGGGTGGGGTGGTAGTCACGTATCGATGAAGCTGGCGAATTCCTCGAGGGATTTGCGATTGATGTCGGGCACGCGAGCGTCATCGGCCGGATACCCGACCACGAGTAGCAGGAACGGCCGTTCGCTTTTTGGACGATCGAGTATTTCATTGAGGAACTTCATCGGACTCGGCGTGTGCGTGAGCGTTGCAAGGCCCGCGGTGTGTAACGCTGTAATCAGAATGCCGGTGGCCAGGCCCGTCGATTCCGCAGGGTAGTAATGTTTCACCTTGCGGCCGTCAGGCAGTTGCCCAAACTTCTGCATGAACACCGCGATCAGGTACGGCGCCGTTTCGAGGAAGGGCTTGTGTTCGTCAGTGCCCAGTGGCTGCAACGCGTCCAGCCATTCCTCGGAAGCCCGATGTGTGTAGAACTCGCGCTCCTCGACCTCGGCTGCCCCACGAATTTTGCGTTTGGTCTCCGGCCCGCTGACAACGGCGAAATGCCAGGGTTGGAGATTCGCCCCGCTGGGGGCTGTATTGGCTGCCCTGAGGGCCGTCTCGATAATGTCCCTGGGAACGGGCCGATCGGAGAAATCACGGACGGTCCGGCGTCGATTGATGTCTGCATAAAAATCGTTGAGGCGCTGTCGCATTTCATCGACCGGATACTCCCGGTAATCGGCCAGAGGAATGGTTGGGTAGTTGCTCACGGTGATCCCTTTCTCAGGTTGGCGACAATACGCTAATCGTCGTTGCCGGCGAGTTTTTGCAGCACACTCCACTCGTCGGTTTCGTTCTCCGATACGGCCCGACCCAGCATCGAGATACCTGCCTCATGTACGGACTCGCGCCGGCCAGTAATCAGTGGATGCCACTCCGGCAATTCCCGTGCCTCGGACAGTCTTCTGTACGCACAGCTCGCAGGTAGCCAGCGAAAGGTCTCCGGACGGTCTACTGACAGCACCAGGCAGTCAGTTACACGCTTTGCGCGCGACGCGTAGTCGGTGCAACGGCAGGTGTCGACATCCAGCAGGCGACAGGCGATCTCCGTGTAATACACTTCACCTGTATCTTCATCTTCCAGTTTGTGCATGCAGCACAGCGCACAACCGTCGCACAGGGAATCCCACTCGGCCTGCGTCAGCTCCGCCAGGGATTTGCGTTTCCAGAATTGATCCGTCATCGTTCTACACTTTGCGACAGCCGGCATCGAATATCCACATGAAAGCCGTGTTTCTAGACTGGGCGACGATGGGTCCGGGCCTTGACGCGAGTCAGCTTCGCGAACTGCTGCCGGAACTCGAGGTGTTCGATGTCACCGAAGATACCGAGATCGCACCGCGTATTCGAGATGCGCAATTCGTACTCACCAACAAGGTTCGACTGACTGAAGACCTTCTGAATGATTGCCGCGAGCTTCGTTTTGTCGGCCTCACAGCGACGGGGACAGACAATGTTGACCTCGAAGCTGCAGCCCGCAATGGTGTCGCGGTCTGCAATATTCGAGCTTACTGTACCCGGTCGGTAGTCGAACACGTTTTCGGCTGCCTGCTCAGGCTCACACACAGTTTCGGCAGTTACGAAGCTGCCGTGCGTGCCGGTGAATGGCATAAGTCCGATGCCTTCTGCCTGCTCGAATTTCCGCTTCGCGAACTGTCTGCGATGACGCTCGGCATCGTGGGATACGGGACACTGGGTAAAGGCGTTGCAACCGCCGGTTCCGCATTCGGCATGGACGTCATCGTCTCGGTTCGGCCAGGCGCAAATGATGTCAGCGACGACAGGGTTTCGTTCGATGAGCTGCTCACCCGCTCCGACGTCATCTCCCTGCACTGCCCGTTGAACGACAACACGCGCGAACTCTTCGGTGCTGATGAATTCCTCAAGATGAAGAATGACGCAATTCTGATCAACACGGCACGCGGCGGACTCATCGATTCCGCGGCCCTCGCCGAAGCTTTGCGTTGCGGGCAGATTGCGGCCGCGGCTATCGATGTCCTGCCCGAGGAACCTCCCGTAAACGGCAATCCGCTGTTGGACTACGAGGGCAACAACCTGATCATCACCCCGCACATTGCGTGGGCCACTAACGAGGCGCGTCAGGCGGCCATCAACGAACTCGGCGCGAATGTCGAAGCGTTTATCGCCGGCCGCGAACGCAACCGGGTAGTCTGATCAGGCGCCGATTATCTGTCGCGCCCATTGCACGATCTGGCGCACTCGCGGCGACCCCAGGTCGTAGGCTTCATCGAACGTCACCCAGCGCCATTCATGATGCTCAGGCTGACCGGTCACGGGTGAAATCCCCATTTCGACCGCTTCCTCCCTGGTGCTCGCTATGTAATACCTTGCGACTTTGCCGCGGCTATACGGCCCCGTTTCGAAGAAGCGGTCGCCCCAGTCGAACGCAAGTTCGGAGATCCCGGTTTCCTCGTTGACCTCCCGCAGCGCCGCATTCACAGGCTCTTCGGCCTGCTCTCGAATACCTTTGGGAAAATCCCAGTGATGGTAGGCGCGCAGCATCAGGGTCACCCAGCCGTGCTCCGTCTGGCGCGCCAGCACAACGCCACAGGAAAGTTTCTGCTGTGTCACGCCGCCCATCGCAACACCTCCGCGGGCGCCGCATTGACCGCCCCGCGAGCGGCGAAGAAACCGCTTATGCAGACAAGGAAAACTCCAGCGGCCAGGCCCACAATCCAAAGCAAAGGATTGAATTCGTAGGGCAACTGAAACAGCTGTGTGGCGACAACGGCAGCAAGAATCGAGGCACCGGCAGATGCCAGCAGACCAGCCGCCAGTCCCAGCGCCGCAAACTCCGCCATAACACCGAGGAATACGGTGCGCCGGCGGGCACCCAGGGCACGCAGCATCGCACTTTCAAACCGCCGCTCGTCAATGGTCGATTGCACCGCCGCAAACAATACGGCGATTCCCGCAGCCAATGTGAAAACGAACACCGCCTGAACGGCGAGACTTGCTTTCTCAATGATGCCGCGGACCTGTTGCAGGATCGCATCGAGATCGATGACCGAAATGCTCGGGTACGCGCGTACAAGATCAACGAGCATTGCTCGCTGGTCATCCTCGATGCGCATGCTCGATATGTACGTCGTTGGCATCTCATCGAGCGCGCCGGGCGACAGGACGATGAAAAAATTGGGCTGGAACGAGTCCCAGTTAACTTTTCGAATACTTGCAATCCTGGTCTGGATGTCCCGACCCGCGACGAAGAAATCGAGGCGGTCGCCTACCTCCAGGCCGGCATCGAACGCCGCCTCTTCTTCGATCGACGCCAGCGGTGGACCGTCATAGTTGCTCGCCCACCATTCACCTTGCACCACCTCATTGCTCGCGCTCATCTCGGCGGTCCACGACAGATTGGCTTCGCGATTTGCCAGCCAGCGTCCGTCCTCCCTGGGATACTCACGATCTTTGACCGACTCGCCGTTGATCGATGTCATGCGCGCACGCACCAGCGGTGTGAACGTCGGAACCGTGGCACCACTTTTTTCAAAAAACGCGGCGACGGATTCGACTTCGTGCGGCTGTATGTTTATGAGGAAGTGATTGGGTGCATCCTCGTCAAGCGTCTTCCGCCATCCCTCCAGCAAATCCGTGCGTACCAGCGTGAGCAGCAGCAAGACGGTCAGTCCGAGGCCGAAGGCCACTACCTGAACGGCACTGGCGCGTCCGCGGCGCGCGACATTGGCCAGCCCGTAACGCCAGGCGACTCCGACCCCCGAGCGAAATTGCCCGATCGAAGCCACGAGCCCCCGGCCAACCAGGTACAGCGCAGCGGCGATCACTATGATGCCTCCGATCAGGATCAACAACATGCGCGGATCACCCACCGAGCGGTACAACAACGCGGCGACAGCCGCCAGAGAAAGGCCTGCGACCAGGAGGCGTGATGGTGCGGGGGGCATCACGTCATGGCGCAACACGCGTAGCGGCGGGGTGTTTCGAAGCTGAATCAGGGCAGGCAACGCGAAACCAATCAACAGGATCATGGCGCTGCCGCTCGCAAGTACAACGGGCCGCAGGCCCGGATCCGGCAGGTCGCCGGCAATCAAATCGACGAGAATCCGGGACAGCACTTCTTCTGCGGCAAAGCCCGCGACACTGCCAATGAGGACACCCAGTATGCCAAGCAACAGCAACTGGACGAGGGCAACGGCAATGACGAAATCCTGGGTGGCGCCCAGGCTCTTCATGAGTGCCACGGTGTCCATGCGGCGGTGCGCAAACCGACGCGCCGACATTGCGACGGCAACCGCGCTGAGGAGCAAGCTGATCACGGCCGTCAGCGACAGGAATCGTTGCGCCCGATCGGCGGCGTTGTAGGCTCGCTCGCTGCTCTCCTCCTGGCTTCGAATTCGCACAGACTCGGGCAGCTTGTCTTCAATGGCCACGTTGAATTCGCTTACCGCCGATTCATCCCCTGCGACGAGCAGCGCATAACTCACACGACTGCCCTCACCGATAAGACCGCTCCGCGAAATATCGTCCATATTCATGAGCAGCGATGGCGCAAGCGAGGCAAAGCCAATCGACTGGTCGGGTCGGTAAGTCAGTACGGCGGAGACCCGCAGCGTGAGTTCACCCACGGACAACAGGCTGCCTATGTCTGCACCAATACGCGCAAGCAACGCGCCGTCGGCCCAGGCCTCGCCCACCCCGGGAATGCCCTCGACATCGCGCTGCTCGCCGAACAACTGGTCGGACACACGCACCGTGCCACGCAACGGGTACCGGTCGCTAACGACCTTTATCGTAGACAGGGCACCGGCATCGCCGGCAAATACGATCGATGGAAAGGACATCGTTTCTGCTGTTTCGAGACCGTATTCGGCGGCAAGTGCTCTCCATTCGGCGGGTACAGGCTCCTGCGACCGGAGCCGCAAATCGGCCGCCAGTACTTCATTGGCCTGGCGAGCGACGGCTTTGCCGATGCGATCCGTGAGAAAGCCAACCGCCGTCAGCGCCCCCACGGCGAGACCAACCGCGGCCAGCAAGACGAGAACTTCACCGGAACGCAGCTCGCGGCCAAAGGTCCGTAATGCGAATACGACCGCTCTCATGCGGCGGCCTTGCTGTCGGTTACGAGCCGCCCGGCATCGAGGGCCAGGATGCGGTCACAGCGTTCGGCAAGGCCGGTGTCATGGGTAACGAGGATGAGGGTCGTCGACGAGCTGCGATTCAGGTCGAACATGAGCTGCATGATATTCGAGCCCGTACGACTATCGAGGTTGCCCGTCGGCTCGTCGGCGAAAAGAACGGCCGGCTCAGTCGCGAATGCGCGCGCAATAGCGACCCTCTGTTTTTCTCCGCCCGACAGCTGCGAGGGATAATGGCTCCAGCGATCCCCGAGGCCGACCTGTTCGATGATTCTGCGAGCAGCCGCACGGGCGTCGCTCTTGCCTGCCAGCTCCAGCGGCAACATGACGTTTTCGAGGGCATTCAGGGACGGCACCAGGTGAAAAGACTGGAATACGAAGCCGACGCTCTCGGCCCTTACACCGGCACGCCCGTCCTCATCCAGCTCCGACAGAATCGCCCCGTTGAGCACCACGTGCCCCTCGGACGGCAAATCCAGGCCAGCCAGCAATGCCAGTAGCGTGGACTTACCGGCACCGGATGGTCCGACCACGGCAACGGACTCGCCGGCAATAATCTTGAAACTGACGTCCGAAAGAATGGTCAGACTTCCTTCGGGGCTGCTGACTTCTTTGCTAACCTTGGTGGCCTCGAGTACCACACTGTTGCTGTCTGACTGATCTCGCATGCGAAGAATTCTTACTCTTGTTGTTTTGTTGATGGCTGCCAACGCAGGGGCTGCCGAGCCGGCGACCGTTGTTGCCGAGCCGCCGACCGTCCTTGTCTTCGGCGATTCCCTGAGCGCCGGCTTCGGTATTGACGTTGACCATTCCTGGACCGCTTTGTTGCAGTCCCGCCTCGAGAAGCTAGGGTACGAACATCGGGTCGTGAACGCCAGCATCAGTGGCGAAACGACCGAGGGCGGTGCCACCCGTATCCAGACGGCATTGAATACTTTTTCCCCGGACCTCGTCATTCTCGAACTGGGTGGCAACGACGGCTTGCGCGGCTTCCCGCCCGAAAGGGTGAAGGACAACCTCGAGACTATCGTCGAGCGCTCGCAGGCTGCGGGGGCCTCGGTAGTACTGCTGGGAATTCGAATTCCGTCAAATTACGGCGCACGATATACCGCTGCCTTCGAGGCCGTCTATCGTCAGATTGCCGATGATCTGAATATCAGATGGATCGAGTTCTTTATGGAAGGCGTGGCAACGAACGACGAATTGATGCAAGCCGATCGCGTTCACCCCAACGCCAAAGCGCAACCGATATTGCTGGAGAACGCCTGGCCGATAATCAGCGCCGCGCTCGATGATGCGCTATGATTTTGTCCCGCGCCGACGAACATCCGCACTGCGCCGTAACTCGAGGGGAATCTGATCTTGGACAAAGTCTGGCTTAAATCCTACCCGGAGGGCGTGCCCGCCGAGGTGCCGACACCACCGTTTCGCTCTGTGCGGGAACTGATTGAACACAGCTTCTCGCGGTTCCCTGACAACTCGGCCTACACCAGCATGGGGCGGACGCTCAGTTACGCGGACCTCAATCATCTGTCCATGCAATTTGCATGCTACCTGCAGCAGACAATCGGACTGACACGAGGCGAGCGCGTCGCCATAATGTTGCCAAACGTCCTGCAGTACCCGGTCACCCTCTGCGGAATTTTCCGTGCCGGCCTGGTGGCAGTCAACGTCAACCCGCTATACACGGCTCGGGAACTCAAGCACCAGCTCAAAGACTCGGGGGCACGCTGCATCGTGATCCTCGAAAACTTCGCACATGTGCTCGAAGAGGTAATTGCAGACACAGAAATCGATTACGTTGTCACAACCGGGGTCGGCGATCTCCTGGGCTGGCCGAAAAGCGCGCTCACCAATTTCGTGCTTCGGCACGTAAAGAAGCAGGTACCTGCCTACCACCTCGCAAAGAGCGTCTCTTTCAAAGGTGCGCTCAGAGCAGGCGCAAAGAAGAGTTTGCAGTCCGTCGACATTGGCTTTGCCGATATCGCGTTCCTGCAGTACACGGGCGGGACAACCGGCGTATCGAAGGGCGCGATGCTGAGTCACCGCAATATGGTGTACAACGTCCAGCAGACGACCGTCTGGCAGGGCGATGCTTACAAGGGCGTGGAACCGATCGTCGCCATAACGGCATTGCCGCTCTACCACATCTTTTCTCTGCAGGGTAATTGCCTGACCGTGATGGCACAGGGCGGGCAAAATATCCTTATCGCTAATCCGCGAGACTTCGAGGGCTTTGCAAAAGAAATTGCCAGCCACAAATTCAGCCTGTTTACCGGTGTCAACACGATGTTCTCGGCCCTGATGAACACGCCGGGTTTTGAGGATATCGACTTCAGCGACCTGCGCGTGTGCATTGGCGGCGGCACGGCCGTTCAGCCGGCCGTAGCCAAGGACTGGAAGAAGGCAACCGGCACGACGATCCTCCAGGGTTACGGCCTCACAGAAACGTCGCCCGCCGCAATTGTTTGCCGTATCGATTCGGAGTTCAGCGGGACCATCGGCCTGCCGATTCCATCGACCGAGGTCATGATTACGGGCGATGACGGCAACGAACTGCCGACCGGCCAGATTGGTGAGATCTGCATCAAGGGACCGCAGGTCATGGAAGGGTACTGGCAGCGCCCCGCAGAAACGGCCGAAGTGATGTTCCCCGGTGGTTGGCTGCGAACCGGTGACATCGGGCGCATGGACGATGAAGGTTACTTCTATATCGAAGACCGGAAAAAAGACATGATCCTCGTGTCGGGCTTCAACGTTTACCCCAACGAGATCGAAAACGTCATCGTTGAACTCGATGGGGTGCTCGAGGCGGCTGCGATCGGTATCCCGGATGAGCGCTCCGGCGAAGTCGTGAAGGTCTTTGTTGTTCGTAAGAACGAGAACCTCTCAGAGCAGGACATCATCGACCACTGCCGGGAAAACCTGACGGGTTACAAGCGCCCGAAACTCATCGAGTTCCGCGACGAACTGCCCAAAACGAATATCGGCAAGATTCTCAGGCGCGCGTTGCGCGATGAATCGTGAGGGAGATCGCCATGCCCGTCAAAAAGCTCGTTCCTGTCTTGCCCATGCTGTTGCTCGCTGCCGTTGTCGGCGCGGCGGTGCCGAAACCACTCGACCCCGTCCGGGTCGCCCCGCACATTTACGAGTTGGCTTTCGAGAACGAAAGGGTCCGTGTTCTCCTGCAGACCGTCCGAAACGGCGAGACACAACCGGTACACGCGCACCCGGACCGGGTTATGGTCTACCTGCAATCCTGCGCCTGGCTGGAGGGCGATGACGCCGGCAATGAGCAGATGCAGCTGTTCAAGATCGGTGAACCGGTTTGGGCTCCGGCGGAAACACACGGCGGAACGACGATTGACGTCGCGCAGGAATGCAAAATCCTCGAAATCGAGTTGCTCTAGGATCCCCACCATTCATACCGCGGCGTCGAGTGCCGGGGAATCTCAGTCGCTCGGACAGCTGCTTCGCAAACTCGCTTTGTGAGACACCCCGGCACTCACCGCCGCTGGGCCGGCGTGCTCCGTGAGGGCTGCGCTTGCGGAGTTCCTCGAGCGTCGTGTGGAGCGAAGTGACGCAGGGACGCCAAAACGAGCGGAACGCGATGCGAGCGAGGCAGGACGCCGAGCGAGCTTAAGCAAGAGGAACTCCCCAAGTGGGGCCCTTGCTCTTGCAAGACCGGCATGGTGGGTTATTGGTGGTATTGCGGGCTTAGTTCGTGGACGGCATCGACGAGCACCCCCAGGTGGTCCGGATCGATGTCCGGCGTAATCCCGTGCCCGAGATTGAACACGTGGCCGGGCCCGCGCCCGTAGCTGGCAAGCGTATCCGCAACACCTTGTCGTATGATGGCCGGGCTTTCGCGCAACGTGGCCGGGTCCAGGTTTCCCTGTAGCGCGACCTTGTCCTCGACATACGTACGCGCCGTCGCGAGATCGGTCGTCCAGTCGACGCCCAGCGCATTGCACCCGGTGTTGGCCATGTCTGCGAGCAGCTCGCCGGCGCCCTTGGTGAAGAGGATCAACGGGATCGGTTCGGCGCCTTTGTCGCGAGCCAGGTTGTCCACGATGGTCTGCATGTTGGCGAGCGAGAAGCGTCGATAATCGTCGGCTTCCAAAGCAGCGCCCCAGGTGTCGAAAACCATGATCGCCTGCGCGCCCGCGTCGATCTGTGCATTCAGATACAACACGGTCGTTTCGGTCACGACATCCAGCAGGCGCAGCAACGCATCCGGTTCTTCTTTTGCCAGGCCCTTGATCGTTGCGAAGTCACGACTGGAGCGACCCTCAACCATATAGGTTGCCACGGTCCATGGACTGCCGGCGAAGCCAATTAATGGTACTCGGCCGTCCAAGGCCGTTCTTATCGTGCTGACAGCATCGAACACATAGCCAAGTTCGGAGCTGACGTCGGGTACCGCCAGTTCGCGGATAGCCTTTGCGCTCTGCACGGGTCGCTTGAATTTTGGCCCCTCGCCGGTCTCAAAATACAGTCCCAGACCAAGCGCATCGGGTACCGTGAGAATGTCGGAAAACAGGATCGCCGCATCCAGTCTGAAGCGTCGCAATGGCTGCAATGTCACTTCGCACGCCAGTTCGGCATTGCGGCACAGACTCATGAAGTCGCCTGCCTGGGCACGAACCTCGCGGTACTCCGGCAGGTAGCGGCCTGCCTGGCGCATTATCCATACAGGCGTGCGTGTTGTGGGCTGGCGCCGCAACGCGCGCAGGAACAGGTCGTTCTTCAGGTCGGTCAT
>Ga0265309_10001123_pt1 | contig 11533 bp, 14 predicted proteins | sample Helome_FD_192492 | JGI IMG/M metagenome (GOLD analysis project Ga0265309, IMG submission 192492) | Marine sediment microbial communities from subtidal zone of North Sea - Hel_20160524 (Illumina Assembly) | ecosystem: Environmental > Aquatic > Marine > Subtidal zone > Sediment ...
AAAAACTGGCGATTCTAAAAAGGGAGTTTTTCAACAGAATAGGCCGTAAGGCGACGGTCGCCCAATTCGAGCTATAATTTCCGCTACGGACCCATAGCGGGCATTCGGAATCTCGCTATTCCCCGCGCTTTGTGCGTGACGTAATGTTGGAACGCGCCTGGTTTCTTTGACGAGAGTAGCCAAGTATGGAAGTTGGCGTCTGGTTCTTGGTTGTCTTTGTTCTCATCTGGATCGCTGGTCCGGTTACACAAGTGCTCTTCCTCATTGCGCCGAAACTCCATCACAAGCTGGGATTGACGGAAGACGGTGCGCTCAATCCTGAGTTCAGGTGGTTTCTGCTGGATGAAAGAGCGATAGCCATCGCTGACATGACTCACTTAGTGTCGGGAGCTGCATTCATTTGGCTGGCACTGCTCGGGAATCAGGCGGCCCCTATCTTCGGCATATACAACAGCGCCTGCTATGTGTACATCGGAGTACTTGCGATATCCCGTTGGAACCTGTTTGGAAAGAACCAGCTGAGTCCGATCTCGAAAAAACAGCTGCCATTCTATATGGCCTACATGGTGGTACTTCTGACGTTCGGCTTGTACGGGTTGTTCTATCTATGGCAGCTGGCGCAACTGTAAGGCAAAGGCCTCACGCATATCACCATCTGTATAGCGCGGGTGGCTGCTACTGCCGGAAGCCGTCAGTCGCCGGGTCTGAGATAGAATGGCGGCTACTGACCCGAAGCGGACATTCGAACTGGCTAGGCAAGGCAAGCCAGTATTGGGTGAAGCAGTTGACTGAAATGCTTGGCCTGGCTGGTTCACCTTTCGGATGACTGCAAGGAGTTCGCAAACTTCCCATATTCTGTACGCTCAAAAACCTTCTTGCCTGCGATGTCCCAGTACAATCTGCCATCCGGAACGTTCACCATCCCCCACGTCATCGCTTCGACCTGCCTCGATGGCCCTTCCAATTCGTAGTCGGTAGCAAGACCGGCAAAGACGCGCTGCAGATATCGAGCCCAGAGTAAAGCTTCATCATGGGTAAGCTCATACTCGTCGATGAACGCTTGTACTATTTCTTCCTGACCATCCTTGTCCTTTATCTTGGCATGGACTGCTCGAAGCTCTGGCAAGGACAAATACGGTTCATTCATCCGTGCAACGCGTTCCAATCCGGTTTGGCGCTCAATGGCCAACGTGTTCTGTCTCAATTCATATATGACGAACACGAGCGTGAGTATCACTGCAAGGCTTGCAACAATTTCGGCACGCGCCGCCCATTCTTGTGTTTTCATATCGCGTCTCCCGTGAGTTCGGATTAGCGGAGCTTACACGAGACAAAGGCCCGCGGAGCGTGCGTTGACCGTCGAGTCAATAGAGAGCGCTGCGAGCCGGAAATGGGTATTGGAATTGGTCTGCTCTTGGCCGGAAGCCGCCAGTCGGCTGGTTTCTGGTAGGATTTCCGCTACTGACCCTATGTATGGACTCCTCCAACCTAATTTCTTAGGTTGGAGGAGTCCATACATAGCGGTCAGTTGATTTCGAAATAGAAAAAGCATCCAGAATCGGAATACATCTAGGAGATATCATGCCAAAGTCGTCACTCGACGCCGCCGCACAGACGATGATCGACAACCTGCCAGAAAAGACGGGCAATTCGCTCGAACAGTGGCTCAAGATTCTGGCCAAGCAGAAATTTGAGAAACACGGCGAAATAGTGAAATGGCTCAAGTCTGAGCACGCCGTCACGCACGGGTTCGCGAATCTGATTGCGCACATGCACCGTGACGCCGTCGCTGACGACTCGGGCGGGCCGGATGACTTGGTCGAAGTGCAGTACCAGGGCCCCAAGGAAGGGCTGCGGCCAATTTACGATGAGATCATTAAGGTCGTCTCTAGATTCGGCAACGACGTAGAAATAGCTCCAAAAAGGGCCTATGTGAGTCTAAGGCGAAATAAGCAGTTTGCACTTGTGCAGCCTTCAACAAAAACTCGAGTCGACGTCGGCATAAATTTGCAGGGCCAGCCACCAACTGCCAGACTAGAAAAATCGGGTAGCTTCAACGCGATGGTGAGCCATCGTGTCCGAGTTACGAAGAAAGGTGAAGTGGACCCGGAACTCAAGCGCTGGCTGAAGAAGGCCTACGAATCAGCTTAGCTCGATATCAGGGCCGCCAACAAAGGGGGTGGACGTCCGCACTTGGCCGTTCTGCGACTATCGCCAAGAAGCTTATCGACGGACTGCTTCACGTCGCATAGCAGCCGCTCGAAAAATCTGCGTTGAGATAACAGCTACTGGCCAACACCGGTCACTGACAATATGTGCAGCAGATTTTGATATGCACCATATTTACTAGATAAATACGATTCAAGCAGGAGGAACCAGTCATCATGAATTGGGAGGCCATATCCGCAGTCAGTGAGCTCGTGGGCGTCACAGCGGTGATGATTACTTTTATTTACGTCGCTATTCAGATCAGGCAAAACACAGAAGCAGTCGCAACATCCACCTACGAGAGTGTCATGACTGGGTTCAATGACATCAATGTCGTAGTTGCGAGTGATCCCGCGCTTGCGTCTCTGCTTGATCGTGGGTGCCAAAACCCAACCGCTCTGAATACGGAAGATGTAGTTCAGTTCAATTTCTTGCTTCGGTGCTACGCAAATCAATGGTGGAAACTTTATAAGTTGCACGAGAGGGGCAGCCTTCCAGTTGCTGAATGGAGCATCTTTGCGAGGGAGGCTGCGCAGTTTATGAATCAGCCTGGCTGCAAACCGTTCCGAGCTCAGAATGCGCTATTCGCCGATCTCTATACCGAACTAGATAAGCACGGCGGTACTGAGATCTCGGACTTCGGCTTCGCCAATCAAACAACAGTAGAATAAATGCGTGCGCCGGAGCCACGTGGCAGTGGCTTTAATTGCCGCTTCTGGCGGGAAGCAGAAATTTGCTTGCTCTGAGGTAGCATGACGGTTGTTGACCCAAAAGCGACGCTTAGGACTAGTGCTTGGAACGTCCGCTTTTGCATCCAGCAACAACTCAACTCGAACGCGATAGGTGCAAATCACGCCCCCGCTACCAAAAACTGAAAACCCGGCTACGCGCCCGTTTTGTTGTGACCTTCCGATCTTACACTGGGCGACCGCTATGGCCTCGAAGGCTGCCATCTGGCTGGTAGACTGCTGAGAGGCAGAAACCGACCTGAAGCACACAATCGATTTGGCGTCTGTTCATCGGTTGTTCAGGGTGAATTACGCACGATGACTTTTGTGTGGCGGCACAGGATGCACCACAATTGTTCGATGCCTTGCACTTGATTCTGAACCCAATCAAGGAGAATACGTTTTGAACGGGATGAAGAAAGCCGGAAGAGCGTTAGACGACATCAAGATTCACGTGAGGATCAAACTCTCAGCTTTGTGGGCCGCTGCGATGTTCTGCTACATCTATGGAGACATTTTTAGGCTTTTTCAGCACGGAGAGCTGCAAACGATGCTGGACGGGAAAATGTGGGGAACGCCCGTGACTCAAGGGCTATTGGTGGGGACCTCGATGTTTATAGCAATCCCGAGCATCATGGTTTTTCTATCACTGGTGCTAAAGTCGGGTCTCAATCGTTGGGCCAACATTCTTTTTGGCGTGTTTTATACGGGAGTAATGCTCTACACGATGACGTTGCCCGGGACCTGGGCGTACTACATTTTCCTGGGCTTCATCGAATCCGCACTTACCGTACTTATCATATGGTACGCGTGGACTTGGCCCAGGCGAGCAACTGGGAATGATGGGATGTGAACGCTACTAAAAGAAACGCAAAGATCGCGGGATGGACATATCTACTACTGGCAATAACCGGCTTTTATAGCATCATGTATGTTCCTGGCGAGCTTGTTGTATTTGGAGATGCGACGGCGACCGCCAACAATATTGCGTCTTCCGAACTATTTTTTCGCAGCGGCATTTTTGTCGGCTTAGTTTCCTCAATTATCTTCGTAGCCTTGGCATTGGCCCTATACCGCTTACTAAAAGAGATCAACCATAGCCAAGCGATACTAATGGTGACATTGGTGGTGCTTGCTGCAGCGACGGGACTCCTCGCGACACTCATTCAATTGGGTGCGTTGATCGCGTTAAGCGGTGCGGACTTTTTGTCCGTGTTCGACAAGCCTCAGTTAGATGCTTTGGCTTATGTTTTCCTGCGCTGGGAAAGCCACGTCGTGCAGGGCGTGCAGATATTCTGGGGACTTTGGCTATTCCCGTTTGGACTTCTTGTATACCAATCTCGCTTCATTCCCAAAATATTCGGTGTCTTGGTGATGATTGCCGGCTTCGCCTATGTGCTGAGTAGTTTCATGTCCATAGTATTGCCGCAACACAAGGCTGCTGTTTCTCCGATCATCTCAATTCTCATTTTGGCGGAGTTGCCGATTATCCTCTGGCTTTTGATCGTCGGTGCAAAGGCTCAAACAGAGGGGCGACAGAGTCAATCATAGGAGCGCCCGAATCAATGCGCCGTCGATGTTTACTCATGTTATCCGGAACGGATTTTCGTATCGGAGGCAACTGAACCTATTGGAATCATGTTGTTGTCACGTAGAGTGGTGCTTTGCCGCATCGACGGAAAGCGGACGTTCGGATTTCGTGGTCGAGGGACCGTTTATGGCCGTTCTGAGGCGATCGTCAGAAAGATAAACGAACGACTGCTTTGCTTCGCATAGCCGCCGCTCGAAGCTCTTAGGCTATACTTTCCCCAACTTCGGAGGGAAAAACTATGTGGGTCTCGGGGTTTTCGATATTGGTATCGATTTGCTGCTTCGTGATTAGCTCGGCGCAAGCTGACCCCGTGGATCGTTTTCGTGAAGCTCAGAGAATCGTGGTCATTACGCAAGAGGAAGGCATTCACTATGCTCAGTTTTGCGCTTTCTATGAATTGCGTGGACTTCTCGCGGAGAGTATCGGTAACGTCTCAGAAGCAGTTACGACGACGGATTCACCGCTGTTCGAAGTCAGGGCGATTAGCAAGGCTGGTGAAGCTACAGCCTATGTCGGCGATCATTGGATAAGTACTGATAGTGGCACGGCGTTGCTTCCGTCAGTGACGTATGATCGGCTCGTTGAACTAGTGGACAAGAGACGGGGTCAAGGCGTGGCCAAGGGCAGCATTGATGCGACCGTTCAGCAGGCATTGAACCAGATACAAAGACCGACGTACGTTGAACAGAATATGTGCGCGAACCGAAAGACACCTCCGCGCACATAAGCTCAGGCCCTCGGTCAATCGGTCTCCGGCGCGTCCTGGAACGGCTGCTCCTCGCTCCCATGGTTCATCAGCCTATACAAGACATGCAGTAACCCGACGTGATCAATTAGGCCTTCATAGTGCATTCCCAGCTTGACCATAAGCCCTCGAGAAGCAACATTTTCTTTGAGCGTGAATGCGATGATACTCGGCAATCTGAGTTCTTCGAAGCCCTGACAGACAACAGCGTTCGCCATTTCGAAACCGAAGCCGCGGCGGAAATATCTCGAGTGGACACCGTAGAATAGTTCAATCTCCGGGCGCCCCTGCAGTTCATAACGTCGGAGACCGCAGTAGCCGACGCTTGCGCCATCTGCCTTCGCCGAGAACAGCCAAATCCCAAAACCATTTGACGCCCAGTGCTTGAGATGCCGATCCAAGACCTCTCGACTCTGATGCTCGCTCAAGTTAGATCCATCAACCGAAAGGGTCTTCATCGTTCCCTTGTCAGTATGAATTCGCCGAAAGGTACACAAATCGACCTCTGTCGGACGCCGAGCAGCGAGCCTTGTGGTCTCAAGCGCATTCAGTTCCATAGAAGAATAGTAGCAATCAATGACTGATATTCGCCCTCAGGCTTCATGCGCCATCCCGATGCCGGCCGCTCAACAGGCCGCTTTCCCCCTGGAAGCCGCCAGTCGTATGAGTTCAGGTAAACTTTCTGCTGATGACCCTTTGCGATCATTCAGGCCTTCCTGCTGAAAAGATGCCATGCGTATAGCTGCGTTTCTACTTTGCTTTCTCTCCTGCGCTGTCAGTGGCCAAGAGCGACTGCCAATCATCGATGTTCATCTACACGCTTTACCGGTCGACGATCAGGGTCCACCCCCCGTAGCAATGTGTACGCCATTCCCACTACCCGTTTGGGATCAGACTATGCCTTACGGGCAAGTCTTCATGGCGATGCTCAAGAACCCGCCTTGTGATGATCCTGTTTGGTCTCCGACGACAGACTCCGAACTGCTGTCTCGGACGCTTGCAGTGATGGAACGGCGAAATGTCTTCGGAGTTCTCAGCGGCACTGTAGATCTCGTATCGAAGTGGGTCGAGTCAGCGCCCGCGAGGTTTTATCCTGGTCTGGGCTTTCAGTTGGGGCCGGACGCGCCATCACCTGAGTCATTGGAACAGTTGCATCTCGATGGTCGACTGGACGTGCTTGCCGAGATCACGAATCAGTACCTCGGTATTTCGCCAAACGACCCGCGAATGGAACCGTACTGGGATCTCGCCGAAAGACTCGATCTTCCGGTTGGTATTCACATCGGGAACGGCCCGCCAGGCGTAATCTATCTCGGCGCCGATGGCTATCGTGCCCGTCTGCACAGCGCTCTGACGCTGGAAGAGGTTTTGACTCGGCATCCGGATCTCCGCGTCTACATCATGCATGCCGGATATCCCTTGGTTGATGATTTGTTAGCAGTCATGTATGCGCATCCACAAGTCTATGTGGGTGTCGGCGTGATTGTTTATACGCAACCCCGAGCTGCTTTTTACGATTTTTTACAGCGTATTGTGGAAGCAGGCTATGGGAAGCGTGTGATGTTCGGTTCGGATCAAATGGTCTGGCCTGAGACAATCGAGCGCAGTATTCGAGTGATCGAGGAAACGCCATTTTTGAGCGACCAACAGAAACGAGATATCTTGTATAACAATGCGGCGAGATTCTTTCGGCTGAGTGACGAAGAGATCGCCCGCCATCACGAAATGTAGTTCGTTGACCGTCTCTTTTTGGCCGACTGCCGAAGTTGGCCAAGTTGAATAATGACGGGCCGGTATGCCTCCCGAAGCGGCCGGCCAGATATTTCGCGCTATAATTTCCGCCGTTGACCCGATATAGATAGTCAGTCTCTCCCTCAGTGATACTAAGAGACAGACCTTTGATGGTGAAAATGATCGGTCCGCTATCGTCGTCGTTTTTCTTTATCGGTTGGTACTCCTCGAACCATTCGTTGAACGTCATTTGCCCTGCTCTCCAGTCAATAGTTGATATCCACTGTAGAGCCGGAATACGCCCCGACAAGTCAGGACGAAACAACAATCGTCACATCACCCGTCAATTGACCGGTGACAACCTGAAACAAATCGTTACACACAGCGGGCGGTTGTTCGCTTAGCCTTTGAGCTGTTGAAGACACCTTTCTCAGGAGAAGCGAATGAACCTGCGACACGCCCTTTTGGCGCTGGCTGGTCTGGCACTGTTTCCCGTCCCCGCCCTGGCCGACAGCGGCTTCTATATTGGCGCCGCGGCAGGCGGTGCTACCCAGGATATCGAGCTCGGTGGTGCGCCAGAAATCGAGGAAGATGACACGGCGTTCAAGGTGTTCGGCGGTTACAAGTTCGACATGTCGGTCGTTGATCTCGGTGTCGAACTCGGCTATATCGATTTTGGTGAGGCCGAAATAAACACTGCCGACGGGGAACTCGTGTTCGCTCCGACTGGGATCAATCTCTGGGGAGTAGCGGGATTCGAACTCGGCCCTGTTGACCTTTTCGCAAAACTTGGCGTAATCGCCTGGGACGTAGAAACAACAACATTCGCCGGCAGAGTCAGCGACGACGGTACGGATTTCGGGATTGGCCTTGGCGCTGGTTTCGACATCGGCAAGGTGCAAATCCGCGGCGACTACGAGCTTTACGATCCCTCCGATGTGGACGTGTCAATGCTGTCGATGCTCTCTCTGGGCGTCAGCTACACCTTCGACTAGTTGGAGCGCGGCGCGGCGGGTGTCCGCCAGCGCGTGGCGGGACCAGAAGATCATTTAACAGGTCGCCCCAATAAGTGGGTCGAGAGCCTTAACGTTGACTTGGACAAGCTACCGAAGTGACTTACAAACGGCTGCTTCTGGCCGAGTGCAGAAGTAATCCAGGCAAAGAAATGAACGACTGGTTTACTTTGCATAGCAGCCGCTCGCCATTAGCGGCAACGCCGAGGCATTAATTTCGATACATATGTCGAATACCTCATTTGATCCTATCTCCATGTGTGGCAACATATATGGGATAACAGTACTAATATTGGTCGGGTCAAAGGCACTGTACTTGAAACTTGTGACTTATAAAGACGCGGAACACTTCCTGAGCCGCTGTGAGACTTGGCTGCTCGAACGAAGCGATATCCATAACACTTTGTATTCTTCCGCGACTCTTATCGCCCGCGAAAGTCCTGTGTTTGCAGGCCCTTATTGGTTTGGGGCTATTGAAAACGAAGACGGCGACATTGTTGCCTGCGGTAACCACAATTTGCCCGACGGTTTGTGCATCTCAGAGACACCCGCGAGCATGCTTGACGCTGTCCACCGCAGTCTCGTCGATGTAGTCGGTGTGCCACATCGCATCATGGCCCCACAGATCACCGCAGAATACCTGGCTGAGCGATGTTCCGATGCGAGCGAGGTTTGCGGACGGTTCCAGGCACGTTGGCATACGTATCGGTTGGACAATTTAAATAGGCCAGCCAAAGATGTTCCAGGGCAGTTGCGGAAGGGCCGTATCGAGGAAAAGGACCTGATTTCCAGATGGGGTCGTGCATTCGGAGAGGAACAGCCAGCACCGGTCGATGTCTCCGACTACATGCTGCGAAAGCTATCGGAAGGTGATCTCTATGTCTGGGACGATAGTGGCCCCAAAACAATACTGAGCTTGTCCGGACGCGCGGGCAAAGGCATACGGATATCCGGCGTGTACACGCCGTCTGAGTTCCGGGGCCATGGATACGCATCCGCGGCTGTCGCTGCGTTGAGCCACGCTACACTTAGTAACGGCAGGGACTTTGTAGTTCTCAACGTAACTGACGGAAACCCGGCGGAGGAGCTCTATCAGCGACTGGGTTATCGGTTTATAGGTAGTAGCGACTGTTTCTTGATAGACAAGTAGCGAGCTGACGCGGCTGACTGCTTATCGCCGCATGGTATAGCGCCAGCACGATAGACCATTCAGTTAAGTCTTAATGCCCGCATTTGGAATCGGTTTAGGTGAAAGTGCCGTATTTGGTCTTTCTCCACCATCTGCTGTTACAATCTCCATGCCGACGAACGATCGTGCTGGCAGCTTCATTTGTAACTCGACAAGCGCGAGGGTTGGAAACTACCGAATTTTTTTGGAAGTTCTCACGGCCAGAGAAGCTGATCCAGGAGCGACATGCTGAGTGAATCGGTGTATTCATCGCCAATCTGTCCCAAATTGCGTCGCTCGGGCAGAGAGGTGACGAGTACGGAATGCGCCCGAATCTATGGAGACGTAGCTCGGGCGCATTTTTTTCGGCACCACCCTGGATCGTAGAGATGATCTCTGTTGTAAAACTCTCGTTGCTGGTTGGGCCGGCAATACTGTTTCTCAAATGTGGTGCAAGACGACAATACTAGCCGTGGCCACCGGCCGCTTCTAGCCGAGAGTCGCCAGTCGCTTGGTCTGAGGTAGAATGACGGCTGCTGACCCTTTCCGGCCGTTCGACAAGTGGCAAATTCGGGTCAGCACTTGCCGCTCGGAGAGACCGCGTCTGGCCCGACCTCGCCCTTACGTACATCCCAGAATTGACGGGCTTTTCACAAGGCGGATAATTGCCCCGACAAAGGCATAACTGACCAAAGTCAGTGACGCAAAGCCACGGGTCCTCGCTTCCTCCGAGAAGCCACACTCGAACTCCCGAAGGACCCCAAGATCGCCGGGCTGCCGGACTTACCTAATCGTAGGAAAAGCAGGGAGATCGGCTATGAAAAAACAAATGGTATATGCGGTTTCAGTCCTTATGCTGTCTCTGGTGGCAACTTCGGCGATCGCCGAACAGTGCAAGGCCGTTCACGCACGGCTAGGAGAGATGGTCTTTTATGACCCAGGATGCATGCTGGACGGAGTGACCTACATTTGGTGTGCCGAAAGACCCACATTGGGCACCCTCAATGGGACATATCGTTTCTACTCGGCGCCAGCGTTCAATGGGTGGGACCTCGAGGTTCCACCGGATGCGATCGGCACCAGTTGGTGGATCGGAGTCTCATACGCAATCAGCGTGTTCGAAACTCAGAGGGGAACCCTCTTCACGCAAGAGACCAACGTCTGGCACCTTGATGAGTTGGAAGGATGGGGCTTACACTCTTCAGTCACGGGAGGCACGGGTCACTACGACGGCGCCACGGGTTGGTTGGCTGCTGCCGGCTCCTGGGACTCGATGGTCATAGTTGGGGAGATCTGTACGCCGTAGCGATTCCGGACGTGAAATAGCAAAGGAAGAGGATAGGAAATTCCATCGCGTTGGTGAGGCCCCGGGAATGGCAAGGCGTAACAAGAATGCCTGACAGAATAATAACTACAATAGTCAGAATAGAGCCCCGCCCTCGTGGCGGGGTTTTTATATGTCCGTATATGGACTCCTCCTCATTGCAAGCAAATTGCTGAAGGCAAGCATGGCACGACTGCGTACGTATATCCGGCCTCTGTAGTCGGCATACGTTGATGCCGGGCCATAATGGGTTATTCGCGCGTCAGCTCCCAATCGCTTCTTCGTAATCAAGTTACTCGGACATTCCCGGGGTGGGCCAACGCCGGTTCGACCTGTTTGCCATCAAGCAGTTTGCTACTGCAATCGCTGTTGAGGTTCTCCTTGATTGATCAGGCTTGGCCAACAGCCAAGCTTGCGTCGTAGTTTGTTTCGTTTTGCAGCATGGCCCAGGCCATACGTGCCGTCTTGTTGGCTAGCGCCACAGCAGCGACGTTGGGATGTCGTCGCTTGGCGATGTCTGTCACCCAGCGACTCAATGGATCATCCCGGTGCTTGGCCTGCGACACGACAGCCCTGGCACCGTGGATCATCTGTGTGCGCAGGTAGACATCACCGCGCTTGCTGATACCGAACAGCCGGTACTTGTCGCCAGAGCTGTTTTGCCTGGGCGTTAGTCCCAACGCTGATGCCATCTGCCGGCCTTTGCTGTACTGACTGCCATCGCCCACTGTTGCAACCAATGCCGTTGCCACCAGTGGCCCGACACCACGCAGTTGCTGCAGCCGCTTGGTCACTTCAAAGCTGCGTGCCAGCTTCTCGATCTCCTTGTCGAGCCCCTTGAGACGATCCTCGAGCGTCAACAGATCGTTCCAGACTCCGTGAAGCAAGGACCGGAAGTTGTCTGTCAGACCATTCTCCGCATCTTCCAGCCACTCAGGGATCGTACGTCGCAGAACCAGTATCCCCTTCGGTGCAACCAACCCGTACTCGGCCACCAGGCCACGGATCTGGTTGGCCTTGGCGTT
>Ga0265309_10001124_pt1 | contig 11533 bp, 9 predicted proteins | sample Helome_FD_192492 | JGI IMG/M metagenome (GOLD analysis project Ga0265309, IMG submission 192492) | Marine sediment microbial communities from subtidal zone of North Sea - Hel_20160524 (Illumina Assembly) | ecosystem: Environmental > Aquatic > Marine > Subtidal zone > Sediment ...
ACTAATTGTGAAATTCCGAACAAGGCTAAAGAGGCAATTACCACGAATATCAATAGTAATCGATATTCAGCATTCAAGAAAGCCAAAGCGCCTTCTTTGATCGCTTTTGAGATGCCTTTCATCTTATCACTTCCAGCATCTTGTTTTTTGACCCATGCCATTTTTATCAACATGAACACTAGTCCTAGGATTGCCAAACTAATTGGCACGAAAATCATATTTGATTCCATTATTTTTGATTTGTTATTTAGCTGGGCAAAAGTAGTAAAATCAAGGAGAATAAAAAATCAAGTGGCAAGTGTATTTGCCTACAATTACTTTAGCTCTAAAAATTAAAGCCGAAGGTACCTGTGACACCAAACTTCCTTGCATCAGGATTGTCTAGGTAATTGCCCCTGAAATTAAAATCGATTCGAAGTATCTTGAAGATATTGCCAACACCAAATCCGTATTCGTAATATATCTTGTCCGATGGTGCAATTAACGGGATGTTAGTAGGTGCATTAAGTGCTTTATTCGCATCTGATAACTCACCCCAAACACCTCGTAAATGAACAATTTCGCGTAAATTGAATTTCCTTAGGAATGGAATCCTAGAGAATAATCGGCCATTAAAATTATGCTGTAGATGCACTGACGAATAAGTATCCGTCACGAATTCATAAAAATCCAGTTGCGAGAACGTATTGTATATCGAAAAAAATGATTGATTTCCTGGCACCACGCTTAATAGCCCTAAAGGCACATCTCCATAGGTTTTACCTACCTCAACTGTGGACCAAAGCCTACCAAAGCCCCCTAGTTGCCATGGTTGGGTATAGGATGCCTGAACCTTTGTATAATTAAAATCGCTATTGAACAAGGACTTGTCACCAATACTGATCTTTGCAAATAATTGAGGGAAATTATCATTGGCAACATGTCTCTCAACACCAAATCCTGTCATTCTCCTGCCAGGGAAATAATTCACTGAAATGGCTGTTTCAAACTGTTTAATTTCGGATGAAATTCCTGAAGGAGACTCCAGATCGACATAATCAAGGCTAAAGGTCCTTGATGCCGATTCCAAGGTTCGATAATCACCTCCGAACCTAAATACTAGGTTTCGCCATGGTTCTAATGAAACAGCAAAGGAAGTAAGATTGATACTGGTCAGTTTATCATTTGTCGAGGTACCGATAACCGAAGACGATGCAAGGTTCCGGCCTAGGACATCTGTTGAAGTGGTTAAACTAGCACCTATCTGTTCCACATCCCGTCGGTTTCCTCCAGAAATAATCAATCTCCGTTTCTTGTCAATAAGCCATTTACCGGAGATGCCATACTTGAATTTATCATCGCCAAAACCATAGGCAAGAAATCCTTCCAAGCGCCAAAGGTCATTCCTTCCAAAATAGGTTCTTCCACCAGCACGTATTCTCAATTTCTCAACGTCATTGTAACCAAAAGTTGAGAAAATCGGGCCATAGTCCAAATTCAAGCGATCAAATTCAATATAACCAGAAGATAAGATGCTTCCTATATTATAGAGGTTCTTGAACTTACGAACGGTCTTCAAGGTATCCAACATCTTGTAAACACCCTTTTCGTCCTTGTTAAGGGATTCTAGTCTGTTATCCTCCCAAAAAGCATCATCTCGGTCATAGATATCTTTATCATAATCATACACCTCTTCGTCATAAAACTCAGAATCTAGTTTTTTATCAAATTCGTAATTATCATAAAGAGTTGTTCTCTTACCATAAACACCACGAGACCTTTCTTTTTTATTGATGGCAAAATCCGAAAGCATGTAGTCCCTTTTTATAAGGAATAAGGAATCATTAAGCACATCGAATTCCTGCTCAATATAAATCTCCTTGACCCAGTTAATATTGGCACTCTTGCTTGCTTGTAAGTTTATTTCCTTGATGGCATAGGTCGAATCGTTCACCCAGAAATCACCCTTGAAGGTCAACTCGTTCTTACGCCGTGGATAGTAAATGATGTTATAGCACCATTTATTATCAATGAAGGTACTGTCAGACAATATATAATTGTAGGTATTAATGCCAGTTTTGGACAAAGGACTGACAAAGCTCTTATCGAAGAACTTGAGATAGTTATCATAAATGTTAAAATCGGAATATAGGTCGTTAACGAATTCAATGACCACTTGGTTATCGTCGAATCCGGAATTCTTATTACCCCTAAGTACTTCCTTTTCCTTTTCTATGGTATTGTCGCCATATACTTTTGAAACTGCTTCGTTAATGAACATAGGAAGATAAGTCTTACCAGTCACCCTTGAGGTATCAACTTCGTTGAACACGAATTCCATACCTCTGAAGAGCTTACTTTTAATCAGCGCACTATCTATGGTGTTAAGGTCAAATTCGACTTTTTCGTATTTATCATATTCAAATTGATCAAACTGCTTAAGACCATTATATCGCTTTCTTTCCCATATTTTCTTAAGGATATCAATGGCAGGATTGTTTTTCTTGGACTGTTTTCCAGTATAGATCACTACCTCGTCCAATTGTGCAGTCTCATCCTTCAAGACAACATTAAAGAAATAATTCACTTTTTCCTTTAATAGTATTTCTTGCTTTTCATAACTAATGAATGACACAACGACCGCATCCCAGTCCTGATCGGATTCTAGATAGAATTTACCGTTTTCATTGGTTATTGTGCCTTCAGAAGACCCTTTGAAAATCACATTGGCAAATGCTATGGGATCGTAATTCGAGTCGAAGACCGTACCACTTACTTTAGATTGAGAGTAAGACGAGAGGATCCCGAGGAAAAATAAAGTAAGAAGTTGTTTAACCTTCATATCGATAAAAAACTGCATCAACAACACTGTTGATGCAGTCTCTATAACGCTTTAAATTGCGTTTTATTTGTACATCACTTTCTTTACAGCCTTGATTACATCATTGCTATTTGGCAACCATTCTTCCAGTAAAACTGGGGAATAAGGTGCTGGTGTATCCGCTGTATTTATCTTCACAATTGGTGCATCCAAATAATCGAATATCTGGGATTGAACTTGATATGTTATTTCAGTTGCTACATTGCCAAATGGCCAAGCTTCTTCCAATATCACCAATCTATTGGTTTTTTTAACTGATTCAAGAATGGCATTGTGGTCCATTGGTCTTACCGTGCGCAGGTCTATTATCTCACATGAGATCCCTTCCTTTTCCAATTCTTCTGCAGCTTTATATGCTTCTTTTATGATTTTCCCAAATGATACTATGGTTACGTCATTACCTGAACGTTTTATTTCAGCAACACCTATTGGGATAGTATACTCTTCTTCTGGAACTTCGCCTTTATCACCATACATCTGCTCACTTTCCATGAAAATCACCGGATCATCGTCGCGAATAGCAGATTTCAAAAGTCCTTTTGCATCATAGGGATTAGAAGGAACAATCACTTTAAGGCCAGGAGTATTTGCAAACCAACTCTCGAATGCTTGAGAATGCGTTGCACCTAACTGTCCCGCTGAAGCTGTAGGCCCTCGAAAAACAATAGGGCATTTAAACTGACCACCTGACATCTGCCTGATCTTCGCCGCATTATTGATGATCTGGTCTATCCCCACCAATGAGAAGTTAAAGGTCATGTACTCCACAATTGGCCTATTCCCTGTCATTGTAGAACCAATGGCAATACCTGCAAAACCTAGTTCGGCAATTGGTGTATCGATTACCCGCTTCTCGCCAAACTCATCAAGCATGCCTTTGGATGCTTTATAAGCCCCATTATATTCTGCGACTTCCTCACCCATTAGGTAAACAGAATCGTCTTTGCGCATTTCTTCGCTCATGGCCTCACAAACAGCTTCTCTAAATTGTATCGTTCTCATTTATGTTCTCTTAGTATAAACAGGAAAAGCAAAAATAGGAATAAAGTGGGCGATAAAAAACAGTAAAAATTCAAAATTTTACTATGCATGCATAGTAAAATACGTAAATTTATCTTACCTTCGTAACCTCAAAAAATTACTCAAGTAACAAAGCAAAACATATGAAAATTCTAGTGTGTATTAGCCATGTTCCTGACACTACATCCAAGATCAATTTCACTGAAGGCGATACGAAATTTGACACCAACGGTGTTCAATTCGTTATTAATCCAAATGATGAATTTGGCTTGACACGTGCTATGTGGCTCAAGGAAAAACAAGGTGCAAGCATAGATGTTGTTAGTGTTGGTGGTCCTGAAACAGAACCGACTTTAAGAAAGGCCCTGGCCATTGGAGCCGATGGTGCCATAAGGGTCAATGCGCATCCTAAGGATGGTACTTTTGTTGCCAAGCAATTGACTAAGGTCATGCAAGATGGTGGTTACGACCTTGTAATTGCTGGTCGCGAATCCATCGACTATAATGGCGGCATGGTTCCGGGTATGATGGCAGCTCTATCTAACTCAAATTTTGTTAATACGTGTATTGGCCTTGAAGTGGATGGGTCCAATGTAACGGCAATTCGGGAAATCGATGGAGGTAAAGAAACGGTGTCAACTGCGTTCCCACTTGTTGTAGGAGGACAGAAAGGCTTGGTAGATGAAAGCGAATTACGAATCCCTAATATGCGTGGTATCATGCAGGCGAGACAAAAACCATTGAATGTTATAGAGCCTACCGGAGATTCAGCTAAAACGAATTCAGTGAAGTTCGAAAAGCCAGCAGAAAAAGGTGCTGTGAAATTAGTATCTCCAGATAATATCGACGAATTAGTTAGCCTGCTTCATAACGAAGCCAAGGTAATTTAATCTTATAAACGTATACACATGTCAGTTTTAGTATATACAGAATCAGATAATGGGCAATTCAAGAAAGTTGCCTTAGAAGTAGCATCTTATGCAAAGGCAGTTGCAGACAGTCTAGGAACAAGCGTAACTGCTGTTTCCATAAATACCAATGACGTTTCGGTCTTAGGTAATCATGGCGTAGACAAAGTCCTTAACGTTACCAATTCTCAACTTGATCAATTCAACGCCAAGGCCTATGCCGAAGTCGTTAAACAAGCAGCTGAAAAAGAAGGTGCAAGTGTTGTTATCGTAAGCTCTAGTGCAGACAGCAAGTATCTTGCGCCAATATTGGCAGTAGGATTAGACGCAGGCTATGTTTCCAATGTGGTTGAAGCGCCCTCAAGCACATCTCCTTTTACTGTTAAGAGAACGGCTTTTACCAATAAGGCCTTTGAAATGACAGAAATCACTGCTGAGAAAAAGATCATTGGAGTTTCAAATAATTCCTTTGGATTGGTTGAGTCTTCAGGCAGTGCTTCTTCAGAAGATTTTTCACCTAATATTCCTGATTCTGGAGTCAGTGTCGTATCAATAGACAGAGCTACGGATAAGGTGACCATAGCAGATGCCGAAATCGTAGTTTCTGGAGGTCGTGGTCTTAAAGGTCCTGAGAATTGGGGTATGATCGAAGAATTAGCGGAGGTTCTTGGTGCAGCAACGGCCTGCTCTAAGCCAGTTTCTGATCTTGGATGGCGCCCTCATAGCGAACACGTTGGCCAAACAGGTAAACCCGTAGCGTCCAATTTATATATTGCTATTGGAATCTCTGGAGCCATTCAGCACTTAGCTGGTATTAACGCCTCCAAAGTAAAAGTGGTCATAAATACAGATGCAGAAGCACCATTCTTTAAAGCAGCAGACTATGGGGTTGTAGGTGATGCATTTGAGGTGGTACCAACTCTGATCCAAAAATTGAAGGAATTTAAAGCACAAAACGCATAAATTTTATAACTTGTATTTTTAAAGGATTGTTTAAGTTTGGTAAAGTCCTAATTTAAACGGTCTTTTGTATTTCGAATTTATGAGTTTAGTTCGCCTCAACATAAAAGGGATTTCCTATAGCCAAACACAAAATGGTGCTTATGCCCTCATTCTTAATGAAGTGGATGGAGATCGCAAACTTCCTATAGTAATTGGTGCTTTTGAAGCTCAATCCATTGCCATTGCATTGGAGAAAGAGATCAAGCCGCCAAGACCACTAACTCATGATCTTTTCAAGAATTTCTCGGACAGATTCGATATTGTTGTCAAGCAGGTGATCATTCATAAATTGGTTGATGGTGTTTTTTATTCAAGCTTGATCTGTGAGCGTGATAAAATAGAAGAGATCATTGATGCACGAACAAGTGATGCTATTGCATTGGCCCTAAGATTTGATGCGCCAATTTTCACCTACAAGAACATACTGGACAAAGCAGGAATTTATTTAAAGGTGAATCCTAAGAAAGATGATGAAGACACACCAGATGACAGTATCTTGGTCGACGACCTCATCGCAGAGGAAATAGAGACTGGTGGCGCCTCAGTGAATTATCAATCCAAAACCTTGGACGAACTCAATAAACTGCTTGGTGAAGCTGTTGCCAATGAAGATTACGAAAAAGCTGCCAAAATCCGTGATGAAATTTCCAAACGGAATTAAATAGACATTTAATGAAAAACATACTTTTAGCTGTTGTAGCCATCGTGTTTGCAAGCTCATTGGCTAAAGCTCAAAGTATTGAAAAAAAATGGACATTTTCAAGCATTGAAAACGCTGTTGGAGAATCTGTAGTCTTAACAAATCAATCAACAGACTTCATGACCCTTGAAAAGGGTAAGTTCCATTACGAACTTGAATCCAAGGACAATCTAGAGGCCGAAGGCGATTATCTATACCAAAACAACCTCTTGGTTTTTTATTATTCGAAGCCAGCAGATACAATACGATATTATCGTATTACGAAGCTTACAGATGACGCCTTGTCTTTTACCGAGAATGGCGTGTCCTACAATTTCGAGGCGTCAGAAAACACGGATCAAGAAGCATCTCTGGTTCCTTTAGAGGAAACAGACACCGACATCGTTCCAAAACAAGGATTTTCAATGTCCAGTTTAATGCGTGGCGCTTTGGGAATGTTTGTTCTGTTGCTGTTGTCATTCCTGCTTAGCAAGAATCGTAAGGCCATTAATTGGAGGACTGTATCCTTCGGATTGGCTGCACAACTATTACTCGCCATTGGCGTATTGAAAGTACCATTTATTCAAGCAGCTTTTGAATGGGTTGGCGGTATCTTCATTTCCATTCTCGACTTTACGGAGGCAGGTACCAAGTTCCTGTTTGCTTCATTTGGCACTGGAGAGATCGAGGGGCCATTATTGACCTTCGCAATTTCCATATTACCAACCATTATCTTCTTTTCTGCGTTGACTTCGGTATTGTTCTATCTAGGAATCATTCAAAAAGTGGTTAAAGGATTAGCATGGTTACTTACCAAGGTATTGCAGATCTCTGGTGCTGAAAGTTTAAGCGTTGCTGGAAATATATTTTTGGGTCAGACGGAATCGCCATTAATGATCAAGGCCTATCTGGAGAAAATGAGCAGATCGGAAATACTTCTGGTGATGATCGGTGGTATGGCCACGGTTGCTGGAGGTGTCTTGGCTGCTTATATAGGGTTCTTGGGTGGTGAAGATGAAGCCATGAGGATCTTCTACGCCAAGCATTTGCTTGCAGCATCCGTAATGGCAGCACCAGGAGCTATCGTTATCTCGAAGATGTTATATCCCCAGACAGAAGAAATAGACTTAGAAATAAAAGTCACTCAAGAGAACATTGGCTCCAATATCCTGGATGCCATTGCCAACGGAACCACCGAAGGGTTGAAGCTTGCCGTTAACGTCGGCGCTATGCTATTGGTGTTCATTGCCTTTATTGCCATGATCAATGGCGTTTTGGGCTGGGTTGGTGATATTACCTCCTTGAATGAATGGGCAAAGAACAATACACCTTACCCAGAATTCTCCCTCGAATTGATACTAGGATATGTATTCGCGCCACTAATGTGGCTCATCGGTGTTGCCAAGGAAGACATGGCACTTATGGGTCAGTTATTGGGAATAAAATTGGCTGCCAGCGAATTCGTTGGCTATATTCAATTGGCAGAGCTCAAGAATCCTTTGAACCTTCTCCATCTAAAATACGAGAAGTCCATTATTATGGCCACGTACATGTTGTGTGGGTTTGCCAATTTTGCATCCATCGGAATCCAGATTGGTGGTATTGGTTCTTTGGCTCCGGGTCAGCGTAAGACATTGTCTGAATTCGGTATTCGTGCCCTAATCGGTGGAACCGTTGCTTCGTTGTTATCGGCCACCATTGCAGGTATGATCATCGGCTAGTGCTATTCCTGCGTAGGCAGGAATCTTATTCCTTTTTAGTTAATAACTTTGTAATATTAATTGACAATATTTAGCCATTGACCATGGCACTTTTTATATTTTTATTCTCTGAAAATCCAAGGTTTAACTTAAAGAGATTCCTGCTTTCGCAGGAAATATTATGAAGCAATACCACGACCTCGTTAAATATGTTCTGGAAGAAGGAAATTTAAAAGCAGACCGCACTGGTACTGGCACTAAAAGTGTATTCGGTTATCAGATGCGATTCGACCTGAGTGAAGGATTCCCGATGGTGACCACCAAAAAATTGCACCTTAAATCCATAGTACATGAATTATTGTGGTTCTTGAAAGGTGATACCAACATTAATTACCTCACCGAAAACGGGGTGCGCATCTGGAATGATTGGGCTGATGAGAATGGCGACCTTGGTCCTGTTTACGGACATCAATGGCGTAATTGGAACAGCGACGAGATCGACCAGATCAAAGAGGTAATCAACACCTTGAAGAACAACCCGGACAGTAGGCGTATGTTGGTTTCTGCATGGAATCCTTCGGTCTTGCCCGATACATCCAAATCGTTTTCTGAGAATGTAGCGAATAATAAAGCTGCTTTACCACCATGCCATGCCTTCTTTCAATTCTATGTGGCTGATGGTAAATTATCCTGTCAGCTGTATCAGCGAAGTGCAGACATATTCTTGGGAGTGCCTTTCAATATTGCCTCCTATGCCTTATTCACGATGATGATAGCTCAGGTTTGTGGTTTTGAAGCCGGTGAGTTCATCCATACGTTTGGCGATGCTCATATTTACAGCAATCATTTAGAGCAATTGAAATTGCAATTATCACGTGAGCCACGCTCGCTCCCGAAAATGATACTTAATCCTGAAGTGAAAGACATACTTGAATTCACCTTTGAGGACTTCACCCTTGTGAACTACGATCCACATCCACATATTAAAGGGGTTGTTGCTATATAACAAAAAAGAGGCTGCATTTGCAGCCTCTCGTATTAGCTAACTAAACTAAAACTAAATCCTAACAAAGGATTAGACTTCTAATACGCTGTTTTCCGAAGCAGCGTACTCATTCCAGACATAAGAGTCTGCTTGTTCCTCGTTTTGCCATTCTCCGTCGATGACATACTTGAATTCGTAAGAATTATCTTTTTCAAGATCCAACGTTCCTTTGAACGTTCCGTTCTTTAATTTCTTCAATGTAACGGCTTCTGTATCCCACTCATTGAAATTGCCCGCAACGGCAACTTTATCGGCTTGTTTGGCTGGAACCGAGAAAGTGACCTTACATATAGGCTTGCTTTTTAAATATTGCTTTTTAATTGCCATAATAAATAGTATAAATTGGTTTATTCAGAGGCAAAGCAATGACATAATTTGTTCTTATACAATTCTTTAAAGAAGAATTATCAATTTAATAATTTTGCCTTGAAGATAATTTCATTTTAGGAATATCTTACCTAATATTTTATCAGTTTCCCAACATCGTAATTTTGTTTAAAAGCACTAAATTTGACGAAATAAAACACCACCGATGTTCGGAAGCAAGAAAAAAAAGCCTGAAATAGACCAAGAGCAATTGGAGCTGATCCAGAATGCTCAAAATCGAATCAAGCAAAAAAAACGACTGTATTTTCATTTCGTTGTATTCCTTCTAGGCGCCATCTTCTTGATTGTTGCAAATACTGTGCTTGGCATTGGTAAGGATATTCAATTCTTTGGAATCGACTGGTTTGTTTTTGCCATTATGATATGGCTTTTTCTATTCTTGATACATCTTTTCAATGTCTTCATTACCCAGCGTTTCATGGGCAAGGATTGGGAAAAACAACAAATGGATAAGCTGGTTACCCAACAGCAAGTACGAATAGAGCAGATAAAACAAGAACTTAAGAAAGAAGCCCCGATTATTGCAGAAAGCCAGGTTTACAATGAAGAGCTTAAGGCCAAGGAAAAAACCTCGGAACTTACGATCATTGTTGCTGCCGGAGAAAATGATGCCATAGGCAAGGACAACAAGCTCATTTGGCATTTAAAGGACGACCTCAAACGCTTCAAGAAATTGACCTCTGGCCATCACATCATCATGGGTCGTAAGACCTTTGAGAGTTTTCCTAAACCATTACCCAATAGAACGCATATTGTCATTACTAGACAACCAGAATATCAAGCACCTGAAGGTGTCATTATCGTGAATTCTATGGATAAGGCCATTGAAATGGCAAATGACGATAAACAACCTTTCGTTATTGGTGGAGGGCAAATTTACAAGCAAGCTATTGATGCAGCTGACAAGATCGAAATAACCCGTGTCCATGCCGAATTCGATGCGGATGTCTTTTTCCCAGAAATCGACCCAACCATCTGGAAAGAAGTGAGCAATGAATTTCATGCCAAGGACAAAGAGCATGAGCATGAATTCTCGTTTCTTACTTACGTCCGAAAATAGGCATGAGGCAGTATTACATTATCCCCGTATTGCTTATATCCTCTTGGAATGTATTCAGTCAATCAAGCGAAGGATATTTCTTGACACCCGAAATACTTGTAGGTAAGACCATGGAGGCCAATACAGGTTTTCCTGAAAGCAATCTTCAAACAGGATTTTACTTGAATTTCAGTAGGAAACACAGTTCTGATGAAGAACTTTGGGCACGAGAATTAAAATATCCTCAAACAGGTTTGTCCCTAGGTTTCTCGGATTTTGGAAACTCAGAATTGATCGGGAAGGCCTTTACGGTTATGCCTACCATTCAAATAGATTTGCTTAAGTCTAAAAAAGACAAAACATTAAGTATTTTAATGGGAATGGGCATGTCTTACATGGACACCCAATATGATATATTGGACAACCCTTTGAACAAAGGAATAAGCACCAAACTCAATTGGTCCTTTAAATCCTTTTTTTATTATGATGCCTTCAAGCTCTTCAAGACTCAAAGTAGAATTGGCTTAGGATACCTCCATCATTCCAATGGCCACATAAGACTTCCCAACCAAGGTTTGAATTCGTTTTTATTCAGTCTTTCTTCCCAATTCCAGTTAAAAGACCAATTGCGGTCAGAACGGCATATGACTAAGGATACAACAAGATTGACCCAGACCTATTTCTCCCTAAGAACAGGTATCGGCCAAAACGTACTATCTCAGGCCTTCAACGACAAGAAAGAGGTGTTCTCATTAGCAGCAGCTTACGGTAAGATCATCAATGGTACTTTTAAATTTGGAGGTGGTTTGTACTATCGCTTCTACGAGAAATACTACGACCACATCAAGAATAGAGGCGACCAGGTCGAAGAGCAAGTTCCTGAATATATTGAC
>Ga0265309_10001127_pt1 | contig 11525 bp, 7 predicted proteins | sample Helome_FD_192492 | JGI IMG/M metagenome (GOLD analysis project Ga0265309, IMG submission 192492) | Marine sediment microbial communities from subtidal zone of North Sea - Hel_20160524 (Illumina Assembly) | ecosystem: Environmental > Aquatic > Marine > Subtidal zone > Sediment ...
TTCACCGTCGGGTTGCACGCAGATTAAAACCATACATTCGGTTTGCCCGTAAAGTTGCTTGATATTGATACCGAGCGAACGGTAGAAATCGAATAGTTCAGGGCCAATCGCCTCGCCAGCGGTATAGGCGAGCTTGATGCGTTTCAAACCGAGTACGTCTTTGAGCGGACCGTAGACGAGGACATTGCCGAGCTTGTAGAGCAGTGAATCCTTGAACGATACGGGTTTGCCATCGAGGATCTTGACCCCGACCTTGCGCGCATGCTCCATGAAGTAGTGAAAGATATTACGCTTTATACTGGCGGCATCCTCCATACGAATCATTACCTGGGTGAGCATATTTTCATAGACTCGCGGCGGTGCGAAATAATAAGTGGGCCCGATCTCGCGCAAGTCGTTGGCCACCGTGGCCGCGTCTTCCGGACAGCTGACACAAAATCCGGCGACATAAGATTGCGCGTAGGAAAACAGGTTGTCCCCGACCCAGGCCATCGGCAGGTAGGCGAGCACTTCTTCGTGCGAGGTCAGGCCCTCGCGAATAATGCCGTTACGCGCGGTGATAATCACGTTGTCGTTGGTCAGCACGACACCCTTGGGATGACCGGTGGTGCCCGAGGTATAAAGCATGATCGAAACGTCGGCACCGACGCCAGTCGCCACCTGTTGATCGTAAAAATCGGGATGATCGTGATCAAATTCGACACCGATCTGCTGGATCTTTTCGAAGTTATGCAGAAACGCGTGTTCGTAGTGGCGCAGGCCGCGCGTTTCGTCGAAGATTATGTGATCGACCCCGGGGCAACGATCACGCACTTCGAGCATCTTGTCGACCTGTTCCTGGTCCTCGACCAGCGCCATTTTGACGTCGGCATTGTCGAGTACATAGGCCATTTCATCGGCCACCGCGTCCTGGTAAAGCGGCACCGGGACTGCACCCAAAGCCTGTGCTGCGGTCATGCCCCAGTAAAGCCGGGGGCGATTGTCGCCGATGATGGCGAGCTTGTCGCCGCGCTGCAGTCCGAGACTCGCGAGGCCACAGGCGAGGGCGCGAATTTCAGCCGCGGCTTCGGCCCAGGTCCAGGATTGCCAGATACCCAGGTCTTTCTCGCGAAATGCATCCTGATCAGGACGTAGCTTTGCATGGCTGTGTAACAGCTTCGGAAAGGTGTCTAGCGTTGTGTCTTGATCCTTCTGGCTCATATATGGCTAGCAATTTTATTATAGATTTTTATCAGACAGACCATCTTCGGTTAAAAGCCGGATAATGTCGAATCTGAAAGGATGTATTACAGCGGTAATTCAGAGGCCTGTAAAATAAAATTATTGATATCCGTCAATGGCGTCCGTCAAACAGGGCGAATCACCAGTTGTTTATTCTTCATAATTATAAAAACCGCGGCCACTCTTGCGCCCCAGGTAACCGGCATCGACCATCTGTTGCCAGATCGGGCAGGGTCGGTACTTTGAATCACCAAAGCCCTCGTGCAGGACCTTGATCACCGCGTAGCAGGTATCCAGCCCGATCAGGTCGGCCAGCATCAGCGGACCCATCGGGTGCGCCATGCCCAGTTTCATGATTTCGTCGATACCTTCCGCACTGGCAAGGCCTTCGGAGTAGACGTAGGCCGCTTCGTTGATCATCGGAATCAGGATGCGATTGGCGACAAACCCCGGGCTATCCTTTGCTTCGACCGGAATCTTGCCGATGAACTCGCTGAGTTCATGCACGACTCGGCAGGTTTCATCGGTGGTTTGCAGGGCGCGAATGACTTCGATCAGCGCCATCATTGGTACCGGATTCATGAAGTGCATGCCGATAACCTGGCCGGCGCGCTGCGTTGCGCCTGCGATACGGGTCAGTGATATCGAAGAAGTATTGCTCGCCAGGATTGCGTCGGCCTTGCAGATCTTGTCCAGTTGCTCGAATATCCCCAGTTTGAGCGCTTCGTTTTCGGTAGCGGCCTCGATTATGATGTCGGCATCGGCCAGTGCCTCGAGCGAGGTCGTGGTAGCGATATTGACGAGGCTGGACTGCTTGTCATCCGCGGTGATTTTTTCTTTCTTGATCAGGCGATCGAGGCTGCCGGCGATCGTATCCAGTCCGCGTTCGACCTGCGCCTCGCCGATATCCTGCATGATTACTTTAAGCCCCGCGGCCGCGCATACCTGCACGATGCCGTTACCCATGGTTCCGGCGCCAACCACGCCCACTGTTTTTATGTTCATTTTCACCTCTTTTGTCATCCCGCGGTTTGACCCGATAGGTCGGGCCGGCGGAATCCAGTTTAAATGGATAGTTAAAAAATATTGTGCGCTCTGCGGGCGCGGTTAGTTAAACGGATCCCGGCTTTCGCCGGGATGACAGCTACCTGTGTAATGTGGGGACAGTATACTGTCCTCCGCTAGCGGGATGACAGCTACCTGTGGCAGATGTCACATGTTCCGTCGATACTGACCGCCAACCTCGAACAGCGAATTGGTGATTTCACCTAGCGAACAGTAGCGTACCGCGTCGACGAGCTGAGCAAAAATATTCTCATTGGTTATTGCTGCCTGGCGCACGCGCTCGAGTGCGGTGGCGCCGGTATCTGCGTGAGTCGCGTGAAATTCACGCAATCGCTTGATCTGACTTTGTTTTTCTTCCTCGGAAGAGCGCGCGAGTTCGATTTCGTAGTCCTGCTGGCCATTCGGGTTGAGAAAGGTATTAACGCCGATAATCGGTAGCGAGCCATCATGCTTGCGGTGCTCGTAGAGCATCGATTCATCCTGGATCTTGCCGCGCTGGTATCCGGTTTCCATCGCGCCGAGCACGCCACCGCGTTCGGAGATACGCTCAAATTCCTGCAACACCGCTTCCTCGACCAGATCGGTGAGTTGTTCTATGATAAAAGATCCCTGATTGGGATTCTGGTTCTTCGCCAATCCCCATTCATTGTTGATGATGAGTTGAATCGCGAGCGCGCGTCGCACCGAGTCTCCGGTCGGGGTCGTAATCGCTTCGTCGAACGCGTTGGTATGCAGGCTGTTACAGTTATCGTAAACCGCGATCAGGGCCTGCAAGGTGGTGCGTATATCGTTGAAGTCCATTTCCTGCGCGTGTAAAGAGCGCCCCGAGGTCTGGATGTGATACTTGAGTTTCTGGCTACGTTCGTTGGCGCCGTACTTGTGCTTCATCGCGGTCGCCCAGATGCGCCGCGCGACCCGACCCATGACCGTGTATTCGGGATCCATGCCATTGCTGAAGAAAAAGGACAGGTTGGGTGCGAAATCGTCGATATTCATACCGCGTGCGAGATAGGTTTCAACGAAAGTAAATCCATTCGCAAGCGTAAACGCGAGCTGTGAAATCGGGTTGGCGCCGGCCTCGGCGATGTGATACCCGGAAATCGAAACCGAGTAGAAATTACGGATGCGATGATCGATGAAGTATTGCTGGATATCGCCCATCATCTTGAGCGCGAACTCGGTGGAGAAGATGCAGGTATTCTGCCCCTGGTCTTCTTTCAGAATATCGGCCTGCACCGTGCCACGGATATTTTCCAGCGACCAGCTGCGAATGCTGTCGATTTCCGCTGCGCTCGGCTGACGCTGATTGTCAGCGACAAATTTCGCCAGTTGTTGTTCGATGGCGGTATTCAGATACATCGCCAGGATGATCGGTGCCGGACCATTGATCGTCATCGATACCGAGGTCGTCGGACTGCACAGATCGAAACCATCGTAAAGTGCTTTCATATCTTCGAGGGTGGCTATGGAAACCCCCGAGTTACCGACCTTGCCGTAAATGTCGGGGCGTTCATCCGGGTCGCACCCGTAGAGGGTGACCGAATCAAATGCGGTTGAAAGACGTTTCGCTGCGGCATGTTCGGACAATTGCTTGAAGCGTCGATTGGTGCGGAAGGCATCGCCTTCGCCGGCAAACATCCGCGTCGGATCTTCGCCCTCGCGTTTGAAAGCGAAAACGCCTGCGGTAAACGGGAAACTACCCGGCAGGTTTTCCAGTAACAACCATTTCAATAGCTCGCCCTGGTCTTCGAAGGCGGGGAGGGACACCCTGGGGATTTTCGATCCGGACAGGGTCTCGTATTTGAGTTGGGTACGAATTTCGCGATCGCGCACCTGCACCACGTATTCATCCCCGGCATAGCTTTGCCTGACCTCGGGCCATTGTTCGAGCAGCTTACGCGAATGCTCATCCAGCGTATTTTCACGCTGCGCTATCAAGTCATCGAGGTCAGCTGTATCGATACCCGGTTTGCGCTCGGTCAGCATGCGCCTGGTTGCGCTTAACTGCTGGCGTTCGCGCGCCACCGACACCTGCTGCCGGCTGTGGCTATGGTAGTCGCGCACGGTAGCGGCAATTTCAGCCAGGTAACGGACGCGTTGCGCGGGTACAATTACGGTGTTTGCGGTTGATTTTCTGGTTTCGACGCGTGGTAAATGGGCTGCGGTAGGCGCCAGGCCCAGCTCGACCAGCCTGCGCAGTACTTCCTGGTAGAGCGCGGTCGTGCCGTCGTCGTTGAAACGCGCCGCGATGGTGCCGAAAACCGGCATTTCCTCGATGCCCAGGGCAAACGCTTCGCGGTTGCGTTGGACCTGTTTGCAAACGTCGCGATAAGCGTCTTCGGCGCCTTTACGATCAAATTTGTTGATCGCTACAATATCGGCGAAATCGAGCATGTCGATTTTTTCGAGCTGGCTTTGCGCGCCAAATTCAGGTGTCATCACGTAAAGCGAGGCGTCGACCAGCGGCACGATGGCGGCATCGCCCTGGCCTATGCCCGGGGTTTCGACAATGATGAAATCGAATGCGCACAGCTTGCAGGTAGCAACCACATCGCCGACGACGGCGGGAATTTCACCGACCGAGTCACGGGTCGCCAGTGAACGCATGTAGATATTGGCATGGTTGATAGCGTTCATGCGGATGCGGTCGCCCAGCAGCGAACCCCCCGTCTTGCGTCGCGTCGGGTCGATCGCGATAACTGCAATCCTGAGCTGATCGCCATGATCCAGGCGGAAGCGACGGATAATTTCATCGGTGAGCGACGATTTGCCGGAACCGCCGGTGCCGGTGATTCCCAGTACCGGGATGACACTTTCAGCGGCGGTCTGAACAATATGTTCGCGCAATTGACTGCTGACGGTATTGTTTTCGAGTGCGGTAATCAGGCTGGCGAGGGCGATTGTGTCATGTCGCTTCAGTTCATCGAGCGAAGTCGGAGCCTGTTGCCCGGGATCGTACTGGCAGCGTTCCAGCATATCCGAAATCATGCCCTGCAAGCCCATCTTCTGACCATCTTCCGGGGAATAGATGCGGGTTACGCCGTAGGCTTCGAGTTCACGAATTTCGGCGGGCACGATGACGCCACCACCGCCGGCGAAAATACGGATATCCGGGCGTCCCCTGGTTTTGAGCATGTCCACCATGTACTTCAAAAACTCGACATGCCCGCCCTGGTAGGAGCTGAGCGCAATCGCATGCACATCTTCCTGCACTGCGGCGTCGACGATTTCAGCCACCGAGCGATTGTGCCCGAGATGGATAACCTCGGCGCCGGAGGATTGCAGGATGCGACGCATGATATTGATCGCCGCGTCGTGCCCGTCAAACAGGCTTGCGGAGGTTACAAAGCGGATCTTTACCTGCCGGGTCGAACTCGAGGGAATGGTTATCACCTTTTCCTGTGCGGAACTCATTTTCTAAAGCCTCAGCGGGATAATTCAGGGTTGCATTGTGTGGCGCATTAAATTACCTTACGTTTACGTTAACGTCAACCGTTAGTTCAGGCACAAGCCCAACCGTTTATTTCCCTTATCGACATGAGCAGCCAATTTCAGACAAAAGATCCCGATTTCAAGGCCAGGATTACGCAAAGCTTCAGCGAGCAGGCGGTGATGCAGCATATAAATGCCTCGCTGATTGATATCAACGTTGGACAGGTCGAAATCGGGTTTCCCTACCAGTTGCAACTGACCCAGCAGGATGGCTTTATTCACGCCGGAATATCGTCCACGGTAATGGACAGCGCCTGTGGCTACGCGGCATTTACGTTGATGCCGGTAGAGGCACGTGTGTTGACCATCGAATTTAAAATCAATCTACTGGCACCAGCCGCCGGAGATTCTTTTCGCGCCATCGGCAAAGTGCGTAAACCGGGGCGCAGCGTGTTTGTTGCCGAAGCCGAACTCTATGCCACCGCTAACGGGACTGACAAACTGGTTGCGACCATGGTCGGAACCCTGATGGCGATGTATCCGCAGTAGTCGTATCGAGAGCAATATGAAACCCACCGAAACCAGCAACCAGACTTACAGCATTGGCCAGTTGGCGGCAGAGTTCGGGATCACTTCGCGCACCTTGCGGCTCTACGAGGAAGAGCGCTTGCTCGATCCGCAGCGCGATGGTACGCGACGCATTTACAATGAACGTAATCGGGTCAGGTTGCGGCTTATTTTACGTGGCAAACGCCTTGGCTGGTCGCTGTCGGAAATCCGCGAGCTGTTCGATCTGTACGATTCGAGTCAGGGTGAACAGGCGCAACTTGAATTGATGCTGGATAAACTGGCTCTTCGGCGCGAAGCGCTGCTTGAGCAGAAAAATGATATCGAGCATGCACTGCAAGAACTCGATCGAATCGTCGCCAACGCCGAACAGGCGCTGCAGGGCATTGAATCGGGGCGACGCAAGTTGCGTCACGGTTAATTACAGGGGGTAGCCAATGATACATATTCCATCTTTGAATTTTGATCTGGGTGAAACCGTCGACCTGTTGCGCGATGTGGTGCATGATTTTGCGCAGGCTGAAATCGCACCTATGGCGGCCGAAATCGATCGTTCCAATGAATTCCCCAACGAACTCTGGCCCAAACTCGGTGACATCGGGTTGCTCGGGATTACCGTCCCCGAAACCTATGGCGGCACCGCAATGGGTTACCTCGCACATATTGTTGCGATGGAAGAAATCAGCCGTGCCTCGGCCTCGGTCGGATTAAGTTATGGCGCGCATTCGAACCTGTGCGTGAACCAGATCAATCGCAATGGTAACGACGCACAGAAACAGAAATACCTGCCGCAGCTGATTAGTGGCGAACATATCGGGGCGCTGGCCATGTCGGAACCGGGTTCCGGCTCGGATGTCATCGGCATGCAGATGAAAGCTGAAAAGACTGCGGACGGCTACGTCCTGAACGGTACCAAGATGTGGATAACCAATGGCCCCGACGCGGACCTGATCGTGGTATATGCGAAAACCGATGCTAACGCCGGGTCGCGTGGCATCAGTGCTTTCCTGGTGGAAAAGGCGTTCGGTTTCAGCAGCGCGCAAAAACTCGACAAGCTCGGTATGCGCGGCTCCAATACCGGCGAGCTGGTGTTTCAGAATGTCGAGGTTCCAGCCCAGAACCTGCTCGGTGAGTTGAATCGCGGGGCGATGGTATTGATGAGTGGCCTTGATTATGAGCGCGCCGTATTGTCGGCGGGTCCGACCGGCATTATGCAGGCCTGTATGGATGCCGTGGTGCCCTATGTGCACGAACGTAAACAGTTTGGCCAGGCGATCGGCGAATTTGAACTGATGCAGGGCAAGCTGGCCGACATGTACACCACGATGAATGCGACCAAAGCCTATGTTTACGCGGTCGGCAAGGCTTGCGATCGCGGTGAAACCACGCGCAAGGATGCCGCCGGAGCGATTCTGTATGCAGCCGAAAAGGCAACCTGGATGGCATTGGAAGCGATTCAGGCGCTGGGTGGAAACGGTTACACCAACGACTACCCGGTGGGTCGACTGTTACGCGATGCCAAACTCTATGAAATCGGGGCAGGCACTTCAGAAATTCGGCGTATGTTAATCGGGCGGGAACTATTTAACGAAACTGCCTAGTCAAACTTTGAAAGAGGAAATCATGAGCGAAAATATTGTTATAACCGGCGCCGCACGTACGCCGATGGGTGGGTTCCAGGGCGTCTTGTCCGATGCCACGGCGGCGCAACTCGGTGCGGCCGCAATTGCCGCCGCAGTCGAACGCAGCCAGCTTCAGGGCGACGCGATCGACGAAGTCATCATGGGTTGCGTATTGCCGGCCGGGCAGGGCCAGGCGCCGGCACGCCAGGCCAGCCTTGGCGCAGGACTCCCGTTGGCCATCGGCTGTACCACCATCAACAAGATGTGTGGCTCCGGGATGAAGGCCACCATGCTGGCGCATGACCTGCTCAGGGCAGGCACCAACCGGGTCATGGTCGCCGGTGGTCTCGAAAGCATGACCAACGCACCCTACCTGTTGACCAAGGCGCGTGGCGGCCTGCGCATGGGGCATGGGCAGGTGCTTGATCACATGTTCACCGACGGACTCGAGGACGCCTACGACAAGGGCAAGCTGATGGGTGTATTTGCGGAGAATACGGCGGACAAATACCAGTTCACGCGTGAGCAGCAGGATGAGTTTGCGATCACTTCACTCAGGCGTGCCCAGGCCGCGATCGAGAGCGGCGCCTTCGCGGATGAAATTACCCCGGTGGTGATCAAAACCCGCAAGGGTGAAGTCACCGTGGATACCGACGAACAGCCATTCAATGCGAACATCGATAAGATCCCGACCTTACGCCCGGCGTTTCGTGCGGATGGCACCGTGACCGCGGCCAATTCAAGCTCGATATCCGACGGCGGCGCGGCGCTGGTACTGATGGGTGAAAGCGAAGCTGAAAGACGTGGTGTCAAACCCCTGGCAATCATTCGCGCGCATGCAACCCATGCCCACGAGCCCGCCTGGTTCACTACCGCCCCGGTCGGCGCGATCAAAAAGGTACTCGAGGCAGCCAACTGGTCCAGCGACGAAGTCGACCTCTACGAAATCAACGAAGCCTTCGCCGTGGTGACGATGGCGGCGATGACCGATCTCGCGCTCGATCACGCAAAAGTCAATGTCAACGGCGGCGCCTGTGCGCTGGGACATCCGATTGGCGCCTCGGGAGCCCGCATCATCGTCACCTTGCTCGCAGCCCTGCAACGACAGGGTCTCAAAAAAGGCGTCGCCGGGCTTTGTATCGGCGGTGGCGAAGCGACCGCGATTGCGGTCGAACTGGTGTAAGCGTCACCATGCAACTCAGCGAAGAACAGCGCCTGATTCGCGATACCGTGCGTGACTTCGTGCAGGATCGGGTAGCCCCCTTTGCTGCCGACTGGGATCGGGACAGTCATTTCCCGCGTGAGCAGCTGGATGAAATGGCTGCGCTCGGCCTGTTTGGTATGTTCATCCCTGAAGAATGGGGTGGCAGTGGCGCCGATTATCTATCGTTTGCACTGGCGATCGAAGAGATCGCCGCCGGCGATGGCGCCTGTTCGACGATCCTCAGCGTCAACAACTCGGTGGTCTGCGGCGTACTGCTCGCTTCCGGCAGCGAATATCTCAGGCAAACCTATCTCAAAGCGCTCGCCTCGGGTACGCAGCTGGGGTGTTTTTGCCTGACCGAACCGCAGGCCGGTTCCGACGCAGCGGCGCTTAAGACGCGTGCGCAAAAGCAGGCTGACGGCTACGTTTTGAATGGTAGCAAGGCCTTTATCACCTCGGGTGCGAATGCCGATGTGGCGATTGTCTTTGCCGTTACCGATGGCGCCGCCGGCAAGAAGGGAATCAGCGCCTTCGTGGTGCCAACCAATAACCCCGGTTACCAGGTCGGTAGCGTGGAGCAGAAAATGGGCCAGCACGCCTCCGATACCGCGCAGATTTTTCTCAAGGACTGCCAGATTCCGGCGGATCATTTAATCGGCGCGGAAGGCGAAGGTTACAAAATTGCGCTGATGAATCTCGAGGGTGGCAGGATCGGTATCGGCGCCCAGAGTGTCGGTATGGCGCGTGCGGCTTATGAATGTGCACTGGCTTATGCAAAGGATCGCGTCAGCTTCGGTAAAACGCTGCTCGAGCATCAGGCCGTCGCGTTTCGCCTCGCCGATATGGCGACTCAGCTCGAGGCGGCGAGATTGATGGTGCATAACGCGGCGCGTCTGCGTGATACCGGTGAACCCTGCCTGAAGCAGGCCAGCATGGCCAAGCTGTTCGCCTCGGAAGCGGCTGAGAAAATATGCTCGGACGCGGTCCAGGTACTCGGCGGCTATGGTTATCTGCGCGATTACCCGGTCGAACGAATCGCGCGGGATGTACGCGTCGCTCAAATCTATGAAGGCACCAGTGATATCCAGCGCATGGTCATTGCGCGTGAACTGGCGGCGGAATTATGAGCATCCTCGAATCCAGAATCAGTAATCGCGGCGCGGAGTTCGAGCAGAATCGAGCGGCGATGCAGGCGCTGGTCGAGGATCTGCGTGCGCAAACGGCGGCCATCGCTGCCGGTGGTGGCGAACGCGCCCGTGAAAAGCATCTGGGTCGCGGAAAATTATTGCCGCGCGATCGCATCGACAAGCTGGTCGACCCGGGCTCGCCGTTCCTCGAGATCGGTCAGTTTGCGGGTTTCCAGATGTACGCCGATGACAATGTCGCGGCCGGTGGTTTGATCACCGGAATCGGACGTATTAGCGGCCAGGAATGCATGATTGTCGCCAACGACGCCACCGTGAAAGGTGGAACCTATTATCCGATTACGGTCAAGAAACACTTACGCGCACAAGCGATCGCGGCCGAAAATCAACTGCCCTGTATCTACCTGGTCGATTCTGGCGGGGCGCATTTGCCGAGTCAGGACGAAGTTTTCCCGGATCGTAACCATTTCGGACGCATTTTCTTCAACCAGGCCAATATGTCGGCCAGAGGCATTCCGCAGATTGCGGTAGTCATGGGTTCCTGTACTGCCGGTGGCGCCTATGTTCCGGCGATGTGCGATCAATCCATCATCGTGCGCGAGCAGGGCACTATATTCCTGGGTGGGCCGCCGTTGGTGAAAGCCGCTACCGGTGAGGTTGTAAGCGCTGAAGACCTCGGTGGCGCGGATGTGCATGCGCGTATTTCCGGGGTGGTCGATCATTATGCGCAAAACGATGAGCATGCGCTCGTACTGGCGCGCGACATTGTCGCCACGCTGAATCAGGTGAAAACGCCCGATATCGCGCTGCGGACGCCGCTAGAGCCCAAGTATCCGGCTGCAGACCTCTACGGCATCGTTCCCTCCAGTCTGCGCAAGCCATTCGATATCCGCGAAATCATCGCGCGCCTGGTCGATGGCAGTGAGTTCGATGAGTTCAAGCAGCTCTATGGCACGACATTAATCTGCGGTTTTGCGCATCTTTACGGTGTTCCGGTTGGCATTGTCGCCAACAATGGCATCCTGTTTTCCGAATCGGCATTGAAGGGCGCGCATTTTATCGAGCTTTGCGCCAAGCGCCGGATTCCGCTGATATTCCTGCAGAATATTACCGGTTTCATGGTGGGGCAAAAGTATGAGCATGGCGGTATCGCCCGCGATGGTGCCAAGATGGTGACCGCGGTCGCCTGCGCGCGCGTACCCAAGTTGACGCTGGTGGTCGGTGGCAGTTTCGGCGCCGGCAATTACGCGATGTGCGGGCGAGCCTATG
>Ga0265309_10001129_pt1 | contig 11520 bp, 19 predicted proteins | sample Helome_FD_192492 | JGI IMG/M metagenome (GOLD analysis project Ga0265309, IMG submission 192492) | Marine sediment microbial communities from subtidal zone of North Sea - Hel_20160524 (Illumina Assembly) | ecosystem: Environmental > Aquatic > Marine > Subtidal zone > Sediment ...
GACGCAGATATCGTGGAAGATTTCACCGCGGCTTGGCGTGATAACAACGAAACCATGTATCAAACCATTCGCCGGTTGGATGATGAGATTTCCCGGCTCAATTGGACGACGCTCGACACGTTGGATTCCATTGCCAAAGCCGGAGAGATGGTCAAAGATCGATACGAACTGGAATTGCAATTACTCGATTTTATAGACGGGGCGCTCAAAAGCATCACAGAATCCGCAGCAGCCGCACGAGAAGAAATCCTATTAAGTAATGCGAGTGACGCACAGAAATACGAGTTTTATCGGGCAGAGGCGAACAGGTACACCGAGCTGTTGGAGACTGCACAAGACCCCGAGCTGATCAAGGAGTATTACGATAATGCCTTGGATTACGCTATGCGGGCGTTTAATGTGTTGCCTCCGGAAATGCAGGCACAAGAGCAAGTCGGTTTTCTTGGGTTTATTGATTATCTTGAAGAGCTGTCGGTTAAGCAGCTTGAACAGGCGCAAAAGGATACCCTGACACAGCTAGCTGTCAGTCAACGGCAAGTGGAGGCATTGTTGGGCATCAAGAGTGCTAATGAAAATATGGCGCGTTCACTGGCGGATGTCGCCACGTTGAGCAGTGAGACACTAGCTAGCGCACGCGCTAGTCAGGAACACGCTTATATAACCAGTCAACGAGTAACTACAGCGGTGGTACAGAATGAAAAAACACTTGTCGAGCTTCGGGCGATTGGCCGAAACACGAGTTCCTATGCTGCGTAGAAAACGACTACTGACGTTACAGGAAATAGAAAATGCCAAGGCCAATAAGTTCAACGACGGCGCTGGCGGTGGTAAGCCCGGTAACTTCACCGTTATTTCTGGTTCACTTGGTAACACAGACCGATCATAAATGGTCAAGCTTGGACGAGGCGTTAATAGGCGGTTTTACCTGGGCCGATGCGAATATGGAAGTAGAAGGGCCGACACAGCAGAGTGGCGGCGCGCTTGAGGCAGTAATCACCGTCCCAGATTCGCTCGAAGGCATTGGGGCTGAGTGTTTGGCGTTACGGCCGCACGATAGCCGGTGCGATTTGTATAAGACGTATTGGGATGGTAAGAACTACACCGATCCGACGCTTTTGATTGACGGCGTGGTTACCGGGGTTGAATTTATTGACGGGGAACAGGTACGTGAGATTGCGTTCACCATACGAACGAAAGGTAATCGTGGCGGGGTGTCTCCGTTTGTCCGTATTGACGCATCGTTGATCAGTCATATAACTCCAGATGGTAGTCAGTTCACTTGGGGCGCTACCACTATCATAACGGCATAGCTATGGCAGGCAGAACCACACGTCCGGATGATTGGAGCACCGCGGTATTAAACCCTGCGAGCCCGCTATATCCTTTTCTGGTGTATGTTGCTACGCCATTAAACGGGGGAATTGAATATAATAATGGGCTGACCGGGGGTAGCGCTACTGTTGTTAAAGGCGTTTATCCGGATCAATACGGGTATGCCGAGTTTACGTTTGACCCGAATCTATATCAGGACGGGAACAATTTCGATTTCACCCTTATAATAATGGTGAATGATGAAGGTGGTAGCCCCGGCAATGACGAAGCGGCAGCTCAATATGAGTTCATAAGCAGCGTCGATAGCCGGGGGTGGGCCTATTACCGGCTAAATGCAACAACCGTAAGGTTTCAGATTTTTAATAATAATCTTAGGAATATAACTTTTGCAGACACGGAGGTTCTTGATCGTGCACATACGGATATTTTTGTCTGGAACGGTGCGAATTCCACACTCTCATTGAGATATGTTTATTGGGATCAAGATGATGCATCGAGTACGGTTCAATCACCAGCCCCTTGTCCATCAATGCAGATTGCCCCAGTAGCCACGCCATTTAAAGTCGGTAGCGCCACACAACCCGTGCAGTTAGCTATCGTGTTGAAAGGGGTCAATCCAACACAATTACAAAAACAAGCTGTTTTCGATAATATTTGGGATATCTTTTTAGAACCCGGTGTGTCTCATAATTTAACCGCGGAAGATCTAACATATACACACACACTGCCGGATGTCACGCTTGAGGTAATCGACCAGCTCGTTATTGAAGACGCTGTATATACTCACACCATGGATGAGCCGCTGTTAGGACACCCACATATCCTGACGGCGGAAGACGTTGTTTATACACACACCATGGATGAGCCTAGTTTGGCCTCACCGGTCAATCTAGCAATCTCGGATCTGATGTATACTCACACCATGGATGAGCCGAGCTTGGGGTTATCCGGGCTTTGTGCGGAGGACATCGTACATACGCAAGACATGGGTGTGTTCTTAAATGCGAAAGGTGCGGGTACTCCGGTAGTAGAAGTTAACTATACGGAGATCAATGATACCTTTGAGATCCGGTCTACCGGGTTGACTCAATCGCTGGCACAACAGATTTTAGATTTTGCAGAGGCTAATTCTCATAACACCATACCATATGAATGGGAAGGGCGTACTTATACAACAATTGTCTCTGAAGAGCCGGTGATGAATATGCTCCCCGGTGGTGATTGGGAGGTGGTTTTAACATTGGATAAGGTCCGTGATGTTGACACCGAGCCACCTGGGCCGGTGCCCGCCGATACGAATGTGTTTGATTACTTCTCTCCAGCGATGAATGAGACCGTGGAAATGGTAACTTATGTTCCACAAGTTCCTGTGCGGGCTGTTATTTATTTTTTGCATGGAAACGATCAAGATATCTCAAGTATTCAATATGCAAATAAGAATATCCCTTACTTAGACGCAGCTATTGCTGCGGGGCACATCGAACCGGTGATGGCGATATTTCCGTCAGATGGTGCAATAAATACGTGGCTTAACGCGGGTGTTGTAGAAATGGTCAACGTGGAGTTAAGAGCGTTCGAACCACCTGGCGTTATTTGTCGTGGTATAAATGGAATGAGCGCGGGCGCAGGCGCTGCTTTACGTTATGCGTTTTCACCGGAATTTAGGGCTGACTACCAGGCTATCGCACCAGCCGCCGCGGGTGACAGCTCCAGAACGTATTCATTGAATAACCCACGTAACGACGGCCATATGTACTATTGTCACGGCATACTCGACCCTACTACACCGATAGATGAGGCGACATTCAATAACTTCATCGCTGCACATGCGGCCACAATGACGGAATGCACGGGTGATCTGAGCATGACTTGTGCACATGATTACGAATGCTTAATGGATCAGTTTAATACACTGATGTTTCAAATGTTTCAACGAGCTATTGATTTGGCGGCACAGCCATGATTTTTCCATCCATCCCCTTATCGGAAGAGTCCGCTGTTAGCGTGGATAGCCGAATATTGACGGACGTGTCATTTGGCGGCAATAAACGTGCGGTGCGGTTAAGCCGTAGATCAACCATGGTGTTCGCATTAGTCGGTGCCAATATTTGTACCAAGGTTTTTGCAGACTCAGTAAATAATCATTTCCTTCTCACCGGGAACGCCTATTTTGATTACGTTTGGTTAGATGGAAAAACCTACTCAGTTAAATACATAGACACACCACAAATAACTCAGGCTAACGGTGGATATTGGGTAATTCTGGTCTCACTGCGGGGTAGATTAAAATGAGTGTACAACGTCCCCGTTTGCCCGCGATAGCTCCTTGGCAACCGCAGTCAACAGAGAGTCAGAGCCCAACACAGACAGACCCGGTTGAGCCTACTACAACCCGGCTAACTCTTTCTGGCGAAGGGACCATAATTCCACTGTCATACGGGCTGCAACCACTAAGCGCCAAGGTTCCGTTGATAACCACCTATCAAGGTGACCTTATTATCTTGGCAATCTGGTGTCTCGGTGAGGTAAACGGAATAGTTGAGTTTAAAATAAACGGTGAGGTCTCACCAGCGGGTGTTGCGGCTACGCATTATGTAGGCACTACGTCTCAGGGGCCAGACCCGACATTGGTAGCCGCTATTCCAGGGTACAACAGTAATCTAGTACGTGTATTGCCAAACGGCGACGCTATTGGTGTCGCCTACTCGGTAATACGGATACCCCCGGATACTATTAGTGGCACTCCGAACGCTACGTGCATAATGGAGTGTCGCAAAGTATGGGATGTCACGGCATCGGGTTATGTTTACACCACGAATCCAGGATTAATCTTAGCAGACTCAATTCGTGACCCGCTTATCGGTATGGGCCGGATGATGGACACCACGGCCTTGCAGGCGTTAGTTAATGACAATGATGAGCTGGTAGGAGGTAAGCCAAGACGGACGCTGAGTATCACGTTCGACTCGCCGCAAGATATCAGTACCAGAATTGAAACGCTGCGCGGGTATGCAGATGCGCTCGTTGCATTCATTGGTAGTGGTACAATCGGGGCGCATGGTACGGTGGTTGTGTCCCCCGCACTGGCTGGCGTTCCTACCGGGGTGCAGATCACCGATATAGACGACATGGTTAATGAGCAAATGCTTGTTGATTATAAAAAAGGGAGAAATAAAGAAGAGCCGCCAACCGTAATAGCTGTCACGTATACCGACACGCGCAGCGATCCATGGACACAGGAGGTTGTACGAGTGCCGCGTCCGGGCGTGGATTCGAAGACGATACCTTGGCGGGAAGAGCCATTATCTATGCCAGGGATACACGATTACGCGGAAGCATGGAGATGTGGAGAAGAGCGACTAAATTCTATCTGGGATGCCCCACTCATTTTAGAATATCTTGGTTTTGACGAAAGTATTACGTTGGCTGTCGGAGATATTATTGGAATAACGCACAGGATGGGGCTGAATCAGCTAGAGTGCAAAATCACCGCCGTCGATTTGGTGCGGCCGGGGCGCTGGCAGATAGCCGTCGATCAGTATGCGCCCATACTCAGATCCAACGCAACGCCGGCCCCACCGGCCCCCATCATCAAGATCGAGCCGCCATCTTCAACCGAGATCGTTCAGCAGCCGGTAACCGGGTGTGTCCTTGAGCAACGTGACACCTACGACGCGACCACGGGCGGGTGGATTGTCCAAATCTTCGGCCGGTGGACCCCGGTGTTGTCGGATGTGATCCAGGGGTACCGGGTCAAGTTGCGCACCGTCTCCCCGGTGATCAGCGAGTGGTCAGGTGAGGACTTCTTCCCGGTCGCTGAGGGGATCTCCAGGCCGTTGACGACGTACCCCGCTACCTATGAGGTCTCGATACGCGCGGTGGCCACTGACGGCACGACAGGGCCGGACAGTGGGGGTTGCGCCACTATCGACTTGGTGACGCCGGTGGAGTCCTCTGTGCTCCGGATAGCCTCTGTGATCGCTATCCCCCTGATCGCCGCGGTCAAGCTCGAATGGGCCTGGACCGCGAACGCTGACAACATCATCAAGGCCGTGGAGGTCTACACCTCCACGAATCAAACGACCTTCCCCGGCAGTTGGGCGGGGCTCAACTACTGGGGTGACGTGGCTTATCCGGGGAACACTATTACGCTTGATGGGCTTTTGGCGGGCCAATGCGGGTATGCCTATTTGCGGCTGGTGTTCACCAATGGTCGCAAAGCCGCGGACCCGGAGCCGACGCTAAACGGTATTTTCGCTTGTGCCACAAGTAACCCACAAGACGTAATCGATGCATTACCGGACGGGTCAATCATAACGAGAAATATATTTAGTAACTCAGTATCTCAGATCTCGACGTTCAGTGACAGCGTACAAAAGAGCGTGGGTAGTACGTGGACTACTATTTTTAGCTACACCGAGCCGAGTGATTGGAGTGACTATTTTGGATATGTGCTGGAAGTGTATCCGCAGATGTTCGCGTCAACTAATAATGCCGATGGTCTGCGTGGTGGGTCAATTACCTGCTGGATCAGAACCGTGGTTGACGGCCAAGTGATATCACAAATGGATTATGTATTACCTATTATATTTGTGAACGTGACAACTGGACTACCTCAAGCTGCTGGTAATAGATTACCCCATGGCGCTTCGGACAATTTCCCCGTAGGCAGTAAAACGGGCACTCGGTTAATCCAGATAGACGCGCAAATACTTGCTACCGGGCCAATTACATTCGCGGAGCGCTCATATCTGAGCCTCTATGGTTTCATATCCATGTTCAAGAAGTGATATCCATGAGCACACACTACAGGGTTACTAGGATAGGCGAGATAACTGGGTTCGTGCATACATCAAACAGTCTGGATGCCCAATTTATGCAGGATAACCCCGATTTTATTGAGTCAGGGTTGTTGAATAGATTTGATTTTCACAATTATTATGTTGAAAACGGTGAGGTGCTAATGCGGCCGCAATTCGACATTGGAAATCTTGAAATAACGTTTGGCGGTAAAATTGCGTCGGCTACCGTTAAAGGACTACCGAATGGGACAATCGCGCGGGTAACTTATGAAACGACGCAGATCATCCGTAATAGACTGCAATTAGCCCGATTTACTTTCTCTGAATATGGTACTTGGGTAGTGGATTTTACCCAGTTTCCTTATCTGGCCAAATCTATAACCGTGGAGGTGATTTAATGGCTAAATGGCTGCACCCTGACGTTCTATTAAATGGTGTTATCACAGTTGTCAACGCAGGCAATGAGATGTGGTTGGTCGGTTCTTACACTATCGGGGAGAACTATGCCACGGTATTGGCGAATCAGCTATCCGGCATTGTCCCGATAGTTGTTGGTGATGGTAATGATTACACGGTATCTCTGATCGGGAACAATCAAAATGTCGCTGTTGCTGCGAAAACCGGGACAGCAAACGGCACCGATCCAGCCCCGAGTAATCACATCGTGATAGCGGATGGTGTCCGTGTTCTGGCGGTAACCAAGGCAGGAGATCAAGGCATAACACTTGGTAACCCGATCAATTTTCCATTATGGAATATCACAGCGCCGCAGCCGGTTTAGTGGTTATTCAAGTAGGACCAGAAGCCATATTAAGCGCGATAGTGGGTGGGGCGGGTATCGTCGTCGTGCTCATTACTGTGATATGGAAGATGTTTCTTACACGGGTAGTCCGTTTAGAAACGGCACTTCAAGCGGCGATTGAGGCGATCACGAAAGACGTGTCCGATAAGCACCATCGAGTGCGGGGGGAGATATCAAGTATATATCAAGTGCTTCTCGCGTTTACCAGCGAGGAAAGCACTAACCGTACGGAAGCACTGATAAAGATGATGAAGATTATTGCAGATAGCGATATAGAGAAGAAAGATAACTAAGCCGCACCCGGTAATCAGGTGCGGCGTCGTTGTCTCACGTGACTTGTGCCACTTATACGGGGCCATGCCCCGGTTACGAGAAAAGGCCATCTGTGGAATGGCTAATGTTCGTTGCGCCTTGCCGGTCATTAGTGTCTAGTTAGTCGATACGTTTACATAGGTATCTCCTAGTTAAGCGGGTATTCATGTATCAGGTTCGTGCCTGCATGTTTAGACTAGTACATGCAGCCCCGGCAGTCAAGTAATCAATTCTAATTCCGTGATTTTGTAAAAACTGTGTCCTGCGGGGCCATGTACTGTCTTGGTGATGATCATGGTAGATCCTGGGTAGCACTGAGACAGGTTTCACATTTAACCAGTTGAACTCGTCGGCCCGTAGGTGTATTGGCTGGTTCCATCCGTTCCTGTAACCGCACATCAAACGCTTTACAATGGTAAAGGCATACCGCACCGGGGCTTCCGAGACCACCATCCCATATTATGATCTGTTGTTGCGGATCAATCTGATCACATTCACCGCAGTATGGCCCATATGGGACAGATATTGTTCTGGTAATTATGATTTCGGGCATATCGAATCTTCCTGGGGCAAACACGCTTTGTACAGTTCAGGTCTGTTCGTGGCGACCCATTGTAATAGCTGCTCCAGATCGACCGCGGTGCAGTTCATACCACCTTCATTATACGCCACGATGACAGGCCGATTTTCTGAGGTGTCTAATTTAACTTCGAATTTCTCGTAATGCTCGGTAACGCCGTTCATGATGGTACCTGTTTTTTCAGGGGGTTCTGTTGACACTGGATAAAGCGGGAATAAGAAGCCGCCATCGTCCGCCGTTGATATTTCCTTTATTTCTCCGGGTGTCAAGGCTATACCACGTAACCATTTAAAAAATGTTTCTTTTTTCATAGCTAAACCTCTTCTATCGCTTCTATCTGACTTAGATCTAGTGTAGTCATAAGTAAACCACGGGCTTTACCGGAGCGTTTAGCTTTTTCTATTTTGAGATAGGTTATTCCATTATTATCCGCCGTTTCAACCATCCATTTTTCTACGTTCTCCACGGTTATTATGTTTCCACTTTTCATGTACAGACGTAATGTACTCATCATTAACTCCGCACACATTCAGCTTCACAGATGGTTACGGTTTTCGTCGTACGGGTCAGGCTGTATGACACGACCAAAAATGTCGCGGCTTCAGATATGACCCGGAGATACAGGGTCTTGTCGAATTGAACAGGGAAATCCATTAGCTCCGCGGAACGCCCGACATGTGGTGCGCCATTGAGGTCAAATACTTCAAAGATGATATTGGTCTTACCGCCTTTTGGGTTTATAAATATCGGGGCCGGGATTTCCAGAAAGTACGCGTCCTTCGGAGTTATCAGTTGGAGCGGGCGCGCTGTTTGTGGTATGGCGATAAGCGTCGCAGCGGGGGCGACACTGCTGAACGCCTTGAGAAAATCACGTCTGTTCATATCTGGCTAACCATGAAAATGATTGCTAAAAACACGCACCAGTCGATGAGATCAAGTGTTTTGGTCAGTTTGGTTCTCCCATAAGCCCAATCCCGCAGAGAAAAGTGCTTGTCTTTCCAGGGATGGGTTTTTGGTAGGAGAGGGGCCATGAGTTTAAGCATAAGCCAGTTAGGGATAGCCCAAATTAATATAATGGGGTTGTTCATGGATTGCATCCTCCGAACACGGTCATGTATGGGTAAGCGTCAGACACCACATGCGAGACCCGCCAAGTCAGATGTGAGATCTCCGGGAGTAATACACGCATACGGTCGTTCATGTCTTGTGGGCCGCGTACGCGGTATGTTAGGTGGATAGTCATTAAATCTTTTTTCCAGGCTATTTGATACTTGGAGACCCGTTCCATGGGTGTCTCAATAGGATGTTTATCTAATATGGCCTTTGGTGTCTCCAACGTGAGTATGACCGGTTCGGCGGTATCGGCAAGTATCGTGCTTGCGGTAGTCGCCGCAGCAGTCACGCCGAGAAGGTGAATAAATTCACGTCTGTTCATGATGCACCTTTACGTGTTCAGGGGCTATTCGGCGGGGGTGATCTTTATCAGTCACGTCGATAAAACATTCCCCGTGTAGTAAAGTATCCAAGTGCAACGCGTATGCATCTTGTTGTGATAGTTTACTTAGTATGGCGTTATACAGATAAGGCGACACGGAGTTTAAATCGCTCATGACGGTAGCCCGCGATCAATGCCTCAATCGGATCTGACACGGTTGTAGCTATGAACACTTCATGCACCTTTTCCGGCCCCGATGCCAGCCGTACACGGTCATAGCGCATGTTTGTCATGGCGGGGTCGCCTTCTGGAGCGTGGATGATGCGCGCGTCTGATATAATGCGCTGTCCATCTAAAGGACCACCAATGCAAAGAACATTTTTCATAAGTTCACCATAAACTTCGCGGCTGCCGATATGAGCGATCGGGACATAGTGTCCTTTTGTTCGTAGCAGGTTAAGGATACGTCAACCTCAACCGAGTCTACGGTAAGACCTGTTTCCCGCTCGAATTCCCGGAGCAGCAGGGTTAATTCTTGAGAGATGTGAACCTCCATCTCCGCTTTTTTCTTTTTACACTCAGCGATGTTCATCGTGCTTCTCCCAGTTCAGCGTCGGTGACTGCTTTTTTGTTAGTTATGAAAGTGTCGATTGTCACCGTCTCATCTTTAGCCACATAGATTGCCATTTGATAACGCATGTCAGGGTTCCCATTCACGAGCTTTCTGTTGTGTCTGTCTATGCGCTTCACCAAACCTGGACGTTTCTCGTTCAAGTGTCGCGATATCTTGTTGAGCCCGCGCAATCGCGAAAAGATAATACTGCTCAACCCAAGTGTGATCGAATATAGTCCGGCCCTTACTGGTACCACGTTTAAATAGTAGCTCTGGCGAATCGGGTGGGACCACGACGCAATCAATGGTGATTTCGCGCTCTTTACATAGTTTCTCTACACGTTTAGCCTCTCGGGTGTTCGTAAAGCAAATTCGATCCCCGTTTTTTACACTGGCGATTAGCGTAGTGGTCCGGCCTGTCCGCCTAGCGCCAGTAAAATAGACATGTAAGACACCGAGTATCGCTTGTCCGATTCCAAAAAAGTCCATATGATTATGCCTTTTCCCATTCTTTGTGGAGATGTCTAACAGCCGTTCCGAAAGTCCCGTCTTTTCGTTCAGGATTACCGGCTAACCGTGGCAAGCCTTTGTAACGGGTATCTATATCTATGACTCGATATCTCTTGCCCGCGCTGTCTACGACAACAGATCCTATAGTCACACCATAGTCCTGTTCCGCAAGCTTTAACTGCTCTTCTTTTATCCGATGGCGGATATAGGCTAACCGCGTGCTTAATTCTTTTTCTGCGTGTAATAGTTCTGCTAGATTCATGATAGCAACCTCCATTCTCGGCGGGTAGTGCAGCTAACGTTCTTAACCGGTGCATTACGTTCGATCTCCGTCATGTAGCGTATGGCTGTGGAACGCGGGAGATCATAACGCTGTATTAAGTACCGGGTTGTCACGGTCTTGCCTTCAGCCAAACGGAACGCGCAAGCCATTAGGACAGCGGTTTTAGAGTGTCTAGGCATAGTCTATTGTGGTCGTGACGATAAGCAGTATCACCCATCAAAATAACACCACATGGTTATTACTCCGAGGTAAGCTGTGTGGCTTCTTCTGCAAGTCTTGAGAGCTTGGCACGTACTATGCGGATTGCTTTTGCTCTCGCTTCTCCTGGCGATCTGCACTCAAGAAGGCGTAGCGTATCGATTCCAAGTGCGTGGCAATGCATAACCCAATCCGGGCGATACAGGATATGCCCACATGTCACGGTTATAGATAGGTTTTCATTTTGCGTTGTCCACGTTGTTTGCTTTTGCACTTTGTCATCACGCGAATAAGAGGTTGTGTCTATCCACATGGCTGTTAATGCTCCAAATAAAGTGGGTCAGGCAATTCATTGCCCGCTCGTGTCAATTGGAGGTACCCGTATACGATATTCATCGGCAAGGACAGTTCGTTGTCCTGCCATACCTCCAGAGCCACACCGTCCCCCGGATGGTACAGCCAGCGGTTGGCTACTACGCAGGTGTCCCCCGGCCCCGTGGTTAGCTTCCGTTCGTACCCGAGGCGCTTTCTTGCACCGGTACCGGCCTGTACCTGGACGATCTGCGCGCCCATCTCGAAGGTCTCGATATTGCTATACTCACTCCACCGGATTTGTGCGATGACATCAATCCAAGCGTAGCAGTTGACAGTCG
>Ga0265309_10001130_pt1 | contig 11519 bp, 8 predicted proteins | sample Helome_FD_192492 | JGI IMG/M metagenome (GOLD analysis project Ga0265309, IMG submission 192492) | Marine sediment microbial communities from subtidal zone of North Sea - Hel_20160524 (Illumina Assembly) | ecosystem: Environmental > Aquatic > Marine > Subtidal zone > Sediment ...
GTTGTCGGACTACGCCACATCGTAAATCTTTTCCCACGGATGACCGTTCGCAAACCAGCCTTTGACGATCTGCACGCGATCCAGGTTGCCACTTTCGGGATCTTTCTGTGCCCAGACGGCAAAGGTCGGGGCCTTGGATTTCGCCGGTTTCGCCGGCAGGTCCCCGCCCATGGGTACGCCGCTCTTGTACGCTTTCTCGACAAACTTCTTATCCTCGTCGAGATCACTGGCGTAGTTCCAGCCGCCGAAGAACCGTACCCGCATCAACGGACCCGAGGTGCCGTAGGTCTCCTTGCGCCTGATGGCGTCGAAGATCGCCGCGCGAGTATTTTCCGGCGCCCATACCGCCGTGGCGCCGGGCGTGCCGAACAGCAGGGGCGGCTCGCCGGCCGTCGACGCTCCGCCGGTGAGACGCCGCTGCGGCGTGTCATCGGTGAGGCCGTGCACGCCGGTATAGTTGAACTCCTCGTTATCAGACATCCCGTCATGCGAGTCGGCGCCAGCCACGATGCCATACTTGAACGGATTGGCGCCCAGCATTTCCTGGAAGCCCAAGCCGTTGGTCAGCGCGTGACGGACATAGCTGTAGTCGATCTTTCCAACGACGCCACCCGTACCCAGGAGGTGCTCGAACATTTCAAAGTCCGCGAATTCGTCGTTGGGCGACAGGGCGGGATGCGTGTCCGACTGCCCCTTGGTCTGGATGATTTCCGTCGCAACCTCATTTCTCGCCCGGATCATGGCCCGCCGCTTATTGAAGGGACTGCCATCGGACATCATCGGCGCGTACATCATGCTGTTGCTGACGTTGGCGTTATGCGGAATCGCAAAGGTCTCGTGCCCTTCCTTGCGCTGAACATCGAGATAGGCCCAGAGATCCTCGGGACGATCAGAGTCCACGGCGGTGAATATTACGTCGGGGCCCTCGTCATCACGGAAAAATACATTGCGGTGCATATTCGCGCCGTTCGGGAGCGAGGTCCATTCGAATGCAATCAGGGTGGTGAATTTCCCAGGGACGTTGTGCTTGTTGGCAATCTTTTTCTGGTTCGCCCAGGCCGACTGCTGGACCTTCATATCGTCAAAGCCCTCGGGTGCCCTCCCCGCCTGAACCTCTTTCATCATAAGGCCGAAGGCCTTGTCGGAATCCTCGGGCTTGCCCGTCCGAATCAGCTTACCGACTTCCGTTTTTGACAGCGCATTCGCGGAGTCGAGGGTTAGCGGCAGAAGGCCCAAAAGGTAGGCATGGTCGGTCACTGCACACCAGTCGTAAGGCGTCCTCTTCTGTGCGACCTGCCCGGTGGTGGACTTCTTGACGGGTTTGCCTTTGCAATAGTTGTAGGCGTCGTCCTGCGTATTGCGCGTGCCCATCGCGAACGCATCGGGCGAGTCCTGGGTGTGCAGGTGCTGCTCGCCGAAGTAGACGTTGTTCAGCGGATTTGGTCCTTTCGAATCCCGGCCCGGTTCCCCGGGGGAGTCGGCCGCCATGGCGCCGCATGAAAATGCTGCGGACACCAACAGTGAAATTGACAATATGCTTCTCATTCTTTTACTCCCACCCCCGCTGCTATTGGTCAATCCACCGTTCCCGTTCCTCGTAGCCGCCGGGGGGGGGCACGAGGAGCAGGAACAGGGCCGAGCTAAACCTTTTCGCTATCTACGTTCCCTCACTAAGTTCCCTCGGGCGTGTACCAGATCGGCGATGAGTAGGCGCGTTCCTGGATAGTTGCCGGCACGCCGCTGGGGGGATCGACGCCCAGTTTCGCCGCGTCATAAGTCGACCAGCGCGGCGTCGGGATCTCGAGCACGCGCACGTAGTAGACAGCCTTGATAGCCGGATCAAAATCCGGATCGGTCCACACCACGCTCAGCTGGGTATCGCCGATGTCATTGGTGTAGCTGGCCGTCTGAATATCCACCGTGTTACCGACCGCCGGCAACTTACCGGTCTTGGCGTCGATCTTGCGGCCATCCGACCACGCCACATCGTAGATCTTCTCCGCCGGGAAGCCGGTCCTTGGGTTCGACCACGCCTTGACAATCTGGACGCGATCGAGATTGCCGCTTTCGGGATCCTTTTGTGCCCAGACCGCGAAGGTTGGCGCGTCGCCGGCTTTCTTCGGCAGGTCCTGGCCCATGGGAACGCCGGCGCCATAGGCTTTCTTCACGAAGTCCTTGTCGTCGGTGAGAGACGAAGGATAGCTCCAGCCGCCGAAAAAGCGCAGGCGAATGAGCGTACCGGTGGTGCCGTAGGTCTCCTTGCTCATCATGCCGTTCCAGATACCTTCACGGGTGTTCTCGGTAGCCCAAACAGCGGTCGTGCCAGCGCTTGAGACGCCATAACCCGTTTCGCCCGTCGCATTCGGCACCGGGTTCAGACGCTTCTGCGGCGTGTCATCCAGGTTCCCGTGGGCGCCCTTCCAGTCCCACTCTTCATTGCCCTGGTAGCCGGAATGAACATCGGCGCCCGCCGTGACACCCATTTTGTAGGGGTTGAAGCCGAGTCGGCTTTCAATCTTCATGCCTTCAACCAGGCCCTGGCGGTAAAAACCCCCTTTTATCGCGGACGGTGTACCCAGGCTGATCAGGCTCCTGAACGGTTCAAAGTCGGCGAACTCGTCATTGGGCGACAAATACGGACTGGCCTCGGAGTTGCCCTTGGTCTGATGGATCTCGAACAGCGGCTCGTTCAGCATTTGCCGCCGGGCATAGCGCTCATCCATGGGCCCGCCGAGGAACTTGTTCGGCGAGAACATCCAGCCGTCCGACACGTTGGAGTTATGCGGTATGGCGAAGACCTCGATACCCTGGCCGCGCTGAATCTCGAGATAGGTCCAGAGATCCTCCGGCTGGATCGAATCAAACGCCGAGAAGGGCACCGCCGCCGCCTTGTCCTTGAAGAAAACGTTGCGGTGCATGTTGGCGCCGTTCGGGATCGAGGTCCACTCGTAGGCATAGAGCGCGGTGAACTTGCCAGGATCGTTGTGTTTGTCCGCCGTCTTGAGGTATTTCTGCCACATGCTCTGGCGCAGCTCAGGCGTTACGTATTCGGGCAATGGATCGGAATGCACGAGGGTCTGGATCAGCTTCTGCACGGCGGGGCCGGCCTTGGAAGGGTCTTTGACGCCTGCCACAATCTGCCGCGCGAAGTCCGACTTGGAGAGATCGCTCTTCGAATTGTTGAATTCCTTCAGAACGGCGAAATATTCCGAGTGATCGGTGATCGCAACAAAATCATACGGCGTCCTGCGCTTCATCTTCTCGCCAGTAGTGGAGAGTTTGACTTCCTTGCCCTTGGCAAAATTGTAGGCGTCGTCCCAGGTGGTGCTGACGCCGACGGTGAAGGCGTCGAACGAACTGCTCGTGTGCATGTGCTCTTCGCCGAAGTAGACGTTCTTCAGCGGGTTTGGCCCTTTCGAACCCCGGCCCGGTTCCCCGATGGAGTCGGCCGCTAACGCGCCTGAGGCCAGCAACGCAGAGGCGACGAATGAGAATACCAGTCTTGCTCTTTTTCTTATCAACATTGTCTATCCTCCAGGCAACAAAATGCCGTACTGGAATTTGATCGTCCACTCGGGTGAGACGACTCCCTCAATGTCTTCCGTGTTGTAGTAAAGGCCGCCGTAGATTTGCACCGGGTTCTTGGCGTTCTTGGGTTTGAACACTCGCCCGATCACGGCGCCAAGATTGAGCGACCAGTTGTTGGTTTCATGGTTGTAAACCTGTGGTACATCCGGAGCCGCGACGTACCAGCCATTATCCATGTGCTTGGTGATAATCGGCTGGAAATAAGTCTGGCTGACATCCTGGGAGCTCGACCTGGCACTACCAACATCCCACTGGTGAAACAAGAGTGCGCCGATCTGCCATTTCGGAATGGCTGTGTTCATATACACAATGCTTGGCCCCGCCTGCCATTTGCCTGCGCCCGTGAATTCATTGTCACCTGCCGTAGGCAATGTGAACGTCGGCCCGATGCCCATGACCGCGTTCTTGGGCTGCCACTTCGGAATAATGAAGGCATTGAACGTCGTATCTCCCATGCCCTTCCTGCGACCAACGGGATCATCAAAGTCTTGGGTCCACACCCACGGGACGGTCGTCCTGGTAACTAACAGCGGCGCGGATTCATACGGCAGCTCGACAGGAAGCACGACCTGGAGCAGAGCGGTGTTGGCGTAGGAGTCGGCATTGTAGCTGCTCGCCGTGTACTGATCCTGCATCCTGAGACTGATCAGATTCGCGACGGGGTTGGTTGCCTGCGCCCCGATGTCCTTCTTTACCGCACCGCCGCCGGCCCCCACTATAACTTTGGATTCCTCGGCCTCGACGTCGTCTTGCGCCGTAGCGCTGCCCGTGCCCATGGCAAGAAGAATGGCGGTACCGGCAATCGTGCAGGCATTCCTGACCCAAAGTGCTAATTCTTTGCGAAACATCTTGTTGAATCTCCAGTAATTCAGTTGTAGCCGACTTTATGCAAGTGTTGGGGACAGTGACCTTAATCAAAAGATCATCTGCAGGTACCCGGACACCATCGTCGCGTCGTCGATGCCGGGCTCGCTACCACCGATATACTTGAGGTTGAGCGAGAACTTCAGCGCCGGCGTAATGGCCAGCTTGTAGAAGGCCTCGGCGCCCTCGGGATCATCGAAATCGTCAGTAATGGTACGTTCGTCGGATAGACTGGCGTAGAAGTAGCCCACGCCGAATATGTCGTTGGGTCGGCCGGGAACGACGCCACGACCACCTACTCCAAAGGAGGCCACGGTTTCCCACGGATTGACCTTGTCGTCATTGACGCCGAACCGGGCAAATATACCCCAGCCCGCAAGATCCGGCTCGCGGTTGTTCAGGTGCACTGGACCCTCGTGCGGCTCAAGTACGGAGAGGTACTGCCAGAACGAGGTAGCCACCTCCCAGGTGCTCGACTTCGATGATGCCACCAGGCCCTCGCTCGGCACGGGTAAGACAGAACCGAGTTCTGTAAAGTCAGCATCGAAGAAATAGAGGTAAGTCCCGCTGATGCCGCCGGGCTTGCCGCCCAGGTTGTATTGCCAGTTTACGGAGGTCGCCGAGATGCCGCCGTTTTCGTCGTACAGGTTGTCCAGGCAGTTGCCGCTTGTGCACTCGACCCCGTTGAGCACCATGCTCGCGATGGTCAGGTACTCGCTCGGCAGGTAGACGGCCCCGACACCAAAGGTCGTGGCCGGCACAAAGAGAGTGCCTGTTGGAAAAGCCATGCTCCAGGTCGAGAACCCGGTGCGACCGCGGCCGCTCGTGAACTCGTTCAGGTCACCGTCGCCATAGAGGTCCAGCTTACCGGCGATCATGCCAAAATGCGGGGACAGCATTTGCAGGTAGGAAAATTGAGTCAGGGCAAGATCATACCCGTCGTCGAATTCCGAGTAGTTCGTGGGGGAAAGGCTTCCCGAGTTGGTCGGCTCGATCTGCCCGGTATCAAAGATCGCGCTGTTGCCATACCGGGATTCGGCACGGATCTGGATAAGCGCCCCGGGAACAAGCCCTGCGCGCATCAGGTCCCATTCGATATTGTACGTAAGGTTGCCACCCCATTTGGTGTCTTCTGACTTGCCGCCATCGGTTACGCTGTCGAACCACTGAAAAGAGTCCACGTCGAACTGGAATCCCTTGTTCGCCCACTCGGTGCGCTTTCCGCCCCAGTCGCCGGTAAGGTATTCACGGTTCCAGATATCGCTCTTATAGTCCGGAATGGGAAGAATTCCCGCCGGCGCTCCTATTTCCTCCTCGGCGAATGCCGGGCAAGCACATGCAAATGCAAGTGCCGAGACGAGCACGAAACGCTTCGCCCTTGAAAACCTGCCCACATCAATCATCACCGTGCTCCTAAGTATGTGGAAACGAAACGTATGTTTTTCGCGGACCTTAAAGTCCGGGATTACTTGACCAAATCTAATCACAATGTAACGAACTACAAGTTTGCATTTTGCTAGGTTGCCAAAGACTTAAATTCAGAACGATTCGAAGAACTACGCGAAATTGGTATGCCGCGCCCCCATAGGTACGAAGTACCGTCCACAGGTGGGATTTGTCGATTACGAATGAAACAATTGCTCCTGCCAACCCGCGCTGACCGGAGAAAGCGAGTGTCGGCTAGACCGTGTCGAATCTTAACGCTTTGGAAGAGCCGGTTTTGTCTATTTCGGCCATCTGTGAGCTATACTTGATCTGCAACAAAAACCAGGACTGACTACTTGGTGAGTTGCACCGAGAGATTCTTCCGAACCCACGAACGTCACTATGGCCAAGAGCTCAAACCTGCTGGGCGTACCGGTGGTACGCTTTTCACATTCCATGGCCTTCACCGGCGTGCTCAGAAAGCTCGGCGCGCCGACTGAGCGTTACCTGGAAAGCAACAAATTGCCGAGGCTCTCCTTGCGTTCCGGCACAGCCACCACGTGCACGTGATTTGGCATAAGGCAATACGCCCGCACTTCGACACCGGCCTTCCCTCTCCGCTCGCGGAGCAACTCGATATAGGCCTGGTAGTCAGCGTCTCGAAAAAACGTCCGTTGCCGGCGATTCCCTCGCTGCGTGACGTGGTGGGGGTAGCCGGGTGCTACGACTCGGGCCATCCTTGGCATTCTGTCGCCTGTTATCAGTCGGTTCACTCCAGCGCTTGAGGTTGCCACACAGATCCAGGCGGTGGCGCCGCGATATCTGTCGTAAACGAGAAGTTAAGGTCACTCGCAATGCTCGTGGACTCGAAGATAAAAGTTTCTGTTAACAACCTCGTTCCGGGCGCCGAAGACGGCAGCGTCAAGCTGGACGAGTCCGGCGCTGCGGTCGGCTACGTACTCGGTGCCATGTACGAGTTTTCGGATTCGACCCGGCTTGGCTTGACTTACCGTTCGGAACTCGATCCCGAACTCGATGGGACACCGACATTCAGCGGTGTCGACCCCTTGCTGCGGGAGGCGCTGGCCGCGCTCGACCTTCTTGGGACCGAGGTCGCCGTAGATTTCGTCGTACCAGCCATCGTTCAGGCCGGTTTCTACACCGAGCTCTCGGACCGTTGGTCGATAACCGGTGATGTGGTCTGGGTCGACACATCGGAATTCGGCGTGACCAGTCTCCAGGTCGAGCAGGACAGCCTTTCGGTCAAAGGTACTTTCCGGGACGTGTGGGTCGGGATGGCCGGATTCGAGTATCAGTACGCGGAAGAACGAAAGATCTCGTTCGGTGCGGTGTACGCCGAATCCCCTGTGAGTAACAGCGATCGCCTCGCCACGCTGCCGTTCGATCGCACCATCGGTCTGGGCGTCGGCCTCAACTTTCCGTTCAAGGGCAGGCCGACCCAGCTCAACCTGAACATCCTCGACCTGGGCGATGCTGAAATCTCTGAGGAAGGCGGCCCGCTTAGCGGAGATTTTTCAGGCTCTTTCGGCGACAACCTGGCTTTGACGCTGGATTTCCAGACCAGGTTCTGATCTAAGGGGACAGTGACCCTCCCTTACGGTCCCCCCCCGCCTTAGCGGCTGAGCTTGATCTCGAGCGGCTTGCTGGCATCGAGGTGCACGTCCTGTTGCGGGAATGCGATCGTGATGCCGGCGTCGGCGAGTTTCTCGTAAATGGCCTGGTGCAGCTCCGTGTTTGTCCTTAAGCGTGTATCAACAGACGCGATGAAAGCACGCAAACCAAGGATAAGTGCGTTGTCGCCGAAACTCTCGAACGTAACTTCCGGGGCCGGCTCTTTGAGAACACGCTCATTCTCCTTCGCCGCCTGCATGATCAAATGCATCGCCTTGGCGGCGTCAGACCCGTAGGCAATGCCAACGCTTATGAACAGTCGGTGTTCCTCGTTGCTGAGCGTCCAGTTGAGCACCCGACCCGTAATGAATTCCTTGTTCGGGACCAGCAGTTCTTTTCTGTCCAGGGTGATGATCGTGGCGGCACGAATCTCGATCTTCGCAACGGTCCCGATCGTGTCACCGACGGTCACCATGTCCCCGACACGAATGGGCCGCTCCATGAGCAGGATGATACCGGACACGAAGTTGGCAACGATTTCCTGCAAACCAAAGCCAAGGCCGACACCCATCGCTGCAATCAGCCAGCCGAGTTTTGACCATTGCAGCCCGACCAATGACAACGCGAAGATGATGCCAACAGTAATGATCGCGTAGCGGCTAAGGGAAATAATCGCGTAACGTTTGCCGGAGTCGACGGCCAGCCAGTTGAAGAGTGTCAGCTCCAGCAACCCGGCAAGGTTCCTGGTCGCGAAAACTGTGCCCAGCAGCACCAGCAATCCGACTGCAAAGGTGCCAACGGTCACTGGCACCGCTTGCTGAACACCATCAATCATCTCTGTACGCGAAAAAGGAAGCTGCGCGTCAGTAATGAAACCGAACGCGGGCAACAGGTCACCCCACAGGAGGCCGATAGCCAGCAATGTAGCCACCACGATAACCACCTGGACAATCGCTCGCCCCTGTCTGCCCAGGGACCTGTAGTTGACGCCCGGAATCTCGACCTCAATCGCTTCGGAATCCGTCTCGTCGTGTTCTTCTTCCTGCGCGCGCATTTCTTCGCGTCGTCGGATAGCCTCGCGCAGCCGCATGCGTCGCTCGGCAACGTAGAACCAGCGCAGCAACACTTCCCTGACTATCGCGAGACCGATCAGGTAAGAAATGGTGGATAGCAGAAGCCCCAGGAGCTGGACGGCTGTGTAGTGGTGTCCAAGCAGCGAGGCCACCGCAAGCGATACTGATACTACGACCAATAGCGGCCACCAGAACGCCTGTAAACGGGCCCTCCAGCTACCATGGGACTGATTCCGGACGTGCCTCGTGACCAGGCTCGTCGGGCCAAAGCTGCGCCAGGCGAAGACTGTTGTCGCCAGCATCAGCAATATGAGCGTTGGGCGACCCAGATCCTTGATGTAGTCGACGTCAGCTGATTCACTCGTGGCCGCCAGGATGAATACGGCAGGTACCGCCAGCCAGATCAGCCAACGCAGCTCATTTGCAAGCTTCGTCATTACCTGCGACTCCCAGCGAAAGTGACCGCTGCCAAGACCTGCGGGGTGCAGCGTCCACAGCCAGAGGCTGAGGACGAACAGGATCGACGCCGTGTACATCAGGCCTTGCCCCATGACAACGCTAAACGGCGCGCCGAACGGCTCCGCCCGGATATGCCAGCCAGTAAACAGCATTAGCACCGGCCAGGCACTCGCGGCCAGGACCGTGTAGAGCATGGCCTTGGTCGTGTGGGAGAACTTGTCCGTCCTGATTCGGGTGGTTTGCGCCGCGAGGTGCTGCATTCTGCCACCCGCCCTGCTGCGCTGATAAAACAGACCCAGCACCGCGAGCAAGGCCAGCAGGGAAGTCGCGGGGTGATCGAGGAACTTTCTCGAACCGTCCTCAACGGCACGATTCCAGCCCTCCGCCGAGAACAGCCAGCCGAGCGTCCTGGGAAGTCCGCCAAGATCCGCGAATGAGAACGTGGGCAGATTCTTGATCCAGAAGAGCTCTTCGTAGATATAGTCGACCGCCTCAGTGACCAGTGTCCGCAGGCCTGCCTCGGCAACGTCGAGTTCGCCCAGCCGAGTCAGGTAGCGGCCGTATTCCTGTCGCAAGTCGGTCAGCGTAAGCAGACGAAATGTCAACAGGTCCTCGGTCTGAGCGCGCACCTGCTCGACGTCGAAACGGTCGAGCTCGGGAGCTGCGGCGGCCAGGACTGAGTCGAGCACCTGGTCCGTATCAGCAAAGTCTGCTTGCGCTTCCTCGATATCGATGCGCCTGTCGGCTGCGTGTTGTATTGCGTCGCCCCGCGCGTCACCAGTACGCATGTAGTCCTCGATCGTTGGCACTCGCGCCAGCCGACGTCGGAGAACGCGGCCGATCGCCTCGGATGGACCTACAACTTCGATACGCCTCTTGAGCATCGCCAGTTCCGACTCGATCTTGGCGGTGTTTTGCTGGGTGGTTCGCAAGCGCTCTTCCACCTTGCTTTGTGCAAGGACGAGCTCCTCTAGTTCGGCCCGCAGACGCGTATTCTCTTCTGCAAGGGCGGCGACCGGTATGGGCATGTCGGCTGTTGCCAACTGACTTGCCTCGGCTTGTGCGGTTGCCGCGCGCGCTTCGTCCGCGCGACGCACTTGCATCAATGCGTCAAGCGTGATGACCTGCGGCTCGAGCCGAGCCACCTCGGCGGCGGCGGCATCGCGTTCCAGCGTATACAGCGTGGTAAGCGCGTCATAGTTTCCCTGCTCGAGTCGAATCCAGGCAATCTCTCTATCCAGCAGCCGTTGGCGAGTCAGCAGGAACGTATGCCGCGCCGTGAGGTATGCCGGGGCTTCCTCTGATGCCAAGCCGGACTGCAATTCCTCAACGGTGCGGCGCTGCCGTTGCTCAAGGTCCGCAAGCCGGTCACCATAGGCAACGCTCGAGCGCACCAGGTTGTCGAGTACAGTATCTCGTTCTGCGAGCATTTCGCGGGCGATCCGCAGATCTGTGCGGCGCTCGCTAACGAGCGTCTGAAGTCTCTCCAGAGACACGTCCGATGGCATGTCAGCCTCACCTGCTGGCGCGGCCAGGCGTCCACGCAGCGTGGCCGTTCGCTCCTCTGCGGACTCCAATACGGCTTCGAGAGCAGCTACCCTGGTCGCCATTACCTCCGCGGATTCCAGCGTACGCAAGGCCCGGTCATAAAGTTCCAGCGCCCCCGACTTGGTTTCCTCCGCGAGACTCGTGTCGGAATCAAGCGCCGCCCTGCGTTGCATAATTATCTCAACAGAGACCTCGGTAGGAATTGCGACGGTTTGCGCGTTTGCGGCTGGCGCGGTGCAGGCCAGAAGCACGAGCAGAAGAGAGAGTCCGGGGACAGTGACCCTAACAACGTGTTTCAAGTTCATCGCGAGAGAGTATCACGCAAAATCTCTGTTCACGGAAATTTGCCCAGCCGCCCCCGCGGTGGTAGTTTCGCCGACCTTGAAGAAGTGTAAGATGAGCCGATGCCGACCATCTACCCAAACGCTCGATGCCCACTCGACGACTCTGACGCACCGCGCTCCACGCTGTTCCGGTCCGGATTGTTGCTTGCGGCTGTGCTCACTGCCGGCTGTGCCGGTACGACCCCGGTCGAAGGCGTCCCGCCCAAGGAGGCGCGCGTCCAGGTAGAGGCGCCGATCGAGGAACTGGTTCGCTATGACGAACCGATTTCTTTGCTCTCGGCAGTCCGCACAGGGGATTCTCTGCTGATCAGCTACGAGGCGAACGGCGAGACTCATTCGGCGAAAGCAACGCGGGAGCAGGAACAGAACATATCGGTTCACTCCGACTGGTTCCCGGTCTATTACCTCGAACCCGTAGAGCCCGACGCGATGGCAGAGGCCGCGGCGACGGCAAAGCCCGTGGCAATGTACCCGGCCGAGCTCTGGCAGGACTTCAGGCGAGCGGTTTTCGACGAACTGACGCCCCGGGAGCCGTTCAAGGGTGTGTTGCTGAATTTTCGGGATGTTGAATACGTCTGGTACCGCA
>Ga0265309_10001132_pt1 | contig 11513 bp, 8 predicted proteins | sample Helome_FD_192492 | JGI IMG/M metagenome (GOLD analysis project Ga0265309, IMG submission 192492) | Marine sediment microbial communities from subtidal zone of North Sea - Hel_20160524 (Illumina Assembly) | ecosystem: Environmental > Aquatic > Marine > Subtidal zone > Sediment ...
ACCCAGTGCAATACCGCCTTCCTTGCTATTTGACAATTGTTCCTTCAGCAATTCCCCTTTGAGGTTGAATAATTTATAGCCGTTCCGGTCTATAAATACAGAGCCTTCAGAGCCGTATACGATAGTGCCGCGGCCTGCTCCGTATTTGTTATAGCCATTCCTGCTCTGCCCGTCCCATTGTATGGTTTTATTGCCCGCAAACCGAAAAGTAGCGTCCATGGAATCATACATTTCCCATCCGTCGTCCTTGTATTGGTATTTCCCCGATACAACTTCTACACGTTTGGGGTATTTCAGGTTTAGTGCCCATCGGGCAATGTCCAGTTCATGGGTGGCATTGTTACCCATTTCAGCAGTGCCATAATCCCAACCGTACCAGTGCCAATTGTAATCCCAGGTATCGGCAGTGTAGGCCCTCCTCGGTGCCGGTCCCTGAAAGAGCTCCCAATCCAGGCCTTCAGGAGCAGCTTCTTTTACCTGGTTGGGCACCCGACCCCTGGAATTGACATAGAAGGCAATAGCTTTGTAGGCCTCGCCGATGACCCCGTTGTGAATTTCTTGAATGATCTCCCGTGATTCCGGTGCTGAGCGCTGCTGGTTCCCCATTTGTACAACCTTGTTGTACTTTTTCTGGTAGGCCACCAGCAACTCCCCTTCTTTAAGGTTATGGCTGCAAGGTTTTTCCAGGTAGACATGTTTCCCTGCCTCCATGGCCATACATGCCCCGGGGGCGTGCCAATGGTCCGGGGTGGACATAAAGATGGCATCTATTTCCCGGTCGTCCAGGATCTTGCGTATGTCGTTTTCCAGGGCCGGCTGATTGGGCAGGAGGCTGGCAACCTTTGCAGCCGCCTTCTCGCGTTGAGATCGCATTACATCGCACAGATAGCGCAGATCTATGTTGTTTTCTGTTGCAGCTATAGCGGGCAAGAAGGCCCCATAACGCCTTCCCAGTCCTTGTATGGCCACCTGCAAGCGGTCATTGGCCCCAAGGATCCTGGCATAGCTTTTAGCCGACATGGCATGGATGCTGGGCCCAAGGCTGGCCCCCAGGGCGCCTATAGCGGTTTTTTTGATGAACTCCCTTCTGTTTGTGCTCATAACGACATTTATTTTGTGTTTTCCAACGGACGTATTTTTATGTTTTTAAAGGATACCTCATCGCCATGGTCCTGAAGGAGAATGGAGCCTTTTTCTAATTCCCCAAAGCCCGGCCATACGACATACTTGCTTTTCGCGACTAGTTTTCTAAAAGCATCGCTGCCTCGTTCGTACTCCAATACTTTCATCCCATTTAACCAATGTTCAACATGCTTGTCCCTTGAAAGGATATAGGCAGTGTTCCATTCCCCAATGGCCTGTATGGGCTTGTCTGGTACGGCCCGCATCAGGTCGTAGAGCGAACTCACGGTACGGCTCCCCTCATGGTTGCCCAGCTTGGCATCGGGGTGCAGGGCATCATCCAGGATCTGGTACTCAAGGCCAATGGCAGAACCTTCGCCCCGGTTTATTTCGGTGTCCACGTAATATTTTATCCCGCTGTTGGCGCCGGGGCTGAGCTTAAAATCGACCAGCAATTCAAAATCACCGTAGGGTACTTCCGTCACAATATCCCCGCCGGCAGCAGACTCTGCACCCCCTGATGGCAATACAGTAAGTTCCCCATTTTCCATCTTCCATCCATGTTCTGGAAAAGTGTCCAGTTTGGCGCCCCGCCACCCTTTAGTAGTGCTGCCATCCCATAGTAGTTGCCAGCCATTGTTTGCCTCATTTATGGTGAGTTCGTTTTTAGTAACAACAGGTTCTAAGGGCGAGTTTTGTGTGTAACGGTCAAGACTGTCTGTGAGGATCCTGATGTCTTTCCATAAGATCTCCCGTTCGTCTTGCTGTTCGTTACTGATAGAATGCACTTGCAAACTGATAAAGCCGCTGTCCGTCTTCTCATCTATGAGATGGGCAGTCGGAGTACCATTGACCCAGGTTTTGAGGGTGTCACCAATGGCTTCAATGCGGTAGTGGTTCCAATCGTTTTGTTTAAACGCCTTTTGGGCAGTAATGTCATCGGCCAGGGGATCGAGCCATCCTCGGCGTTGCTCGTCATAGATACCTCCACTCCAGGCCCTTTCGGAAGGGTCTATCTCTACCTGGTAACCATGCACCACTCCGTTCCGGTAATATGGAAAACTATGACTGCGTATCTGGATCCCGGAATTTGAAGTGGAATCTACTTTTACATTAAGCTCCAGGATAAAATCGTCGTATACGGCATCGGTAGTTAAAAAGGAATTGGGCGTATCATGAACAGTGCTTCCCACAATACTACCTTCCCGTACTCTGTATTTGGCAGCGCCCCCTTTCTGGTGCCAGCCGTTTAAGGTTTCCCCGTCGAATAAAGCTAGCCAGGGCGTGGTGTCTTTTGGTGTTTCTGTACACCCAAAAAACAGCAGGAGAGTACAAGCTGTTAGCAAGATGTAAAGTGAATGCGTTTTTCTCATGGTCGTAATTGTTGGTTCCTTCTGCCTTGTTTTGCAATACTGCCTCAGACCCCACTGTAGGCGCTAAAGCCCCCATCGATTGGGGTGATGGTACCGGTCACAAAGGAGGCCGCATCGCTTAGCAGCCAATGCACGACCCCATGCAGTTCTTCAGCTTCCCCAAAGCGTTTCATGGGCGTATTCGCAATAATGGATTTCCCCCGTTCGGTATAACTGCCATCTTCTTCGGTTAACAAAGCGCGGTTCTGGTTCCCGATAAAAAAACCCGGAGCTATGGCATTGACGCGAATGTTCCCTTCGAATTTTAATGCCATTTCTGTCGCCATCCATTTGGTGAAATTATCGATAGCTGCTTTAGAAGCCGAATAACCTACTACCCTGGTAATTGCCCTGTCAGCTGTCATGGACGAGAGGTTGATGATGGATCCTTTCTTATTTTTGGCCATAGCTTCCCCAAACACCAGGGAAGGCAGTAAGCTGCCATCCAGATTGAGTTTAATAACTTTTTGGAAGTCTTCCAGATTCAGATCGAAGATGGTCTGGTCTGTTCCAATTGTGGCCCCGGGCATATTACCCCCCGCTGCATTAATGAGCCCGTCTATGTGCTCCCACTTTTTATGTATGGTGGTGCACACTTTAGTCAGCCACTTTTTATCCAGCACGCTGCCTGCAAATCCCACAACTTGTAAACTTGTTTTTTCGAGTTCTGCCACGCGCTTGTCCACCCGTTCCTGGTGTAGCCCCAGCAGGGCGATCCTGGCTCCCGCCTTTAGCAAATACTGGGCTATTGACCCACCCAGGGTGCCCGATCCGCCAGTGATCACAATGACCTTGTCTGAAATGTCAAAAATATCCGTTGAAGCCATAACTGCAATTTATAAAATTTAATCGCCTGGCTGCTCCCTGACTCCCATTAATTAGAACACTGCCCGGAAGGGTGCTCAAGTAATACCCATAAGTCTTGGATAATTGAAGGCCTTACTTAGGCAGAAGCGCCCTTAAAGACATAGTAGATCGGGAAGATGATCCCCGGGATAAGTCCGCCAAATAATACGTATTCAACAACTTTGGAAATGAATTGCAAGGGATCACAATAAAGCCAGAGCGCAGCTCTGAATTTTGTTTTCTAAAACAGAACGAAGCTCACTTGAGCATAGGGCTGGGTAACAAAAAAGCTAAATTAACTGCCCCTTCCTACTTTACGGATACCTGCTCCTACTTTCTTTCCTCTACTTTTTTTACGTAGCGCACTTTTTGTCTTCTTATTTGAAGATTTATTATCGTGCTTATTTCCGAAATATTTACTTCCCACGATTTCTGTTGTTTGTATAAATTTAAACCAAATAGCTCGGATTAAAGAAACTTTTAAAATACAGACAGGGTTTTGAGTCCATTTTTGCCATGCAAAAACGCAGAAGGTACTTCACACAGTTAAAACCCTTGTATTGCATTTCTCCGAATCTCATCGATTTCCTCGAATGTAAACAGACCCTGGTGGATCAGATCTGTAAATTGGTCCGTAATAGTTGAATTAAAAAGAAGATGATCATCGGTATTGATGGTAATGCTAACTCCCTCATCGTAAAGTTTTCGCATGGGATGTTCTTTTAGGCTGCTGACAGCTTTTAGAGCCACGTTGCTATGAGGACAAATGTTCAGCCTGATCTTGCGATCCAGGATCAGTTGAATTGTTTCTTCGGAATCCGCTGCACGTATTCCATGCTGAATTTCATCCGGCCCGAGCGTCTCAATAGCATCTATGATAGAATGGGCATCAGAAAACTCTCCTATATGAACCTTCGTTTTTTTGGATCTGGCCCTTGCTTCCTGGAATATCTCTTTAAATCCAGACAGATCCTGGTATGTTTCCTCCCCGTAAAGATCGATACCCGTAAATACTTCGCTTTCAAGACAGACCATTCCATCCCTATATACCTCATCCAAATCAGCTGATTTTTTCATGCCAATTTCCGGTTTAAAATCAATTTCCTTCTTGTACTTTTCTTTAAGTTCTCCCACCGCATTGATAAGAGCTTCCAGGGAATTGTCAAAATATTTTGCCAGACCCAAATCCACACTGGCTTCCAAATACTTGACGTTGTCATTGATACTCGAGCGAAGGCCAATATCCATCAACATTATCACATCATCAGAAGATCGCATTAGGCTATTTACATGCTGTATAATAAAATGCATCATTCCATCAAACCCATCAAACGATCCAGGCGTTTCAAACTGGATATCAGGGTACTGTTCTCTGAGTAAATCAACAGCCCCACTTAGGTGAAAGTGGTTATGCACATCTGCTTTAGGTAAGCTGTGTAATTTATTCCTCAATGCCATCTATTGTAGTGCTTAGAAGGCCTTCTTGGAGGTTACAGCCCTGGTTAGCATTACTACAAGATATCTAATTCCATAATGACATACAATTTTTAAGGCCGAAAGGAATAGGCTAGTAACGCACTTTTATAGAACTAAAGGGCTCACAAGATAGAAGCATTCTGTTTCTATGCTTCCTTTAACTTAAAACAACCAAATGGGACTTAAAACAATATGACAGGTTAAAATATATTAGGTCAAGATCAGATCATCAACGAATATGACTGCCAGCATTGATGTCTATGGTAGTACCTGTTGCATGATCTAACTGACCGCTGCATAACAATGCCACAACCGGGGCAATGTCCTCGGGCGTAGTTAACCTATGTAATGCCAGTTCATCTAATATGGCGTCCTCACCAATGTTGGAAATAGCTTCCATAGCCATTTCCGTTCTTATAAATCCAGGCGCCACTACAAATGCTTTGATATTGTATTTCCCAAAGGAACGCGCCACAGTTTTGGCTAATGAATTAAGTCCACCTTTGGAAGCCGCATATGCCAGGTATTCTTCCGTTTCCCCCCTGAGTGCAGCTCGGCTACCTATATAAATTATCCTGCCTTGTTTATTTTCTTGAAAATGCTGAAGGAATAACTTTGTCAAGATCCCAGCTGATTCCAAATTGATCTTCATGGTCCTCTGCCAGACTTTTAACCAGGAATCCAGGGGGTCGCCAATAAAGTGAGGCTCGAAAATGCCTGCATTGAGCACCACCGATTCTATATTTTTCATTTGTTTCAGAGCGGACTGAAACAAAGCTTCAGTCTGCTTTTGTTTTCCAAGATCGGCTTGTATTGGAACCGTGCGTTCGGCACCAAATTCCTTGATCAGCTCCTCAACTCCCTGGGCAGAACGGTTGTAGTGCAACCCTACCTGTGCGCCCTGTTGTAATAATTGTCGTGCAATGGCCTTCCCAATACCTTTAGAGGCTCCGGTGACCAGAATCTGTTTTCCTGTTAAGTCGTACATACCTTAAAGATAAGAGAAGTTTGCAGGAGCCAAAAAAGCACATCTCTTTATGCTCGATTAAACAAAATTTGGCAGTAATTTTGATCCAAAATCTAACGGATGAACAAATCTTTCAGTCACATACTTTATGATTATTTTGTGGAGCAGGGAATGACCGAGAACGTGGCCAGTTATCTGAATGCATTTGGCCTGCTTATCGCAGCCATTGTCCTGGTCTATATTATCGATATTATCGTCTGGAAAATATTCAGATTTATATCGGTAAGACTGGCACGCGCAACAAAGACGGATTTCGATGATATCGTCATAAATAATCGGGTACCTCGTTACCTGGCTCACATAATTCCCCTGGCTTTTCTCATGGAGTTATTACCAGTAGTTTTCATCGATTTTCAATACGCGGAAAATATTGCGATCAAAATCGGATATATTCTTGGTGTAGTCCTGGTACTTTATATTGTCAAGAGCATGTTGCACAGCGTCCGGGATTATCTGAAAACCTTAGCGCAGTTCCGGGATAAACCCATAGACAGCTATATCCAGGTTTTTATGATTTTCCTCTGGATTGCAGGCCTGATGACCATCTTCGCGATCCTTACAGATACGACTATTTGGAAATTTATCACCGCATTAGGAGCAGCCTCTGCCGTCATTCTTTTAATCTTCAAAGATTCCATACTTGGGTTTGTTGCCAGTATCCAGGTGAGTATCAATGATATGGTGCGAATAGGTGACTGGATCTCTTTTGAAAAGTACGGGGCAGACGGCGATGTAACAGAAATCAACCTGGCCACGGTAAAAGTCCAGAATTGGGACAAAACCATCACGACCATACCTACTTACGCGCTGATCTCCGACTCATTTAAGAATTGGAGGGGAATGACAGAATCCGGGGGCAGGCGTATTAAGAGAGCGCTAATACTTAAGCAGGAAGGGATCAAGTACCTGGCAGAAGAAGATGTTGAGCGTTTGAAGAAAATACAACTCCTCACAGCCTATCTCGCCTCGGCTACAGAAAAGATCAAGGACTTTAATGAAGAAAATGAGATCGATACCTCTCTCGGTATCAATGGCCGTAACCTTACCAATATAGGCGTATTTAGAAAATATGTTCAGACCTACCTGGAAGATCACAGTGCCTTGAACAAGGACATGACACTAATGACTCGGCAACTCGATCCAACCCCCCAGGGTATACCAATAGAAATCTACACCTTTAGCAGCGACAAGCGCTGGCAGAATTACGAGTATATCATGGCTGATATATTTGATCATTTGCTAGCAGCTGTACCTTATTTTGATCTGGAGATATTTGAATTGCCCAGCACCCTCCCAGCTCATGCACCAGGTATTGCTTGAAACTTTACAAATGACCATGTGGTTGGCAAATTAATCAGGATGAACTCTTGACTCTTGGGTTAAAAAAAAAAGAGACTGTTTGGATACATACAATTCTCCAAACAGTCTCAAACTTTTAAAAGCTCCTTATTAAAGCTCTTTAATCTTTATATTTCTAAACCAAACATCATCACCATGGTCTTGTAGTCCAATGTATCCTTTTGAAGCTACATCAGCCCATTCAGGATTAAGGCCAGGAAACTTACTAGATGCCACCATTTCATTCCATTCAGGTGTCCATAAATGGTATTCAACAACCGTCTCACCATTCATTTTGTGAACTACGGTTCCCTTATAAACCATAACTTCTACTTTGTTCCATTCTCCTACCGGCTTGGCATTTTGGGGCTTTGCAGGAATTAGGTCATATAATGATCCAGCCATACGGTTACCATCCTTTCCTAGCTTGGCATCAGGGTGTTTCTCATTATCCAATACTTGCATTTCTGGAGCTGTTTTCCATATATAATCAAGTTCTTCTTGACCAAGATAAAAGATTCCTGAGTTGCCTCCTTCAGAAATTTTCCATTCGAGACTGAGGTTAAAATTCTGATATATTTTATCATAAATGATATCCCCACCTTCTTTGCTTCCTGCTTCCCCACGTCCAGATCCTATACATTGAAGTGAGCCATCGATAATTTGCCATCCGTTAGGAAAATTATCTTTTTTATAACTTCTCCATCCTTCAGATGTTTTTCCATCAAAAAGCAAAACCCATCCATCATCTTTTTCGGCTTGGGTAAGTGAGTTCACAGGAGCTTCTGTTTCCACTTTTAATTCAGTTTCTACTTCAGCTTCCTCTTTTTTATCAGTCTTATTTTTACAGCTTGAAACAACGGGAAGCATTAGTAGACTTGATATTACAACTAAACTTATTTTTTTCATCATATTTAATTTACTTTGAATTGAATTATTTAAAACCTATTATTTAGGCATATCCGGTAAAGACCAACCATCTCTATAGGTGTGTTTGACAAGCTCTTGAGAATACTCAATTGCATTCATAGGTTCAGTCCAATCCTTATTAAAAGTTGGGTGTCCATCATGAATCATGAATCCGTCTCTGATAACTGTTCTGATTTCTTCGTTAGCACCGATATTCGTGAACTTCATATTCTCTCCGTCCCAATTCAAGGTCTTATTCAAAGCCTGCAAACGAACAGCAAGTACACCCATTACTACCATTTCGTTGAATGGACCGGCCTCAGCGAAATCAGAAGTACATGGTTTTCTGTTTTCAGGATTCTCTTTGCATGCTCGTACCCAATCCATTTCATGGGCACCTTCACCCCAGGAAAGGTTCATTTCTTCCTCAACTCTTCTTTCAGTCTTGGGAACATTAATTTTCTTGCCAGATAATAATTCCGGTTGAAGGCCATAACACCCTGTATGAAGAATATCTTTAGTTCCATAGAAGTATGTTCCACCACCACTCTTATTAGGGTTCTTTCCAGCCGGCCAATTATCTGGTAACATAGGTTTTACACCACCATCGTACCAGTATACATCTACCTCAGGTAATTTCATTTTACCTTGTCTTCCTCTGGAAGGAAATGTCAACTTAACAGCCTGGGAAACGGGTGCAGCGTCATTCAATAACAGAGAAGAACTTGCTTGAACTTGAGAAGGGTGGCCTAATTTAAGACCTTCAAAAACAGGATGCAGGACATGGCAAGCCATATCACCCAATGCACCAGTTCCATAATCCCACCATCCCCTCCAATTCCATGGGTGGTAAACTTCACTAAAAGGACGCATTTTAGCAGGGCCAGTAAATAAATCCCAATTTAATGTTTCAGGAACCCAATCACCTTTATTAGGAGTATTCAACCCTTGTGGCCAAATTGGGCGGTCAGTGAATGACTCAACTCTTGTTACATCACCAATCGCACCACTCCATAGAATTTCACTAGTTTCTGCAACACCTGCACCAGAAGCTCCTTGGTTACCCATCTGGGTGGCAACTTTATTCGCGGCAGCAAGCTTGGTTAATAATCTAGATTCGTATACAGAATGTGTTAACGGCTTTTGCAGATAAACATGTTTGCCCAATGTCATGGCATGAGCTGAAATAATGGCATGGGTATGGTCGGCGGTTGCAACAACAATTCCGTCAATTTCACTACCCATTTCATCAAACATTTTGCGCCAATCCCAATACTTTTTTGCTTTAGGGAACTGATCAAATGCACCTTTAGCATATTTCCAGTCAACATCACACAAGCCAACTATATTCTGTGAAGTCAAGTTTTTAAGATTAGCAAGACCCATCCCTCCAACGCCAATACCGGCAATGTTCAATTTATCACTGGGTGCAGTATGTCCCAATCCGCTAACTGCGAAAGATGGTACAATAGTAATAGCTGCCGATGCAGTTAAGGTTCTGTCAATAAAATCCCGGCGAGTTAAATTTTTTTCTTTTTTGATCTTACTCATGATGCATTAACTTTAGAATAGATTAATAAAAAAGTGAATTGATTTTTATTCGAGAACAGATATGCCTTGATTCATTGGTATCATTATAAACATGGATTATTCACCATGCAGACATACAGTTTTATTAAAAAAATGACTATCCACGAAAATACGAACTTAAATATAATTTAATATCCTTAAACAGCCATACTAAAGAGTAATTCCAATTTTTCGAAAATCCAATGGCCTTTTCAAAATGTCCGATAATATTTTCTTTTATTTCGATATTGTTCGATGATTGCAAGTTTTTGTTTAGCTTGTGGCCATTGAAGCAATATCCATCAGTATTCCTGCTCATACCAACCAAACAGCAGTTACTAAGTAGCGGAAATTGACCAATTAAATTGAAAACTAATACGGGCACCATAATCCCTACTTAACCCCTTTTTAAAATGAGTGATCAACACCAGGAATCCACACACATTGAGAGTTACAATTTACCCAAGGTCATCTTTTTGGCTTTCGTCGCCGCTATAGGTGGATTTTTGTTTGGGTTTGACAGCGGAGTGATAAATGGTACTGTCGATGCCTTGCAGGTCGCATTTGACTCCGATGCTACAGGGACAGGATTTAATGTTGCCTCGGTACTCCTGGGTTGCGTTGTGGGTGCCTTTTTCGCCGGTACATTGGCTGACAGGTTCGGAAGAAAACCAATGATGTTGACCGCAGCTTTCGTTTTTATCATAAGTGCCTGGGGCTCCGGTATCTCTGAAGGTTCATTAGAGTTTGTTATTTATCGATTAGTTGGTGGGGTAGCCGTAGGTGCAGCCAGTATATTGGCACCACTTTATATCAGTGAAATTGCCCCTTCAAAAATCAGAGGCAGGCTGGCCACATTACAACAACTCATGATTGTAATTGGCCTGTTTGTGGCATTTATGAGTAATTATTCACTTGTTGGGCTTTCCGGTGGTGCTGAAGAGGTGCTTTGGATGGGATATCAAACCTGGTCATGGATGTTTTGGGCTGAAATTCTGCCGGCAACTATATTCGTAATTGTACTGTTTTTCATCCCTGAATCACCAAGGTATTTAGTGGCTTCAAACCAATCCGAAAAAGCGCACAAAGTACTTTCTACTATTAGCAATGCCATAGAAGCTACTGCAAAGGTGGCGGATATAAAATCAACGGTAAGAGAGGATAGTCGTCCCAAACTTAGTGACATCATCAGTAAATATAGTGGCAAAATTCATCCATTAGTTTGGGTTGGTATCGGAATTGCCGTACTTCAACAATTTACGGGTATAAATGTGATTTTTTATTATGGTGCTACACTCTGGCAAGCCGCAGGATTTACAGAGGCCGATGCGTTACTTACCAATGTCATAAGTGGAAGTGTTAATATATTTTTCACTTTTGTGGCTATAATTCTGATCGATAAGGTTGGCAGGAAACCTTTGTTATTAGTGGGTTCGATTGGGCAGGCGGTAATGCTAGGAGTGCTTGCCTATCTATTCGGAACGGCATCCCTGGATAGTGCAAATAATCTTATTTTAGAAGGAAATAATGGCACCTATGCATTAGTAGCGGCTAATGCTTACATTGCCTTTTTTGCAGCCTCATGGGGTCCGGTAATGTGGGTTATGCTGGGAGAAATGTTTCCAAATCAATATAGAGGAGCTGCGCTGGCTGTTTGTGGAATAGCCCAGTGGGGATCCAACTTTACTATAACCATGACTTTCCCCATTATGCTGACATATTTAGGACTCGGTGTATCCTATGGAGTGTATGCAATCTTTGGCTTAGTGGCTTATTTCTTTGTCAAATCGTTTGTTAAAGAAACCAAAGGCAGA
>Ga0265309_10001133_pt1 | contig 11505 bp, 11 predicted proteins | sample Helome_FD_192492 | JGI IMG/M metagenome (GOLD analysis project Ga0265309, IMG submission 192492) | Marine sediment microbial communities from subtidal zone of North Sea - Hel_20160524 (Illumina Assembly) | ecosystem: Environmental > Aquatic > Marine > Subtidal zone > Sediment ...
GGCCGGGATGCTGCCTGAGCGCTTCAGCTACGGTCAGCACTGAATGCCAGGACAGCGTCGATATGCTCCAGTTTGAGTATAGACATCAGTAAGCGGTCAACTCCCAGGGCAACACCGCTACAGTCGCCCAGGCCGTGTTCCAACGCTTCAATCAGAGCGCTGTCTAGCGGGCCCGTTTCCTCGCCCCTGGCAGTTTTCAATTTTTGTTCTGATTCAAATCGTTTCATTTGTTCAGCGGGATCGGTTAGCTCCTGGTATCCGTTGGCCAGCTCCATCTGACCCAGGTAGATCTCGAATCGCTCGGCAACTGGCGGGTCATCCGGCCGGATGCGTGACAGAGCCGCCTGCTCCGGCAGAAAATCATGGACAACCGTGAACGTCTCACCGGGCAGGGCGGGTTCGATAATCTGGCCCAGGACCAGGTCCAGCCATTCCAACTGGCCCATTGAAATCGCGCGGACGCCGCGTTCTGAGGCAAGCGTTGACAGATCGGTTTCCGTGCAAAAAAATGGATCGAGGCCGGTGTGCTGCAGGAAAAGCTCTCTGTAGGAAATGTGCTGCACTGGCCAGTCATCGAATTGTCCGTGAGCGCAATAGCGGATCAAGTCACATGCCTGTGAGGCCAGGTCAAGATAAGCAACGCTTTTCCGGTACCACTCCAGCAGCGTAAATTCCGGGTTGTGAAAGCGGCCTTTTTCACCGGCACGGAACACTCTTCCGAGTTCGTAGATGTCTCCAAAGCCTGCTGCCAGCATGCGTTTCAGCGCATATTCCGGTGATGTCCGCAGATACTTACGTGGCAAGGTTTCGGTGGACAGGCTCGATATATTGGGATCACTGTTACCGGCTCTGGACAAGACAGGGGTCTCAACTTCGAGCACTTTGCGTGCGGAAAAAAACGCCCGGATGTCGCGCAAAAGGTTCGCCCGGGCTTCTACTGCATAGCGGGACGCGCCAGGGCGCCAGCCTGCCGGGCCATCGTGTGTTTTCATAGGGAGTCCAATGGCTCGCTGATTCGAAACTGCAGTCCGATGGCTTCCAGGTCCCTGGTTTCGTACTGCAGGTCGAACAGGGTCAATGGATGACTTTCGCACCATGTGACGGGAAAACTGACGGTAATCCGGTTATCGCCACCGCTGAGCCGGAAGGGTGGTATGGTTTGCTGCTCCCGGCTACGGCACAGAATGCAGGCAAAACGCAGGCAAAACAGGGTCATTCGCAAAGGCTCGTGCAGCCGCGTGGGCAGTTGATCAGTAAAATTGCTGGGTATGGCCCGGCGCTGATTTCGCACCAGCGCGGCCAGGAACAACTGTTCCTGCCGGGTGAAACCTGTCATATCCGAGTTTTCAACCAGGTAACCAGAGTGGACCTGAAATTGACTATGTGAAACACCCAAACCGGTCTCATGCAAATCTGCGGCCCATTCCAGCAATTGCCGGTGGATAGGACGTAAAAACATGCCATCTGAAACCTTGTCACAGGCTTTCAGTGCAATTTCCTTTACCCGTTGTGCCTGCTCCCGGTCAACGCTGTAGCGGGACATGAACGCATCGATGGTTTTTGCCCGTGGGTCATGCTGCTCCAGTCGCCCCAGCAGGTCGTGCAGAACGCCTTCGCGCAGGGCGTAAGGGGACACCCGGATGGATTCGATCTCAAGCGCTTTGAAACAGGCGTGCAACATGACCAGGCCGCCGATCAGGACAGGATGCCGTCGCTCGGACAGACCGGGCAGATGAACGGAGTCAATCGTTTCGAATGCCAACAGGCGGTCCCTGAGCATATGCAATGCATCTGCATTGATGTCCTTTTCGATCCAGCCCTGCTGCCGGCAGATTTCTTCCACTGCCTTGATGGTTCCGGAAGAACCGATGACGCTGTCCCAGCCTGCACTGAGATAGCGAATTCGCAACTCCTGCAGGTCTGCCATCACGGAGCGGACGGCCTTCTTCCAGCATTTCACAGAAATTTTACCGTCACCGAAAAACTGACGGGTGAGCGAAACGCAGCCGTATTGCAGGCTTTCCATCTCCAGTGGCTCCAGACCTTCGCCAATGACCAGTTCGGTGCTGCCGCCACCAATATCAATAACCAGTCGCCGCTCCTCGTGACCAGAAACGCCCTGCGTCACGCCCAGGTAGATGAGCCTTGCCTCCTCGCGGCCTGCGATGATGTCAATACTGCAACCCAGCCCGGTCTCGGCAACCATCAGGAAAGAATTGGCATTTTTCATGCGGCGGAAAGTCTGCGTGCCCACCGCGCGAAGGTTTTCGATCGGAATACCGCGCAACCTCTGTCCGAATCTTGCCAGGCAGGCGAAGGCGCGTTCCTGGATGACCGGGTCGAGGTTGCCTGCTGCATCCAGTCCTCCTCCCAGACGGACCATTTCCTTGATGCGGTCTATGACTCGCAGTTCGCCATGCTCACGGCGGGCCACCAGCAAATGAAAACTGTTACTGCCGAGGTCAACGGCTGCATAGGTATCAAGACGTTCAGTATCTGACATGAGGTGCTAAGAATAAACGTTTCAGCGCGATTAAGAAAACGGGCCGGAAATCCGGCCCGTTCTGTCAAATCGGCATGGTTTGCCGCATCAACGACTCACGTTACTGAAACTTGAAATTCAGATCCAGCATCAGGCGGTTGTAGTCCGTATCGTCTTGCTGGGCCAGGTTGATCTTATTGATGAAATACGTCGCCTTGAAGTTCCAGTTTTTGTGAAATGCGTACGTTCCTGAGAAAACATGGCCCTTCGCATCAGTGCCGCCGCCGCCGAAGTCTGAATCAGACAGAAGGCCGACTGTTGCATCCTTCTCAAGTTTTTCATAGAAGTAGGTGATGTCCCATGTGCCCTTGTTCTTGGCCGAGCCATACTTGGCGCCGAACAGGTAGCCGGTGTCGTCATCATCAACTTCCTGGTTGACCGTGTAATTACCGAATAGCGTGAATTTGCCTATTTTCCACTCGGCAAAGGCTTCCCAGTTCTGGTAGTCATAGGCAAACTCCAGTTCGCCGGTCACCGGATTCAACACAAAGGTGTTGCCATAAAAGTCATCCGGATCGCCAAACAGTGGCGTTCTTCCTGCAATGTTAAAGACAGAATAACCGGCGCCGATTTTCAGCTTGCCCCAGTCCCCCGTCTTGAAGTTGAAGCCACCCTGAACAGCCCAGGCAAACTCAGTGCCTTTGTTGCTGTCACCTTCCAGCCAGGTTCCCAGTGCTTGCGCGAAGATGAAATCGTTATCCCAGATCACGCCCAGTCCTTCGGGACGCCAGTCGCCGTCCCACCGCAGGCCTTTCTTGGCCGGACGGATCAGGAAGTTCTTGTATTTGCCGCCGACGATGTGGGTGTTTTCCAGGCCGGCCCAATCAAAGTAAGCGAGGTCGATCTTGATGTCTTTACTGGAGCCACCGCCACCGATGGTCTGATTGGAAGAGACAGGATCGTCGCCGCCGGTCGCCAGGCCGATGCCCACCTGCAAAGTGGGTGACAAGTCGGCTTCGAGGTTGGTCCGCGCGCGAATTCGGCTGCGATTGCGCCCGTCTTTATTTTCCTCGTCGATATTTTCATAGCGATAACGGAAATCGCCTTTCCAGCGAATTCTTTCCGCCCAGGACACGGCAGCCATTTTTTCATCAACCTGTTCCGCTACCGCGGTGTCGACCTTGGCGTCTACCATCTCTTCCGTTTTTGCAACGGATTGAGTTTCTGATTGTTCTACAGACTGGGCCAGTTGTTTGTTCTGTTTCTCCAGTGCATCAAGCCGGTTTGTCAACAATTCGATTTGTTGACGAAGTAACTGGATTTCGTCTTCGCTGACTTGCGCAAAAACCGGGGTGCTGGACAGGATCAGGCTCAGCCCGAAAAGGACTGTTAGCTTCTTCATTGGGTCTCCTCCATAGTGTCTTTTAAATCCCACCCGTGGAGTTTATGGGCGTTTTATGACAGTTCCGTGACGTAAATGTGAACTGCTTGATTTCAGTCAGACAGATGTTCGCTGGGGTGGGAATATGCAAATGAACTGGCTGCCCACGCCAAAGTCGCTCTTAATCTCCAGTTGGGCCTGGTGCGTGGAGAGTACATGCTTGACGATGGCCAGCCCCAGCCCGGTGCCGCCAGACTCGCGTCCCCGGTCTGAACCGACCCGGTAAAATCGCTCTGTAAGCCGCGGAATTTCCCGCTGTGGGATGCCAATGCCGGTGTCAGTCACCGTCAGGGTAGGGCCTTGCTCGCTATTGAACCAGGCTACTGAAATACTGCCGTTTTCAGGCGTATATTTCAGTGCGTTGACAACCAGGTTGCGAAACGCGCTTTCCAGGTCGGACTGGTTGCCGACCAGGGTCAGGTCATGGTCGAGATCGAAACGGAGTTCGTGTTTGCCACGGCTGATCTCTTCGGCTTGTTCTTTAAGCTGCATTAACATGGCGAAAACGTTGACGGTCTCCAACTCGCCGTGTGCGTCCACCGCCTGCAAGCGTGACAGTTCAAGCAGGTCATCGAGCATGGATTGCATCTGGATGGCTTGTGTGTGCATGCGCCTGAAAGGGTCAGTCAGTTCATCTTCGGGCCGGTCCTGCAAAATCTCGAGATAGCCACGCATAACCGTGAGCGGTGTCCGTAATTCATGGGAGACATTGGTGACGAAGTCTTTCCGCACCCGGTCCAGGTTGTGCACTTCACTGATATCTCGCAGGATAATCAGCCTCCTGCCTTTATGTATGGCTACCGCGCTGATTTCAAGCCAGGTGTTTTCCTTGCCGGGTGCCGGCATTTCCAGTTTCATGCCATCTTTTTTTCCGGCAGGCAACCAGCCCTCGAATTCGTGGCTGCGGACCAGGTTTGTCACCGGACGGCCGATGTCTGTTTCCCCATTCAGCTCCAGGAATTTTCCTGCAGCCTCGTTGAACCAGGTGAGCCTGGCGCTTTTATCAATGATCAGGGTCGCGTCAGGAAATGCATCGGTGACGCTACGGAAGTCATCTATCATTCGCCGGTAACGCTTCTTCTGCTTCTTGTTGCGTTGTTCCATGGACTCGATACGACCGAACATGTCAGCCCACAGTCCGAGACTCTTTGGTGATTCCGTGCCTGGATTATTCAGCCAGGCATACAATCTCCAGACATGAGCCAGGTGCCAAGCGGCATAAAGGCCCAGAGTCCAAAGGGCCGTCCACACGAGGTGGCCGAAATACCAGCCAGCCAATAATATGATTGAGCCTGCAATGAGCAAGGCGGAAACATGTTTTTTCCAGCTTTGGGAGGCCATACGGATATCAGCTGTCAATCATCAGCCAGGAATCGGTAGCCATGTCCGCGGGCCGTTTGCAAATAGGAGCTGACATTGGCTTTTTCGAGCGCTTTTCTCAAGCGCCTGATATGGACGTCTACCGTGCGCTCTTCCAGGTAGACATTGGCGCCCCAGACCCGGTCCAGGAGCTGGCTTCGGCTATAAACCCGCCCCGGGTTAGCCATGAAAAACTCGAGCAAGCGATAATCAGTGGGACCAAGATGAATCTCCTGACCATCTGATATAACACGCTTGGAAATCAAATCCATCTGCAACCGGCCAGCAGTCATCTCCCCAGCGTCACTGCCGGGATCGCTGCGGCGCAGTACGGCCTTGATTCTGGCCAGCAATTCCCTGGGTGAAAAAGGCTTCACCAGGTAATCATCGGCACCCGCTTCCAGTCCCGAGACCTTGTCATCCTCGGTAACCCTGGCGGTCAGCATGATGATCGGGATTTCTCCAGTATTGGAATCCTTGCGCAGACGCCGGGTCAATTCTATCCCGCTAACCCCGGGCATCATCCAGTCCATCAGTATGATATTTGGCCGGTCATCATTGATATAGAGCAGAGCATCATAGGCGCTGGTCGCTGTCTGAACCTCGAGCCCCGCCTGCTCGAGCGCGAATCGGATCATGTCGAGAATGGCGACATCATCGTCCACAACGAGAACTTTTATAGGGTTTTTACTCATATGACTGAATGATGTCAGGTCAGCTTTCTTCCAGCCCAAGCTTGGCGAGTTCCATGCGAAGTTCGGTGATCCGGGCTGTGATCCGGGCTCTTTGGTAGTAATCGAGATCATCTTCATTCGCCAGGGTCTGCAACTGCATCGCAGCTTCATGGATACCCCCGCGAAGATAATAGGATTCTGCAATTGCCTCCCTGGCCTTGACCGAGTCACCGGCAATGTTTGCAGAGCGCGCATACAATTCATAAAGCTGCGGATCGTTGGGATGGGTCAGTAGTTGTTTACGCAAAACCACGGCGGCGGTCTCCGCCTTTTTTGTATCATTTTTCTGCAATAATGCCCGGGCATACTGCATGGAAATTGCATGGTTGCCAGGAAAGCTGTTATACAGCCCGGCCAACTGGTCAATGGCCCGGTTGTCGTTGCCCGAATCGAGATCGAGATCAGCGAGTTGCAAGACGTAAGCGATGTGATAGTCGCGGTTTATCAGGCTTTGCAACAATTTTCGTGCCTCTTCGTAATCGCCTTTCTTCTGCAGAGCGATGGCTCTGCCATAAAAAACAGCATCGCTTTCGGCCTGGCTGATGTCCGCGCGGTCCATGCGGTGCTTGAACCATTCAAGAGCCTCATCCGGAGACTTCGATGTCATGGCCCGCAAGCGTGCCTGCACCAGGTAAAATTCGCGGCCGTCCCTGGGTTCAGGCACCGGCATGTTCTGGGCCCGGTTTTCTGCTTCGGCAATTCGGCTGACCGAAACCGGGTGGGTGCGCAAGTACTCCGGAGGACCTTCGCCCATCGCGCGGGTAATGCGGCCCATTTTCTCGAAAAACTCCCCCATGCCTGCAGGGTTGTAGCCGGCCCGGGACAACGTGGAAATACCGATACGGTCCGCTTCGTACTCGTTTTGGCGAGTGAAGAAGATCTGTGCCTGCATGGCTGCGGCCTGGCCGCCAATAACGGCAGTCTGTATCGCTTCTCCACTGCCGCCGCCGGCCAAAATCAGCGCCAGCATGGCCAGGGCGATGGGGATGGTCATTGCCTGCTGATTCTCAAGGGCCCGGTACAGGTGCAATTGTGTAATGTGAGCGATTTCATGGGCCAGCACTCCAGCCACTTCGTTTTCGTCATCCGCGGCCAGGATCAAGCCACTGTATAACGCAATCACGCCTCCCGGGGCTGCGAAGGCATTGACCACCGGTTGATCGAGAACAACAAAAGTGAAGGCCTTGTCGGGCCGGTCGCTGTGGGCAGCGAGACGAAAACCCATATCTTCGAAATAGGCATTGATCAGAGGGTCTTCATTGAGAACTTCGTACGCCCGCATCTGCATGATCAGCGCCTGGGCATATTCTGCCTCTTCAGCTCTTGACAGGATGGTGTTGGCGGAAGCGCCCATGTCCGGGAGGTCCAGTTGCTCAGTCTGGGCAACACTGGCCATGCTGGCCAGAGCCGTGATCAGCAACATTAATAGCCGTGTAAGTCTTTTCAATGTTTTACCCCTGACATTCCCATCGTCAATTCGACAACGTAATATGGGACCAGTTCTTGGCAACGACAGTGTAACGTGAAAATACTGGTCATCGTAAATGAGAGTCCGTGGGGCAGCAGCCTGGGCGTAACCGCTTTGCGGCTGGTGCAAGCGTTGATTAATGAAGGCGAACAGCTCAGCGCGGTCTTTTTTCGTGAAGAAGGTGTTTATCATGCCCAGCCAGGCAGAGTGCAGGATGCCGGCAGCCCTTGCCTCTTTGAAGCCTGGCGGCTTCTTTCCAGGGACAGTGACATACCGCTGATGCTGTGCTCATCGGCTGCACAAAGAAGGTTTTCACCTGCTCCTGAGGAGTGTTTTCAGGAAGCGGGCCTGGTACAAATGATGGAGTTGTTGCAGTCCAGTGACCGCGTGGTGTCATTCTGATGTCAGAAAACCCAAACAGCACTTTGGCATTGATTGTGCAGAGCATGCCATACGAAAACAGGGTGGCTCGGGCAAACATCGACCTGGCGCTGGCAGCTGCCGCGATGGATTTTGAACTGCATGTGTATTTTTCCGGAGCTGCAATCATGCAGCTTGCGCTGGAGCGTGACGTCACCGGGGCCATGCTGAGTGCGGGTTACCGGGCATGGGCTGCGCTGCCTGAGCTGGCCGCTACTTTCATCTACGGTGAGCGGTCCTGGCTGGATTATTGTCAGCAAAAAGACATCGAACTGGTGATGCCCGTGCGGGGGTTGAGCCCGTCCGGAATGAAAAGCGCGTGGCGTCGGCACGCGCATGCGATGGTGTTGTAAGTTGATGGCCGGCGTAACGGAGAGAGAAAAGTGTCTGCACCTGGTCGCGAGGTCGTCAGCGAACGTCATTGAAAGTTGCAGGGCTTACTGCGATGAACAGGATGAAGTGCTGTTTCTTGATGACGGCGTCATGTACCTGGTCAGTGACCACGGGGAAACAGGCGATGCAGGCGTTATAAACGGCATTTACCTGGCGGCGGACCTCGCAGCAAGAGGCTTGATGGGAATTGCCCGTGAAGCCGGTGTTCGGATCGCCTGCGATCAGGACTTCGCGCGCCTGTTACGTCAACATGAATCCTGCCTGACCTGGAAATGAAGGTGAATTTGCCTGAAATGGATGATAAAGGCTACCTGCTGGACTGGTTGGCATGGACGCCGCAAGTAGCCAGGGCCATGGCTGCGAATGATAAAGTCCACCTGGTTGCTGACCACTGGGTGGTGCTTGATATCTTCAGGCAATACTTCGGACAATACGAAATAGAACCGCCGATGCGGGCGCTGGTAAAGAGGGTCCGCGAAACGCTGGGAAATGAAAAGGGCAACAGCCGTTACCTGTACCAGTTATTCCCTGATGGGCCGGGCACACAGGCGTGCCGCTACTCAGGCTTGCCGCGTCCCGTCAGTTGCGTTTAGAGTTGCGCTATAATTGCTGGCTTTGCGTTTTCCCGGAGAACAGGCGATGAGCCAGACGATCAGTATAATCAGCGGCGACGGTATCGGTCCTGAAATCATGAGTGCCAGCATTCGGGTTCTGGATGCCCTGGATTGTGGTTTGGAGTACGAATATGTCGAAGCCGGCCTGAATGCGCTTGATCAACACGGCGATCTGCTTCCCGAAGCGACCCTGGAGTCGATTCGCCGCAACCGCGTTGCGCTCAAGGGCCCGCTCACAACGCCGGTCGGGATGGGCTTTCGTTCAATCAATGTCACCCTGCGCGAATTATTCGATCTTTACGCCAATGTCCGCCCGGTCGTATCCATGTCCGGAACGCGATCGCGTTTTGACAACGTGGACATCATTACGGTTCGCGAGAACACTGAAGGGGCTTACCTGGCGGCCGACGCGCTGCTGAGTGAAGACGGTAACACGGCTGAATCCAAGATGGTCATTACCCGCAAAGGAAGTGAGCGTGTTACCCGCTATGCGTTTGAACTGGCGCGCCGTGCCGGGCGCCGGAAAGTAACGTTGGTGCATAAGGCAAATATTCTAAAAACCGTATCGGGACTGTTTCTCGACGTCGCTCGCGGCGTTGCGAAAAAATATCCGGATATCGACTGTGAAGAAATGATAGTCGACGCTACCTGCATGAAACTTGTCATGGATCCCGAACAGTTTGACGTCATCGTTACCACCAACCTGTTTGGCGACATCATTTCTGATTTGTGTGCAGGATTGGTGGGTGGACTCGGCCTGGCGCCCGGCGCCAACATTGGAAAGGACGTGGCAATTTTCGAAGCCGTGCACGGCTCTGCGCCCGATATCGCAGGCCGGAAGATCGCCAACCCTTGCGCACTGCTGCTGACATCGGTGCAGATGCTTTCTCACCTTGGCCGGCAGGACAAGGCAGAGCAACTGCATGATGCAATTACAGGAACCATTGCGGCAGGGGACAGGACAACGCCTGATCTTGGCGGGTCCGGCAAAACGGATTCTTTTGCCGAAGCGATTATCAGCCGGATCTAGTTTCGGGGACAGTAACCCAGCAGTCCCACGTGTCCCTTGACCGGCGCCCGGCTGTTCTCCAGGCAATCCTGAACATAGTCAACCGCGCTGCTGACGGCATCGCTCAGTGGAGTGCCTTTTGCCAGTTCTGCGGCCACTGCCGAGGATAAGGCACAACCCGTTCCGTGGAAGCGTCCCTTGAAGGACGGGTGGGTGTAGGAAAACATCTTGTCCCGGGTCAACAAAATGTCGGTAATCTCGTCGGTTTTAAATTTTCCACCCTTCAGGAAAACTGCTTCGGAGCCATATTGAAGCAGTTCCCGGGCGGCAGCTTCCATATCCGCCATGCAATTGATTTTTCGCCCCGTCAGAATCTGAGCTTCCTCGCGGTTAGGGGTGATGAGTGTTGCGAGAGGAAACAGGTGGTTTTGCAGGGCCTCGAGGATGATTTCCCCGCTCAGCTCTTTTCCGGTAGCTTCGATAACGACCGGGTCTACCACCATGGGAATCCGTGGGTTGAGGCTGGCCAGCAGTTCCCCCAGCACCGATATGCCTGGAACACTGGGCAGTGCGCCGATCTTGATGGCGCAAATGGGCAAATCTGCCATCACGGATTCCACCTGGCTGACGATCATCCGGTCTGAGACGGGCTCAACGGCCTGAACTTCAATGGTATTGCGGGCCGCCACGGCAGTGATGACTGAAGCGCCATAAACACGAAAAGCCGCGAAAGTGTTCAGGTCAGCCTGTATGCCCGATCCACCACAACTGTCGGACCCTGCGATGGTGAGAACAGACCTTTCAATGACGGGTTTATTCATGGGCCCTTCTGCCTGCCGGATTTGCCTTGTTGCATTCTAGCAACGAAAGTAAAATCAGAGCGCTTTTTCCGTCCCCTTCATGACAGTGGTCAATTAGGTGCTGGATGCTGCAGCAGTCTTTTTAAAAACAAAGACTTGGATAAATAAGGTAGCAAAGAATCAGGGCCGGTCGCGGAAACGGCTGTTTGGCATTGACAGCTTGTTGTATTCCTGCCATATTTCATCCTGAATCATTGCATTTATTTGCAGCTTGAGGTGTGGGTTTGCGAAAGTTTTTCGCCAGTACAGCGCTAGCCATTATGGGATTGATACCGGGAATAGCCGGTGCCCAGGGTATCGGCTTGCCTGCTGCCGGGTTCGCAAACGGAGGAACCGGGCTGACCTCTTTTTACATCATCGGCTTCGAGTTGGGTCCCTGGCAAGAATACCTGGCGCAGGAACTAACGCCCGTTTACATGCTCCCTGACGATGCCCAACCGATGCGCGTTTCATGGTTGCGAAACAGTGAAATTTCGATACTGCCTGACTTTGCATCCCACCTGGAGTCAGCACCCCCGACGCGAATCAACCTCGAGTTTGAATGGCAATCTGATTCCGAATATCTGTGGCCCGGCGTGGAGCCTGACGCTGGTTTTCAGGGCACCAGTTTCGACCGCCAGTATTTCTCTCCCGGAATTGAACACCAGTTTTCCGAGGGTTCGGTTCTCGGTGTGGCGGCGATTATTGCCCACCAGCGTTACAGTGCCGCCAGTCTGGGGCTGACG
>Ga0265309_10001134_pt1 | contig 11503 bp, 15 predicted proteins | sample Helome_FD_192492 | JGI IMG/M metagenome (GOLD analysis project Ga0265309, IMG submission 192492) | Marine sediment microbial communities from subtidal zone of North Sea - Hel_20160524 (Illumina Assembly) | ecosystem: Environmental > Aquatic > Marine > Subtidal zone > Sediment ...
TAAGAATAGGGCCATAGTATTGTGAATTTACCCGCCGCGTAACAGATAGGGCCAACTCGCAGTTATCCTTATAAACATCCAGGAAAAGATTCCCAGGACGGTAACTTAAAATGGGGCTAAAAATAGGATTGATTATCATTACTATGCTCCTGTTTGCCCAATTGCCCTGAAAGTATTCGATGATATCGCCACTAAAGTAACTCCTGTATATTGTCCTCCAGTTCTGGTGTGAGAGTTAGCACACTCAATCGTAGTCCCCGACTCCGACCAAATCACTTGCCCCGCACCGTCCTGGAGCAAAAGGCAGCTAAAGCTATCCCCCAATCCAGTAGGAACTGTTACCGTAATATCCGCAGCGTTGGTATAGCGGACAATGTTATCACTATCCCCGATCACAAGAGTATCCGCCGTGCCTGAAACAGTCCTAACCGTGTAGATGTGACTATCATCTACATATTTTTTGGTGGCTGGTTCATAGTCAGTATCGGGGGTAAATGAGCTTATATTGTCGAGTTCGAGGACGTTGGACTTATCTGCTTTACCATTCCAGATAGCCGCACTTGCAATATTTCCATCTGGCAAGTTTCCGATAACGTCACTTGCTAGATCAACCTGATTAAGGGTAATCTCTTGTCCTGAAATAGCCAAATAATCTAGGCTGCCAGCTAGAGTGACGGCGGTACTGTTATCTGTTCCTGCCGGGTCTACCCCTAAGTTTGTCCGAGCGCCAGAAGCGGTTGAAGCCCCCGTTCCCCCGTCAGCAACCGCTACGTCAGTCCCACTAACCTCATAAGCATTTAAGTCTCCAATATCAGATTTGACTATGATGACGTTGCCTACTCGACCCGCTACAGATGTAACGGCATCAGTAGAATCAAACTTAATCCAATTGCCAGCATAAACTGTAGTAGATGCGCCATCAGTAGAAGCGGCTATGGAGTCGCCAATATTGAACTCAATGGAGTCAACCGTCCCCGCTCCATTGACGTAATAAAGATATCCTGTATTGGCTCCAGATGGGAATGTTCCTATAGAGGCATCCCAGTCGCCTTTGAGTACCATTCCATTAGCTAAGGCGGCTACATCAGCCTCCAATTGATCCAAGTCAACCGCCTGGGTGACAGTGATGAATCCTAGCTTTGTGAATTGAGCTGGTAGCATCAACCCAGGGTTCGTGCCATCAACTGGGGTTATTGCAGTATCAGCACCCGTACTAGAACGGACTTCAGAACTAGCCGCATCCCAGGCGAGATCCGTCGGTTCATCCGTATCAAGTGCCTGAATCGCTTGCTTGACTCTCTCTGCTGTCCAAATTCTCTCATTCGTCGCTATCCCCGCCTCAGCCTCAGCTTGGGAAACAACTTCTGGGTTTACTTCAGCCCCTGACTGAATCCCTCCTAATTTACTACTCTCTGCAATGGTATAACTGGCTGTAGTATTTTGTAATACAGAAGAGTATGCCTGAACGGTACTGCCGATATCGCTTGGCTGTAAAGAGCTATTAGCAAGGGCGAGATCGTCGGTTACCGCCGTTGTTAGGCTGGCAGTAATATCTGGAGTTTCATCGTCATAAGCGAGTTCAATATCAGCAGTATTAGCTAATATTGAACCGACGGCATCTTGCGATTGCTCATCGGTGTAGTTGTAGGTAATGCCGGAGACAAATGAGATGAATACCGCTACATCCCCTGGCTGATTATCAGTAGTATAAATAGCAACATCTAACAAATCATTCACGCGATCACCTCCGAGCCTTTCCGAAGCAAGTTTATTTTACCTCGATGAGAAGTAAAAATGAATGAATCACCTGCCACTGATTCAAAGAATCCAAGCTGAATATCATAGAAATACTCTAGGTTTTGATTGAGATCTACTGCCAATGTTTGTGTTGGGGTTGCCGCTATCGCCATTTTTAGCCAGCCTTGGCATAAAGTACCAGCTTCAAAGGTGATTGGCTGCAAGTCTAATTCAAAATCTAATAAGCTATCAGACTCAGTTTCACCTTGCAATGATTTGATTTGGGATGCACACAGACTGGCATCTAATCCAGTTAATGATTGGTCACCATACCAATCATATCCAGGAATAAAAATAGCGAACAGCTCATTATTTACCGAGTCACCTTGCTGAACAGTCAAAGTCCGCGATGACTTAGTTGAAAGGTGCGCCTCAGTGATAGTAATAGGGGCTTGTTCTAGTGTTGTCAAGTTTAGTGTTGCTACCATTTAACCTAGTCTCCTCGTCGATAAATATTAGTTACTTCTAAATACATTCTCGTTCGTTTGGAAGCCGAAGGGGATGCAACGCCATCTACAAAACACTCTACAGAACAATCTACAAAATCCTCTACAAAACCCTCTACAACTACTGGGTAGCTGGCAAGTTGGGCGGCGGTAGATTTTAACTCTTTTGGTATGTATAATCCAATCTGTCGGTTTTTGTCAACATCTAACACATATCTGTCCCCCCCTACATAAAAAAGTGTCCCAATTTCTGCCTTTAATTTAGCTGGCATGAACCCTACTGAGTAATTGCAATTTATGCTCATAGTAATCCTCTGTAAAAAACGATTTCTTGGAAATTCAGGTGAATTGTCTCATCCTGGATGTGTTCGGTTAGATCTGGGAGAGATGGCGCTACTCCCGTAGCTTCGTGATTGATTTTAGTAAAAACCCCATTTGGACTAGGGTAATTGAATGCCACGAATATATTATACGTCCCTGCGGTAATGCTCCCACCCAAGCCTTCCACTAAAGATGTGATTCCGGCTTGGTATAGACCAAAATCAGCATCAGGAGTAGGGAACGCAATAGGGGTTCCAGTATCGATACTGGTTAAAGTTATCAATTGACTGGCACTACTAGATGTAGCATAGGTTGTAGGCTGAAGGTAATAGGTTCCTCCAGTCTCTACGATCACCTCTACCTGTGGAGGCCGTCGCAGTCCGCTCACCCCACCAGATGCTAATTGGGCATCTGGGTAGTCCCCCCGGATCTCCCATTGGTTGCCAGTGTAAGGATTATTGAGCGTAATCTCAATACTCGCTGCGCCACCAATAACCACAATCTGGGTACTCGATGACCAAGGCCCACTTCCTGCCTCTGTAGAGATTTGAGCGCGTTTAATCTCTAGCGCTGTCGGGGCATAGCCACTACTTGGCTCAATCCTAGCTTGCCGGGATGTATTGGCGATTACCCACTGATCATTGCTATCGTCATTAGCCCCACTTAGGCTATGCAATGAGTATGTCACAACCTTGCCGCCAATGGATGCAGTACCAGGATAGATGCCATTTGGCACAACTAATAGAGCACTTTGGGCGGCATAGATCGCGTCTTCATCCCCCCCCACGTTAGGGTCATTAATGTTTGGCTCAGCCGCCGAACCTATATCACTTATTTCTATCTGCAACTCATCAGCAACAATCTGGCTAATATTTCCATCTAGGTATAAAGAAAATATTAAAATATTGTCTGGGTTTAAAGCTTTACTCAACTCTAGTGGATTGTTCAGGCTAAAACTATTGCTTTCTCCCACGCCGGACCAATTAGTATCTAAAACTAAATCCGCATCGTTTCTGTTCACCGAGCCAAGGAGCCTCCAGTGCAGCGCGCCCAAATCGCTCAATGATCGGGTGACATCATTGCCGGAGCTACTATAAAATCGCCAATTAATCAGGGTATTGGCTTGTAATAGTTCACTGCTCAATCGCAAGCCATAGAAGTGAGTCGCGCTTAGATTACTGATTGGAATAGGAGAACGGATTGGGTAGCGCGTTTGGGCGATAGACGCATCATTCCCATCTGGAGTATTACCACTCCCAGGTAGAGTTAGGTCTGCTACTTTGGCTTTATTTGAAAAAGGGTAATCAACCCAGTATCCAGATGGAGTACCCGCGTACCTCGCCCCGTAGCTAGTTGATGTAGCTTCTGAATCGTATCTCACCCAAACTGAGTCCGCCGTCACATAGCGGATCATAAACTGGAGCCTTCCACTACCACTAGGCAAATCGTCAGAAGTGGCGACGATGGGGTCGGGATTGAGGTGTTCCTCCATATCCACGACTAGGGAGGTGATAGCGCGGTCACTACCAAAGTTTTCAATGGTATTAATATTTTTTAGCCTTACCCCGCCCACAATCCAGGCGACTTCCGGGTCGCCAACATCCTCGTAGGCAAGTAGGGCATCAAATGGGCTACCTCCAGTTGGGCGTACTGTGGATTGAGGAGTGAAAGTCAGTTCATCCCCTGCGGCTACGGCAAGCCCATAGTAGGGATCTAGCATTTCCGAGTACCCTCCTTGCCCAACTAATACCCAATACCATCGCCCATCAGGTCGGGCAAGGATATCAGTTGCCGCTGGTGCAGTCGTCAATGTGCAGTCAGCAGCGCGAGGATTGGGTATTGGTCTGTATTGGGTGTACTGCATTACACTAGGTTAGCCTATCTTCTATTTCAAAGAAACATTCTCGATTTCTTTTACGGGCAACAAAGCAGGCTAGATCTAGCCAAGAATTGCCTCGATATAAGCTAATTATAGCCTCATGTGAGGGGAAACTGGTTAAACATTTCATCAAGCGATTGCTCTGGTAATCTTTTGTTAAGATTTCCTTCTTAGAAAAGCCTAAGTCAAGTAATGACTCAACCGCATCTAATAAAATAGCAAACTTCTGTCGACGCACATAAATTAAAGTTTCCTCTAGTAGGACAGGGAATAGTTCTCTTGAATTTGCCTGAGTCGCAAAGGGGTAGATATGTTTTTGGCCTGAATCTGCAATGCAAATTGTGAAAGGTGGAATAGGAGGTGATAGTAACCAGCTTCTAATTTCATCCCGTGTAGGTAAATCATATACTTCTAATAGCTCATCATCACTGCTAGATAATTCCCTGAATTTTGGAAAAGAATTATTTGGATCATCACACATCAACCACGACCAATTTCTTCCCCAAAGCTTCGACCATTTATTTTTAGTAGGATGAAAATACCAGCATTGTTTGTATTTACCTTCAAAGCAATCAAAACATCTCTGGCAAAGAGCATCAGACTCAGGGCATTTACATTGAGAGTGAGCAGTAAAGGTTTTCTTTACTGCCAATGGGTAAGTTGCGGGCTTCGCGCCACAACTGTAGCATCTACTCATAATAGTCCTCCATAAATTCCCGATAAAATTCAGGAGCGGTAACTTTTAACATTTCGCTTTGTTTTTTCATAATTGTATGAACATGAGGGTGAAACTTCCCTTTCTTTGATTTATGGATGATTGCTGTTCGAGAGGAGTCTTTTGCCTGATTAAGGCAATGTTCGTAGCTCGCTAAATAAGGGATATCATGTGAGCAGATATAAGCCCAAACATCTTGCCAACTCCAACACGCCAATGGCCAAGCCCGATACGTTCCTTGCCGAATCCCTTGAGTATATTGATAGATAGCTCCATTAGTTCTATAGCTTATTCTCCTATTTGAGCTTTCTTCGTTTCGACAGCCGACAAAAGCAACCGGATTAGAATTCGCAAGGGATGACCAGTAAAGCTTGTTTTTCCCTTCTGGGAAGTCTGTAACATATTCTCTGTAATTTGTTGGATGTATTTCTAGAAACGACGTGATCACGTCGTTGTAATTATCAATCTTATCTCTCCATTCTGAGGTAAAATTGACCGCCAATATATCAGGACAAACCTGTTGGCATAGGTGCAGGAGTACGGTTGAATCCTTCCCCCAACTGACAGAAACATAGGCAGAATCTATTGCTAAAGCTTCTTTGATTATAGCCAATGATTGAGCCATCCTACGCTTAAAAATAGGCAGCCTTGTATAGGCAATAAAGCCTTGCTTTTCAGTTTCATCCATGAGTAATGTTTCGAGAAATGTTACTTGGCATACAGCACATAATTTGGTTTTGTGGTAACCAGACGGGTGGTTTCCATCCCCAGAAAAATAGATCGTACCCTTCAATTGAAGGCATCAAATGGGCGGGGAAAGGGCGAGTAAGTCTCCCATTCCGGTAGAGCGACCAGTCGCACGAAAACTCTTTAACATTCCAACTAGAGACTTGCCCCTTGCCTTGTGACCGTTTCTTGCCTATATTGGTGCAATTTGCAAGCAATCGGCTTATTGGCTCAGGGTCTCCTACGGCGAACCAATCAACTCTATGTGTCACTACCAATCGGAGGGGAAGATCGTAGGATTTAGTATTCCCTTCCCCTGAATTCACTTTTGCCTTCCTTTTCCCCCATGCACAATATCTATCCTGATAATCCCATCGTTTCCGGTATCGAATTATTTGCTCTGATTCTATTTGATAGAAGGGACTAGAGCAAGCCCAAAATTTCTGCTCTTTGATTGCGTCTTGGCGCAAGGGAATAGGCGCTTCAATGAGGTTGTCTGGCTGCGGGGAAGATGCCGCCAAGTTTTCCTGATCAAGCCAAAGCCATTGGAGCAATCCATCTAGCATCGGAGACCAGTCATCTAGGACGGCCATAGGAGAAGCTAAGTAGGCAGTGATTTGAAGATTTTTCATAATCCTAAAAATTGTTTGATGTCTGAGTTTGTCAGCTCTTCTAGATATTTCCGGTATTCATCAAGATAAGAAAGATATCGCTGGTGGCTCATTTTAGCCCTGTCGCCAACTAATTGAGAACTCGGAGAAATATGTAGCCAATGCTCGGACTTGCCCCCAGTAGTGGCATATACATCCATAGAAATCAGTCCGCACCCTGTTGCTGATTTCCCACCTAAATAAGGCGATTCAGCAAATTTGAGCAAAGCATCGGCGATGAAACCCTCTTCAATGGCAGTAATGTTGGCGGACCACCGAGAGTATAAGGTAGCCCCCTGCTGAACCAGCCAGTCGCCCATAATCATCTGTTGCTTGGTCTCTTTCTTCTGGCTCTTTCCCTTTTTTTCCTCACTTAGACTTGATTCAGGGAATAGACTAAGCTGTTGTTTGGATTCTTCTTTTTCTAGGAATCCCTGCAAATCAGGAGACTTTAGGCTGTCCATGCGAACTTTTTGGTTCCAAGTCAGCCATTGGGTGTGAGGTCGGAGTTTCTCCTCTAAGAACGGCATCCATTCACGAATAAGCTCTTTGTATTCTAATGCCATACTGGGGGATTGCTCCTCTTTTTTAAGCCAAGCTTCAATTCGAGTATCATGCAAGTTGTCTTTAGCCTTCACTACTTGGGCTAATCCAAGTAATGCTTCGCTAGGGATTGCAGGAGGAAAATGCTTGTAAATATATTCAGCCGATTCCCAGCACACTAACACGGCATCCCCAACAGCCATCCTACCTCCTATCATTTGAGCGTTCTTATTATTAAAAACGCCTTTTGGTTTTGCGGTTCCTAATACGGAAATAGGGGGAATAAGCTGGCGAATTTGTTTGTCCAATTCCAAATCGCAGGCTGTCCCCCCATCAATAAAGCCTCCAGCGAATAGAGTTTGATGTACAGTTGGATTTATTGATATCTTCAATTGTTCAAGGAAACTTTCAACGCCTTTACGTCGCAATATTCCATTACGGAGTGCATTCCCTGAATAAACAAAGACATGATTGTTTATTCCTTCTAAATCGGTAATGATTGATGTCCTTAAATTACTCTGATTCCCCACCGTTTCCCCAATGTGAGACAAAGGTGAAAGCAGTTTAATGACTACATCAAAACTAATATGATGGCGATTAAAAACGTCATAATCAGATAGCATCAGCAGTTACCTCAATTAATGGATCTAAGCTTTCCTCTTCACCAATTGTTTTATCTTCTTCAAACCGAACTCGGACGTAAGTGACAACAATATGGGGATATTTTAAAATTGTTTGCAAAATATGGCGATCGGTAATTCCCTCTATTTTTAGAGAATCCATTATCTGCCGCCAAGATTGGAATTGCAGCCCCAAGTTATCTTGATCCTTCTCTAGTTCTAAAATAGTCCCGTCCGGATCTAGCCTTTGGATTGTTTGATTTGGCTGAAGTACAAAAGTTAGTTCTTTTGGTTTTAGATGAGAAACTACTAATTTATTGGCCAGCTCCTCTAAATAATCTTCCAAAGTGCGTGCTGGGATTACAGCATTTTGAACGGAGCTTTGTAAAAATTCCCAAGTTTTCAGACCCATTGCGGGTGACTTTTGCCTATCCCTACATCGAAAAACCCAATAAGTCAGTGCCGCAGCTAAAGCCATTTTTTTATCTGAAATCTGGGGAATCCCATATAGTCGTGGGTTGTCCATTTCTCTTGTTCTCTCCTAAGTACATCTGCATTAAACTGTGGCACTAAACATCTAATCCCCTGGTTACTTGCTGGCATTCATCGGCTATTGCAGCCACTAATAGAAGCTCTTGATTGTATGCCTTCCGCATCCAGTCAGCCTTAGAGCCAGATTTGCTTGGCTCTGGAATCTGTTGCCCATCGTAATAAGCCTCTTTGCCTAGTAATAACCAGTTATTTATTTTGTCTTTTCCCATTGTTAGATTCCTCGTTCTGATTTATTTCGCATTGCCTCAATTTGAGACTGAATCTCTTCTGAATTCAAATCTAAGAGTTCCTCTAGGTTAGCTGTGTTGAGGATATCCTTGATTTCAGCTACAATCTGCTCTGGGTGCTGCCCTCCTAGCCGCTCCTGGCACATCCTAGATAGAAGCCGACCGCGCCTAATGACTTGGTTGACATTGCCATCTTTCGTGTACCCATCCCTTTCGTCAGGATAGTCATTCTCTATTTGCTCACAAACAGCAGAGAAATCATCCCACTGACTCTGGTTCATTACGACGGTATGAGCGACAAAATCTGAATTCCTTTTTTTGCCTTTAATGAAGTGAGCATTTCCCTTGAGAACCCCATTGGGGTCCACGATTTCTCCATCTATGAGCAGATAGTAGTTAAAGATACTACGCCCAATAAAATGGTTGACTTCCTCTTGTGACCCATCAATGTATATGTGGGCTATCGCACGATGAAGTATCTGAGGTAAATACGGCAAACGAAACAGTTCATCTTTTTTGCAGTCTAGGACATCTTCTAGTTGAGCAATATCTATTCTTAATCGTATTAGCTCATTCGGATTATCTAATGATTGGAATCTTCCCAAAACTTCGATTTTAGCCATTATGCCTCCTATTGTTAATGCAAAGTATCAAGTTAATCAGCTCGTCTGCATCTTCATTTGGATGTTGCCAATCCGACCTGATAGCGTCTTTCCAAATAAAAAAAAGGTGTATTGACATATCTAAACTCCAAGTACAGCAATGAATTTCATCTTTCACCCACCGATCTGCTATAGCGATATCATCAGGAGTAAGTGGGTGCAATAGTGAGACACAGCACATAATAGCTTCATCATTGCGGCAGGGAAGTATCTGGATATCTACGTGGGGCCACAGTTGATGTAACCGGAATCTCATGCCAACCTCGTACTCATCAAAGATCGTCCGGTTATCATCGATGGCTTTAGTAGCCCCTTCTGGAGCGAACCAACTGGATTTCAATTTATCACCATCGATGATTGCGGTGTTTTTCCAGAAACGGGCATTTACTGGTTTCCATATAACCCAACAGACTGAGGTTAAAGAAACCCAGTGATTGTGCACCTGCATTGAGATGCAGTTTGCTGCCTCTGCTGACTTTTCAGCCTCATCTAGTGGCGTATATCCATCTGCAACCCACTCAACTACGACAATCGCTTTCCCTTGATTGTTGGGGGCAAGATTGATCAGATAAACCCCTTCCGATTCGTCAATATCACTCAGATATTTCGCTAGATCTATCTGGTATTGGGCGATCACTTTATCAAATGGAATGTTCATCGTTTTTTCCTCTTTTGTACATCACAGACTACCCGAAAACCGACATCGGCGTCGCGGACCTCGCGCCTAACGAAGTCGTTGCGGGTAGCGGAACGGCAGTACTCTGGTTGACTGTACCAGGAACCGCCCCGCAGAGGTGAACGATTCTTATTTTTTCCTTCTAGCCAAGCACTACCATCTGTGGGCGCACCTTCATAATTGTCATGCCAACTATCATCACACCATTCCCAGACTTGCCCATACATATCGTATAGTCCCCATTGATTAGGTTCTTTCATCCCTACTGGGTGGGTTGTATCACCCGGATTACCGAAATACCAAGCATATTTACTTAGTTTTGTTGTATCTTTCCCAAAGTAGAACGGCGTAGTTGTACCAGCACGGCAGGCGTGCTCCCACTCCGACTCACTAGGTAGTCGGTAGTGCATTCCTGTTAGTTTAGACAGTCGATGACAAAACTCTATCGCTTCATACCAGTTGACTTTCTCAACAGGCAGATTGTCCCCAACAAAATAAGAAGGATCATGCTTTAAATCTACATCTACTTTTAATTCCGTTTGATTGGCAATATATCGCCACTGGAATTGAGTTATAGGATATTTGCTCATAGAAAAAGGCTGAATGGTAACCTCATGTCGTGGGCGTTCATCCTCATGCCCTTCCCCATCTGGGGACCCCATTAGGAATGTGCCACCAGGGATTGCAACCATTTCAGGTAATCCAGTGATAGGAGGACTTGACTTGACTAGGTTTTTTAATTGGCTGGTCACTTCGGATTTGATCATCTTTTTCATGTTGGGTCCGCTAATATCAATTATTTGACTGGCCTCTACGCAAGCTGAAATATATCGACGAATAACCTCAGCTTGCGTTTTATTGCTCCTACTACATATTTTCCTGAACTTCGTAGCTTCATTCGTTGGAACTTCGCAGACAACTCTCGGAATCTTTCGGCTTGTCATTGCAGATTCACCTTTTTCTTTCCTATAATATGAGTATAGCACAATTATAGCACACATTCAAAATGAGAGTTCAAAGGAAACTCAGGGTAGATAAAAATCAGGCTACTCTCGTCAAACAGCTAAGAGATGGCGGTAGAACGGTGATAACCCTGCAATCAGTAGGGAATGGATGCCCCGACCTATTAGTAGGCTACAAAGGCGTTAACTATCTGTTAGAGGTCAAGGATGGAAGTAAGCCCCCATCCAAACGAAAACTAACGCCCGATCAGATATCATTTCGACGGGATTGGAATGGGAAAATGTCAGTGGTTACATCCATTGATGGAGCGCTGCGGGCGACTTGTGGGGACTAACTACCATTCAGTTACAACTTTTACGTCAAGGAAGCCTTCCTGAAAGAGGCCATCTTGGATATATTCATGGAAGCTAGAATTATCTGGATCTGCTTCTGATATCCAGACTGTACACATTCCAGCCACGCATTCAGCGCGGGTACACATAACTGCGTCTGTTGTAATTTGAAATAGTTCGGCGTTTGCCTCATCTTTCGCTTGGAGGCATAGATTGTCTACCAATGACTCGATCTCAATTACGGTCCTATCAAAATTGCTCATTGCTCTTGTCTCCTATTTTTGTTATTGCCATTGCCGATACCTCGGCGATGACGGTTTCTTCAGCGAATCTAACTCGGTAATAAAGACCATGAGGATGATCAGCCACTACTCCCACAACTTCGCCATTTCCC
>Ga0265309_10001135_pt1 | contig 11498 bp, 10 predicted proteins | sample Helome_FD_192492 | JGI IMG/M metagenome (GOLD analysis project Ga0265309, IMG submission 192492) | Marine sediment microbial communities from subtidal zone of North Sea - Hel_20160524 (Illumina Assembly) | ecosystem: Environmental > Aquatic > Marine > Subtidal zone > Sediment ...
CCAGATCCTCGAAATAGGGGGTTGCTTGGTAGTGAAACGAGGAACCTTGACCGAAAGCCCAGGATTACTTCTCGTTCTCCAATGCCTTTTCCGTTATTTCCTTATATAGACTCATTGCGCGTGTGGCTAAAGGCTGCCATTTCGGATGTTTGTCGACCAGCGGCATGATACGGTTCGCATCCTTGAGGATTTCGTCCAGAAACCTGATGTCGTACTCGCTCAGACACTCTCCCAGCTCAACCCTTTCTTTGAGGGCCATCAGTTTTGGTAACCGCTGTTCGGTAAATCTTTTCACCAGCGCAATTATGACACCCATATCCTCCGCAGCTTCGGTCATTGTCTCCTCCGGCGGTAATTCCGCGCGTTTTCTCCCAATCCAATCAAGCCAGCACGTCAGTCATCAACAGTCCCGACTGGCCTACGAAACTCATATGCTAACCTGTCTTCGAGAATTTCGCATTATTTTCCCGGTTGTTATGGGACGCACGTCCTGTTAGCACCGCTACGCTAACTGGGTTAGACTGGAATTTTCCGTTACCATTAACTTCGATGCGGGCACGCTGATTACCGTAATCAATGTCAAACTCGAAACATCAGAATTTGAAGCACTGCTACGAGAGGTGGTCCGGCATCCATCTCTGATCCACACAGGTAGAAACCATGGGTAAAAAAGACAAAGAGAACAATTCCGAGAAACCCCGCGATAGCAAACGGAAGGACGGGAAGGGGAAGCTCGATCGGAAAATATACGAGGACGCGATTTTCGATCTGCAAGCCGAACTGGTCAAGCTTCAGGAGTGGGTCGTCGCCAGGGGTGAGCGTGTAATCGTTGTCTTCGAAGGCCGCGATGCCGCAGGCAAAGGGGGCGTTATCAAGCGCCTCACGGAGCGAGTGAGTCCGAGAATTTTTAGAGTCGTCGCCTTGCCCGCTCCGACCGAACGCGAGAAAAGCCAGCTCTATTTACAACGCTACATCGCCAATTTTCCAGCGGCGGGTGAGATTGTGCTGTTCGATCGCAGCTGGTACAACAGGGCAGGCGTCGAACGGGTAATGAACTTCTGCACCGAAGAAGAATACCGCCACTTTCTCACTACTTGTCCACAATTTGAAAAAGGTCTCGTAGACGAGGGTTTCCGGATATTTAAATACTGGTTCGATATCGGCCACGAGGAACAGCAGCGACGCATGCAGGCCCGCATTACAGACCCGCGAAAAACCTGGAAACTGAGTCCGATGGATCTGACATCGAGACGACACTGGTATGATTACTCGCGCGCCCGGGACGACATGTTCGCCGCTACCGACACAGCTTATGCCCCCTGGCATGTCGTGGAGGCAAACGACAAGCGGCGAGCACGGCTCAATTGTATCACCCACCTGTTGAACAGCATTCCATACGAGGAAATACCGCGCGCGAAAATCAGCCTACCCGAACGCGATTCCGAGGGAGCATTCGATGACATTGCTACCCTGGCTAGTCGCATCTTCGTACCGGAGCGATTCTAAATACTTCGCGAAATGGCTCCTGGTCAATTGAGATCTGACCCCAATGGCACTTACTTAAGCTCGCAACTATCGTTATACCAAGCCAGCAATGACCAGATAATCGGTGAAAGTTTTCGCGAATGCCTCGGCGGCTACGCCGCCTGCGGTTTACTTCGCGAAAACTTTCACCGATTATCCGGCCATAAGATTTACTTGGCGTTTATATTTTGGATTTGTTTCGATAAACCATTTTTTCGAACTAATGTAAGTGCCATTGAGATCTGAGCCCGTTTTTCCTGTTTTGCCAACAGATTTTATTTTTTTGCCTGATTACGAACCTGCATCAATCTCACCTTAAGATTCGATATTTCTCTCTTGATGAAAATCAATCTATGTGAAGATGGATCATCAGTTTGCAGTTCCCTGGCCTTTTCTTTAGATATTTTTATTGACCTGACCAGCTTGGTTTCATCAATAGCGAGACCCATAAACGTCAGCAGGCTGGCCGTAGTATTGGGATCAATTTGAGGGGAAGTATCCATAGCGTTTCGTGCCGATTCCTGAGCAATCTTGATATTACACAGGCATTTAACGCATCCACATCACCCATATGGGTTAAATTGACAAGGAATCGACACAGGCACCGCCGTTGAAGGGGTCATAACAACGACCAGCCAGAACGCGCCGACGGGATTCGTCGCAAAGCATCGCGACGAAAACGACGCATAATTAGAGAACATCACGTCAATCAGTAGCTGTCCGGCAAAATAGAAATCTCAACACGATTGTTCGCGGCAGCGATTAGATTCCAGTCACTGGCGGAAACACCATCGATCGTCACCGGATAGTCCAGAAGAGGAGCGGAATTACCCAGCGAAACAATCTCGTATCGAATTCGTCCACCGAATCGTTCTTCGGCAAGTTGGATGAAATTGGCGAATGCGGTGGATTGCCCCAAACCCATTTCGTAGGCCTCCCCCACTGCGATACCAATCGTATCGCAGTCTGCCACCATCAGGTCCTGAGCGGGGGCATAACCATCCGACTCTGTGGCCGTCAGGCAGTAATCCGCGACATGTGTTTCGATGCGCACCACGCCCGAGAAATTGATTGCCAGAAGTTGATCCGTCAATTGCTCGACAACTTTCAACCTGTCGTCGCCGAGGGGCAGATCGTCGAAATTATATGCCGATGCCTGGTTGGCACCCCATTCGAGGCTGCTGATGGTCACTGAGTACACGGCGTCCAACGACTGCTGATAGCCACCAATCTGCTGGAGGGCCTTCAGCGAATCCTCCGCGTCGGAAACCCGCTGCGATTCCAGGGCTCGCTGCAACTCGGTGTTTTGCGTTTGCATATCCTGCCAGCTTTGCTCCCTGTGCCAGTAAAGCAATGCAAAGATCATTGTGGAAACCGCCAGCACCACCACGACGGTGCGCATGAATCCTGACGATGCCCTCTCATCCGGTAACGACAGTTCGTCGGGCTCTTCCGGTGGCGGCGGCCGGATTTCGTCGGCAACCCGGGTGGTGATGGCTTCGTAACTGTCGAGAAGGTCGCGGCGAATAACTGCCAGTTGTTGCTCAAACAGGTTCTCAATGAGATTTCTGAGATCCTGGTCCAGGGTTTCAAGTGCAGCAAACTCGCCGCTGGTTTCATTGGTCTGTGGCGCTTGTTCGCCAGACTGCTTCTGTTTTTCATCGTCAATGATATGCAGTGACTTCAATACTTTGGAAACTTCGACAGGAGCAGTCTTTTTCGGTAACACACCCACAGCACCCAGGGCACGAGCCTGGCCGACGTACACTTCACCTTCCCGGGAGGTATACATCATGATTGGAATGGTCGCTGTTTTCGGATTTTTCTTGATGGCGGTTACTGCTTCGAATCCATCCATGCCCGGCATGAGGTGATCCATAAAGATTACGTCGGGTCGATTATCGATGAGGTAGTCGAGTGCGTCTTCGGCCGACTCCGCGGTATCGACGTTGAGATCATGCGTTTCGAGAACGCGCTTGAGCACGACCCGCGCAGATCTCGAATCATCAACAATTAACGCGGTTTTACTCACCTGCTTCATCCCGATCGTCCAGGTAATGGCACCGGTTCCTGGCAAGGCGGGCAAAACCCGGGCATGAAACACCTGCAGATCTCCGGTTCCGCCGGCACCCAGGTTGCCCGGTTATGTCACCAGACGGGATCAACTCGTTTGTTAGAACCAAATAATTCATCACACAATACGGGTCAGAGTGTAATTTTCTCCAATATTAGAAAAAATTGCACTCCGACCCGATTTTTCGCCTCCGTTTATCTCGTTCCACTTCCAATCCAGGTTTCTGTAATGCCATGCTTACCAATGATAGCGTCGGAGAAGGCCTTTGCCGCTTGCTTCGACTCGAACCCGGGAGCGGCAACTCGGTAACGTGATTCGTTACCTGATTTTATTTCGTAGACCTGAGTATCATGACCTGCCTCCAGGAATTTCCTGTTGATTCGTTCTGCGTCTTCTAACGTGCGACTGGAAAACAGGTACACCGTATAAATATAGCCAGGTGGTTCATCCTGTTTAGTCGTCTCTGGTGGCACTAGACTGGCTTCCTCGATAGCAACATTATCGCTCTCCACCATCTCGCCACCTTGATCCGAAGCATCTTTTGTAGTGACTGTCCCGGCGGCAGCCGGCTTATCTTTTCCTATCCAGGTCTGGGTAACGCCGAGGGTACCTTCGATAGCGTCAGAGAAGTTCTTTGCTGCCTGCCTCGATTCAAACCCGGCAGCGACGACACGGTAGCGCAATACCGAATCGACGGTGCTTTCAATGATTCGCGTATCGTGGCCTGCCTGTTGAAATCTCCGATTGACCTGTGCCGCGACTTCCGCGTCGCGAGAGGAATACAGGTACACCGTATAAACATAGTCAGACACCTCATCCTGCAGTGTTGTCCCGGGCGTCACTGCCTTGAACCCGTCAGTAGCAGCATCGTTTTTAGCAACGCTTTCGAGGGAATTAGCCGGGACGTCCTCTTCGCCAGTTGCCTCGAACTCAGCCGCGGTAAGTTCCCCGGTATCGGCTTTGTTACCCGCAACCAATTCGGGCGTATCAACCAGGGCAACTTCTTCAACAACTGTCTCGACGATAAACGGTTTTTCTATTTCGAGAGTTGACAAATCATCACCGGGGAAAAGTAATTTGTAAGAACCGTCATCTTCAATGTGAAATTCAGTTCCGGTTTCGCTAAGGATTATCATATTTGGATCAACGGCATGGGTGACCTGCACGCTACCGGAGCGCAACTTGATAGACGACAGGCCATCCACTCGAAGCACACATATATCGCCGTGAAGGTGGATGGCGGCAAACATCATATCGCCGATGTTGACGACAAATTTCTCTTCGGAGCTGGACAGTGCCTTGTAATTGATACAGGCCCTGCCCCCGTGTATGTACAACTCGGGATGACCGTCGGCAGCAGTCTGGCCGTCTTTCTTTTCGGCTCGAAACGAGATTTCGGAATTCGAATTAAGCTGTAACCTGGCATTTACCCAAAGCTGAAGCTCGATTCGACCTGCATCGCCGGTTGCAATATTGTCCCCGATTTTCAATATGCTATTACGGCCGAGTTCGGTTTTACTCAGGTTCTGTTGCACCCACACAGGTGATTTCAGCGCGGTAATGGTGGCGGTGGAGGAGGCATTTGCGCTGGCAATGCCGATGATGCAAGTGAGCACCAGGAGATTCAGGTTTTTCTTTTGCATGCGTCTAGTGCCAAATTTTAATGCAAAGATTATGCGTCATCATACTCACTTTATTTAGCAGAAGATATTGGCGAACGCTGTTAAAACGGCAATCGGGCTGTTCGAAGCATCTCGTCAACCGCAGGAAAAAATGCCTTTACGGTAGTAGGCATCCATTTCCGCTGCAGGCACCATGCTGCCACCCGTGGCCCAGACGATGTGGGTTGCCGTATCCAGTTTACCCTCCAGTCCCTGTGCTCGCAGGTAATCCCTGCCCGTGCTTGCTTGCATGAGCATCGCGGGTCCGGTCATGCCGGCCAGTGCCGAGGGTTCGAGCTCAATTTGCTCGGTATCGCGTGTCATTGCGAGCAGCCTGAACAACATCTCGTCCTGGATCGTGCAGACACCACTGATCATTTCCCGCATAAGCCTGCCGACAAATCCGGATGGACTCGATACCGCGAGTCCATCGGACTCGGTGACATTATCCAGCCCGAAATCCCTGACATCGACCTGCTCATGCAACCCTGTCATCAACCCGAGCAGCATGCAGGGGGAAGCGACCGGCTCTGCGAAAAAGCAATGCACCCGGTCACCGAAAACCTGCTTGAGTCCGAAGGCAATACCACCCGGTCCGCCACCGACGCCGCAGGGCAGATAGACAAACAACGGGCTCTCTGCATCGACCTGCATATCCTGCAACTGTTTCCGCAGGCGACAGGCCGCAACCGCGTAACCCAGGAATAAATCGGTGGAGTTTTCGTCGTCGACAAAATGCATCGCGGGATCGGCTGCCGCCTGTGCCCTGCCCTGTTTTACCGCCTCACCATAATCGGCATCGTATTCGATAACAGTGACCTCCTTGCCGCGTAGTAAATCCTTTTTCCACAGACGGGCGTCGGCGGACATGTGCACCGTCACCCGGAAACCCAGCTGGGCCGAGATGATGCCAATACTGAGACCAAGATTACCGGTTGAGCCCACCGCCACGGAATGGCATGCAAACAGCCGCTTGAACTCGTCACTATCGAAGCGTGCATAATCATCGACGAGGCGGATCAAACCGTGCTCCAGGGCGAGAGTTTCAGCGTACTTCAATACTTCGTAGATACCACCACGCGCCTTTATCGAGCCCGAGATTGCCAGTTGGTTATCGCACTTGAGGAGTAACTTACCCGGAATCTGCCAGCCAAACACCGACTCCATGGCCTGTTGCAGTGCGGGAACAGCGCGCAATGGCGATTCGATCAAACCGTCATCGGCACGAGTTTCGGGAAAAACCCTCGAGATGTAAGGCGCAAAACGTTCCAGTCGACGCTCTGCGTCGAGGACATCGTCGAATGAGAGCTCCGCCGGAGAGGTGATCCGCTCGCTACCGCGATAACGCGGATTAGTCCATAACAGCGGTGACGCCGCGATAACCTGGTCGATTTCAGGAAGTTGCTGACGCCATTGCGCCAGCGTCTTGCCATGGATCAGCCCCGACATCAACCGCGTCCGATATAGGGCATCCTGGTCGCCATGATGGTCATGAATTGCACGTTGGAATCGAGTGGCAGTGACGCCATTTGTAACACCGCCTGCGCAACATGCGCGACATCCATGACCGGCTCCACGGCTCTTTCCCCGTTTGCCTGCGGCACCCCCTTCGGCATGGCCTCGGTCATCGGCGTGGCGGCGTTGCCGATATCGATCTGGCCACAGGCGATATTATCGTTACGGCAATCGAGCGAGATCGATTTGGTCAGACCGGTAATGGCATGCTTGGTCGAGGTATAAGGTGCCGAAAACGGCCGTGGAGCATGCGCGGATATCGAGCCATTGTTGATAATACGCCCGCCCCCGGGGGTTTGCGTTTTCATCATGCGGATCGCCTGCTGCGCGCACAGGAAAGGCCCGGTCAGGTTGACATCGACCGTTGCCTGCCACTGTTTGTAGGACAGCTCTTCCAGCGGTATGCCCGGCGTAAAGCTGCCGGCGTTATTGAATAGCAGATCGAGCCGGCCAAAGGTCTGCTCGGCCTGGGCGAACAGTTCCCGCACCGGTTCGGGTTTACCGACGTCGGCAGGGACACACAGGCTACGCGTCGAATCCGCCGCAGAGAGCGCCACGGTTTGCTGTAGTGGTTCGAGCCGTCGGCCGGCCAGTACAACCGCATAACCGTCATTCAGCAAAGTGTGGCAAACCGCCCTGCCGATACCGCTGCCGGCTCCGGTTACGAGTGCAACCTTTAGCTTGTCTGCCATTCTTTACTCCTTCAATATTCGACTTCAATGTTCAATCCGGGATCCTCGTGCATTGCCCAGTAGCCGTCGTTCAGTCTTGCGGTCAGGGAACCGGGCTTGCCGTCACCAACTGGCTCACTCGAGATGCGGGTGACCGGCATGACACCACCCGCGGTACTGGTAATGAACATTTCGTCAGCCGCCCTTGCCATGGCCGCTGGCAACGATTCCTGCCTCACCTGCAAATTTTCCCTGCCCAGAAGCTCCAGTATGCTGGCCCGTGTCACGCCTTCGAGCACGCCACGCGCCGGGGTAATCACAGTATCGCCCGCACGCACAAATACATTGAAGCCGGGGCCCTCCACAAGGTTACCGGCTGCGTCAACCAGCACCGCGGTATCGGCATCATGATCGTAGGCTTCGAACAGGGCCATAACCATATCGAGCCAATGGTAATTTTTGATCTTTGGGTCGACAGATTCCGGCGGAATACGCTGTTGCCGACTGATCAGCAAATTAAGCCCCTGAGCGCGCAACGCGTCGTCGGCGATCCAGACAAACGGAATCGCGAAGGCCAGAAAGCGGTTTTCGCAGCTCCGTGGATCGCGTGAACCGGGAGCGGGTATACCGCGGGTGCAGACAACCTCGACATAGGCGTCACGCAGTCCGCTGCGTTTGGCCAGTTCGAACATGATCGAACGGACCTGTTCTCGACTGTAAGGGATCGACATGCGTAATTTTTTCATGCTGGCATGGAAACGATCCAGGTAATCATCTACCCGGAAAAACCTGCCGCGCCAGACATGGGCGACGTCATAGGTCGCATCGGAGTGCAGAAAACCCCAGTCCAGCAGTGGAATCTTCGCATCGGCAATCGCGACATACTCACCGTCGATATAGGCGACACCCTGTGAAAAATCGGTCATCACAATACTCAGTTGAACTCGGGCTTACGTTTGTCGACGAAGGCCTGGATTCCTTCGCGGCCGTCCGGCGCAGCCGCGCACTGCGACACCAGTTGACCTTCGAGTTCCATCTGGGTTTCAAGATCATTGCCGGAACTGGCCAGCAACAGTTTCTTTACGTATGCGGTCGACAGGCGCGCGCCAGCGGCGAGATCAGCGGCGACCCGCTGCGCCTGTAACTGCAACTCGTCATCGGCCGCCACGCGCGTGACCAGACCGAGGTCGCAGGCTTCCGCGGCGCTCAGGGTGCGGTTAGTCAGCATCAATTCCTGCGCCCTGCGCAAACCCACCAGGCGCGGCAGGAAGTAACTCGAACTCCCGTCCGGGCACAACCCGGCCCTGGTATAAGCCATCGTAAAACTGGCGGACTCGGCCGCGAGGACAATATCGCCGGCCAGTGCGAGGCTGAACCCGGCACCCGCGGCGACGCCGTTGACGGCGACGATCAACGCGGCATGCATGCGGGAAAAGGTCGAAATCGCGCTGTGCAAATCGTCCGCCAGTGATTTCACCGCATCGCCGATAGCGTCCCCATGGGACAGCATTTCCTTGATATCTCCCCCGGCACAGAAAAAGCGGCCGCTGGCGCTCAACACCACGGCCTTGAGCTCCGCATCATTGCTGCATAGTTGCGCGGCCTGATTTAATTCGTCGGCCATGAGTGCATCCAGTCCATTGGCCGCATCGGGTCGATTTAATGCAAGCATTGCAATTGCGCCCTGCTTGTCGAACTTGATGTGTTTGAATTGTTGCATTGGTGACTTGATCGGCCTGGGTTAAACGCAGTATAACGATTCCGGCAAACATGCAGAACCCATTATCACAGCAAAATCGAAACAGGAGACAGTCATGAGCGCTTACCTGGTTGTAGATACATTGATCGAGAATCCGGAAGAGTACGAGGAATACAAGCGACAGGCGAAGCCCATCGCCGAAAAGTACGGTGGGGTCTATCGTGTTCGGGGCGGCGCTATGGATGTGCTGGAAACCGATCTATGGTCGCCAACGCGCATGGTAATTATCGAATTTCCGAACATGGACGCCGCTCAGGCGTTCGTTAATTCAGAAAAATATGCGCCGGTCAAACCGCTGCGGCGCAACAACGCCAGGTGCACCCTGGCGATTCTGGACGGGGTTTAACCAGGCTCCAGGCAGGCCAGGTCATGCCCGCTTGGCGTGGAGATTCGCAATCGCCAGATCAAAAGCGTCCACGGCTTCGGATTCACGATCACTCAGGCTTGCATCAACACCGCTGACCTCATTGTGCTCCGACTTGTTCCACAGTATTTCCGAAGCGCTGTTGAAAGCGTCGACGAACTCCACGTAGGAGCTGGTCGGAGACATCAGGGTATTCATGAAGCTCATGACAATCGACAACACGATACCGAGTATCGAGGTGCTGAGTGCAAATGAAATCTTGATCAGGAAGGCGTCGATGACAAGCTTGCTGGCCCCGGCATTGGTGATATCCATCGCGGTCAGCTCCGGCAACGCTCTCATGATACCGAGAAAAGTACCGAATATGCCGCCGATGATGAAGATACTGGGCATGATGTTGAGTACGTCATTGGTTCGACTTAAGGAAAACACGCCCAGTACCCGGTTAAACACCGGGTTCGCACCAAATACGCTATTCGAAATCTCGTGGAAATCGGGCTGATGCCCCGATTCCTTGCGCAGGTACCTGATGTTCTGCAAAAAATCATCAATCAGCCGAATAATGCCATCCTGGATTAAAAACACCCGGTCGCCGACGCTCATGATATGGTCTTCATTGCGGCGTTTGTAACGGGCACGTAACTCGAAATTTTCAAAATAAGTGCGCGTCAATGACCTTTTGACGTGATTATAAAAAGAGCCCCTGGGTTCGGGGTTGGCCATGATGTCCTGGTGCACGCGCTTGCAGAATTCCTTGACGAAACGTTTCTGACGATGAACGGTGACGGTGATCAGCAGGCGCATGATTACCGCGAGCACGAAACCCAACAGCAACAGGGGCATCAGGTAATCGGTCGCATACTGCACCACAAGATTGATCAAATCGACGATAGCTGCATTCATTACGAGTTCTCTTTTTCGGTTAGTCCAAACTTGATAATTACGCGTTGTGATTCGTAGCAATTGTATTGCGCACAAAATTCCTCACGCGTCAGATTACCGGTGTCTTCGGGATTGACCTCTTCGGTGAAAAAGCTTCTACCGGTAACCTTGATTAACGGCAGCATGCTGTCCTGGTACTTGAACTTGATCTTGCGGGTATCGAAAGCATATTCGAAAATCGACTTGGCGCGCTGGTAACTTAAATCGAGGTTGTAATTGACCGCTCTGCGGTTCGTCGCCGAAAGTTCGGTCGGATCTACCGGTTTACCACCGAAGGTCGGCGATGCGAAGCCGATTATTTCGATAGAGGAAATATTGGCATTGGCCGATGCGTTATCGAACAGGCTATTGGCATAAACCGGGATTGCTTCACGGATGGTCTTCCTCATACCGGGCTTGAGCCGGTGACTGTCGGTATCAAAGTAATCCTTGCCGAAATCCAGGATTACGTCGCCAGTACCGCTATCGACCTCGGCGCGAATGCCGGCTTTTTCAAAGTCATCCTTGATACGTTGCGCGACATCCAGTCGATCTTTTGCCAGTTCCAGCGCTTTTTGCAATTCGCCCGAAGTAGCTGCCAGGTTGGCTTCAGCCGTGTCGAGTTTTTTACCCGTATCCTGCAACTGTGCCCGTGCGCCACCGAGCTCCGCCTGCGCCTTTTCCAGTTCACCACTGGTTGCTGCCAGGTCCGCTTTGGTGCCACCGAGTTCGGCCTGCGCCTTTTGCAATTCACCACTGGTTGCCGCCAGGTCGGCCTCGGCCTTGCCAAGCTTCTCACCCGTATCTTCCAACTCCGCTCTTGCGCCACCGAGCTCGGCCTGGGCCTGTTGCAATTCGCTACTAGCCGCAGCGAGTTCAGCTTCGGCATCGCCGAGTTTTTTACCGGTATCCTGCAACTCCGCCATTACATTGCCGAGGTCGCCTTGCACCTGTTGCAATTCCGCCGTCGTCGCGGCCAGGCCGGCTTCGGCCTCTGCGAGTTGTTTAC
>Ga0265309_10001137_pt1 | contig 11497 bp, 8 predicted proteins | sample Helome_FD_192492 | JGI IMG/M metagenome (GOLD analysis project Ga0265309, IMG submission 192492) | Marine sediment microbial communities from subtidal zone of North Sea - Hel_20160524 (Illumina Assembly) | ecosystem: Environmental > Aquatic > Marine > Subtidal zone > Sediment ...
CTGGATTTCACATTGGATCCAACCTTTAATATTTACGAAGCAAGTCGTGACTTGCAGCGCGCGCGTCGCGCTGAATGGCATGAAGACTATACCTTACCATCATTATGGAAATTCTATGAGCCTAGCAAGATCAGCCATGGCAGTTACTGGCATTATTGGGGAACCGAACAGGAGGTTGAATGGAAGAACAATTTTAAATTATGGATGACCTTCATTAATGAATACAAAAATAGAGGTGGTCGTGTCACTGTAGGAACCGACTCTGGGTTCATTTATCAACTTTATGGGTTTGCCTATCCTAGGGAAATGGAATTGTTGCGAGAAGCAGGATTTCACCCATTGGAAGTGATCAGAGCAGCAACACTTAATGGTGCAGAAGCTTTGGGCTGGGATGACAAGATCGGTTCGGTGCAGATCGGCAAATTCGCTGATTTTGTAATCGTCAATGAAAACCCTTTGGTTAACCTTAAGGTCTTGTATGGCACAGGTGCCATCAAATTGACAAAAGACAATGAAGTTGTAAGGACTGAAGGAATAAAATACACCATAAAAGATGGTATTATCTACGATGCAAAAAGACTTCTTAAAGATGTCAAAGATATGGTAGATGCTGAAAAAGCCAAAACTGGTTGGGAATTAAAGCAGCCAGGAATAAAAGATTGATCTTATAATATTGGTCATTCAATGGAATAACCATGATCTTCAGGTAATCCCATTTTTTCAATTAAAGCTCTCCATCTAGGGTCACTATACATTGGTTTGAAAGATGGGTAAGTAAGTGCTTCCATCAGTACAGGGTCTTTCTTCTCATATGCCTTATTCAGCCATTCGAAGGAGCTATCGTAATCGCCTCTAAAGGCATAAAGATCTGCGACATTAGCAAGATCAGTTTCACCATATTGCTCTAGAAACTCAGCAAATAAGGCATCTGCTTCCTTCGTATTACCCATGGCAAACTGTATGAAATTACGACCATATATATTAAAAAACTCATGTTTTTCCTGTTCAATCTCTGCAAGAGCTTCATCCATATTACCTTGCGCCAGTCTCAATCTGGCCATCATATAATGGTAAATCTGCCAATTTGGATAGTACAGTTCGAAGGTCTTAAAAGCTTTTTCTGCTTCTTCCAATCGATTCATCCTCAGATAAGCATGACCTAAATTAAAATAAATAGCATACACGACAGGGTCTGCCTCAATGGCCTTCTTGTTCAATTTGATAGATTTCTCTAGATTTCCAAAGGTCATATTTGCAGCTGTGCCCATTATAATACCATCATTAGGAATCAGATCCAAGGCTCTTTTCATATTCTTTGCTGACTCTTCAAATTGCCAATTGTTTTCCTGTAAACTTGAAAGTGTTGCATATGAATATCCAGATTCAGATTCATATTCAATGGCTTTATGAATGGCCTCTAAACCTAAAGGTATACCATCTTCTGGCTCACGAATACTAAAATTAAATGTGCCTGAATTATAAATATTTGCTAATAAACGCCAAGTAGAGGCGTATGTTGAATCTAGTGCTAAAGATTCCTTTAACTTGGCCTCAGCTTCAATATAGGCGTCTTTAGTAGTTTGTTGATACAAATGCTTGGCTTGAAGATATAAATTGTAAGCCTCGGTATTTATAACTGTTGATTTCTTTGGTTCACCCAAAAGAGATATTTTCAGTTCTTTACTAACTTCAACAGCTATTTCATCTTGGATCTTGAAAATACTATCTAGATTCCGATCATAGGTATGTGACCATTCTTGGGTACCATCATTAGTATTGATTAACTGAGTGGTAACTCGCACTGTATTTCCTGCTTTCCGAATACTGCCATCCAAGATATGCGAAACGTTCAATTCCTTTCCTATCTCAGTCGCATTCGTATTTTTTCCCTTGTATGAAAATGAAGAGGTTCGACTAATCACCTTCAGCTCTGGTATCTTTGCCAATAAATTCAACAACTCCTCACTTATGCCATCAGAGAAATACTCATGGTCTTTCTTTGGGCTCATATCGGTAAACGCCATTACAGCAATAGAGTTATCGCCGAAATCCATTACCTGTGCCGAATCCCTTGTAAAACGGTCTACAAGTAGGACAATAATAGCTAAAGTAAGTACGGATATTATGATCCTATTCAAGCGCATTCCGGTTTTTCTGGAAATGGAAGCATCGGGCTCGACATCGATTGTTTTTTTGAGACCTTCAGGGGTGAATTCATATACCCAAGCAAAAATTAACCAAACGGGAAAGCCAATGGCCAAAATTACCAAGGACCACTTCATTATGTAGTTTGGTGCCCCAAAGGCAGGCAATACAATAGAAAGCACTTGTGCGATCAACCATGCGACCACTAAATAGGCGATTGCCGACCTAATGACGTTTCGCCGCTTTAATTCATTAAAATAATCATTGAAATTCATTCAATTACAGTTGATATCTAAAAATACAAAAAAATAAGATGAGGAAATGTCTACATATTCCTGCGATACTGCCCTCCTACTTCAAACAAGGAATTGGTAATTTGGCCTAATGAGCACTTTTTGCAGACTTCCATTAAGGCCTCGAAGATATTCTCGTTATTGATTGCCTTTTGCTGAAGATCCTTAAGTAGTTCATCAGTATCATACGCCTCATGAAGGTTCTCTAAGGTGGATATCTGGGTTTGCTTCTCCTCTTCAGTCGCTCTTATGACTTCCAATGGTAGCACTGTTGGTGACCCTTTCGAACTCAAGAAAGTATTTACTCCTATTATCGGGTATTCACCACTGTGTTTCAAGGTTTCATAATACAGGCTTTCTTCCTGGATCTTACTACGCTGGTACATGGTTTCCATGGCACCTAGCACACCACCGCGTTCCGTGATCCTATCGAATTCCATTAAAACGGCCTCTTCTACCAGATCCGTTAGTTCCTCTATGATGAACGATCCCTGAATCGGGTTTTCATTCTTGGCAAGTCCCAGTTCTTTGTTTATGATCAACTGAATGGCCATAGCTCGCCTTACGGACTCTTCAGTTGGTGTTGTAATTGCTTCATCATAAGCATTCGTGTGCAACGAATTACAATTGTCGTAAATGGCGTATAACGCTTGCAACGTTGTACGAATGTCGTTGAAATCGATTTCCTGAGCATGCAAGCTTCTTCCTGAAGTCTGTATATGGTATTTGAGCATTTGCGCCCTTGGATTCGCTCCATACTTATGTTTAAGGGCCTTTGCCCATATCTTACGAGCCACACGTCCAATAACCGCGTATTCAGGATCTATACCATTTGAGAAAAAGAAGGACAAGTTAGGTGCAAACTTATTGATGTCCATTCCTCTTGAGAGGTAGTACTCCACATAAGTGAAACCATTGGACAAGGTAAAAGACAATTGCGAAATCGGATTTGCGCCAGCTTCAGCAATATGATATCCTGAAATGGATACCGAATAGAAGTTCCTAACCTTGTTATCTATGAAATAGTCCTGAACGTCACCCATCAACCTCAAGGCAAATTCGGTGGAGAATATACAGGTATTCTGAGCTTGGTCTTCCTTTAGTATATCTGCCTGGACCGTTCCCCTTACTTGAGCAATGGTATTGGCCTTGATTTCTTCATAGATTGCTTTTGGCAATACCTGATCACCAGTTACGCCAAGGAGCAATAATCCTAATCCATCGTTTCCCTCTGGAAGGTCTCCATTATAATGAGGACGCTCCTTGCCTTTGTAGATCTTGGTTATTTTAGATTCTACCTCTTTTTCAAGTCCGTTGTCTTTTATGTATTTCTCACATTGTTGATCTATCGCCGCATTCATGAAAAACCCTAAAAGCATAGGTGCAGGACCGTTAATGGTCATGCTTACCGAAGTCATTTTATTAGCAAGATCAAATCCTGAGTACAGTTTCTTGGCATCATCCAAGCAGCAGATCGAAACTCCTGCATTTCCTATTTTCCCATAGATATCCGGACGATGACCTGGATCATTGCCATAAAGAGTAACACTATCAAAGGCAGTGGATAATCGCTTAGCTGAAATACCCTTGCTTACATAATGAAATCGTCTATTGGTACGCTCTGGACCACCTTCTCCAGCGAACATTCGCGCTGGGTCTTCTCCTTCACGTTTAAATGGGTACAAACCTGATGCAAATGGGAATTCACCTGGAACATTTTCCTGAAAAACCCAATTAAGTATATCTCCCCAAGCTTTATATTTTGGTAGGGCCACCTTAGGAATTTGATTGTGCGACAGAGACTCAGTATGTGTTTCTATCTTTATTTCCTTATCCCTTACCTTGAATGAATAGATAGGATTCTTGTATCGATTGACCTTCTCTTCCCATCCTAGGATCACTTCCCAATTGTGTGGGTCCAAATTCATTTTCATTCGGTCGAATTCCTTAATCAACAACTCTAAAAATTCTTTGGAATTGTCATCCTGAACTTGATTCAGAATCTCTTCTGCATTTAATCCCTGCTTACTTAAAAAAGACATCTCGACTGCGCTCGATGTGACATTGGCAACAGAACAAATAGTCTTATAAATACCGTATAGCTTTTGTGCGACCTCAACTTGCTGTTTGCCAGTTTTATCATACGCACGATTATTCTCAGCGATTTCAGACAAATAACGTGTACGTGCTGGAGGGATGATGAATATCTTCTCACTCATTTCATCCGAGATCTCAAAGCTGGAATTCAATTCGGCTCCTGCTTTTTCAACAAGACTGTCCATAACTGCTTTGTAAAGTGAATTCATGCCTGGATCATTAAACTGTGATGCAATAGTGCCATAGACCGGAAGTTCATCTTGCGGTGTTTCCCAAAGATTGTTATTGCGCATATACTGCTTCTTGACATCACGCAATGCATCAAGAGCACCGCGTTTATCGAACTTGTTTATGGCCACCAAATCCGCAAAATCAAGCATATCAATTTTCTCCAGTTGCGTTGCTGCTCCAAATTCCGGGGTCATGACATATAGCGAGACATCAGAATGCTCAATGATCTCTGTATCAGATTGGCCAATACCGGAAGTTTCCAAGATGATCAAATCGAATTCAGCAGCTTTCAATACTTCTATGGCCTCACTAACGTATTTTGACAGTGCTAGATTAGATTGTCTTGTAGCCAGACTACGCATATATACTCTTGGAGAATTGATGGCGTTCATCCTGATTCTGTCTCCCAAAAGGGCTCCTCCTGTTTTACGTTTGGAAGGATCCACAGAAATCAAACCAATTGTTTTCTTTGGAAAGTCCATTAAGAAACGGCGCACCAATTCATCAACCAAGGATGATTTTCCTGCTCCACCAGTTCCAGTTATTCCTAAGACTGGCGTCTTGGAGGTCTTGTTTTTAGAATGAATGGATTTCATAACGCTTTTTGCAACCTCAGGAAAATTCTCAGCAGACGATATGACTCTTGCAATGGCCTTTGAATCTTTCTTATTGAGACTCTTAACTTCGCCATTCAATTTATCACCGATGGCGAAATCTGCAGATTTCACTAAATCATTGATCATGCCTTGAAGTCCCATTTCGCGTCCATCATCCGGAGAATAGATCCTGGTGATTCCATAATCCATTAGCTCTTTGATCTCGTCCGGTAAAATAACGCCGCCGCCGCCGCCGAATATCTTGATATGTCCTGCACCTTTTTCTTGAAGAAGGTCGTACATATACTTGAAATACTCATTATGACCGCCTTGGTAAGAGGTCATGGCTATGGCATTGGCATCTTCTTGAATCGCCGTATTGACAACCTCTTCTACACTTCTGTCATGTCCTAAATGAATTACCTCAACACCTGTTGCTTGTATAATTCGACGCATTATGTTTATTGCAGCGTCATGTCCATCAAACAATGAGGCAGCAGTAACGATCCTTACCTTGTATTTCGGTTTATAGGGCGCGATCTGTTTCATTCGTAAATAAACTTGTTTAGAGAAGTGTAAATTTACGGATTATTCAATGAAACTGCCTACTTGTTCATAATTATATAATTCCTTTTGCCTTTATTGGCGACAAGTGGTTTTAAAGTATTTTTGAGGCAGAAATACATTTCGATTTTCATGAAGGGCATTACATTATTGATTCATTGCAAAGACCAATCGGGAATCATAGCTTCGGTTACGAATTTCATTGCCGCAGAACAGGGCAATATCGTTTACATAGACCAGCATGTTGATAGGGACCAAGACATATTTTTCATGCGTTTGGAAACTGAATTCGATGCTCATGATTTTGATTTAAATGCATTCAAGGCTTCTTTTGAACAAGAACTTGTTGAGCGCTTCAATTTGACTTGGCGCATGTATCCGTCTCAAGATACTGTTAAGATGGGATTGTTCGTTTCAAAATATGACCATTGTCTTTATGACATATTAGGTCGCTACAATTCAGGGGAACTGAATGTTGAAATCCCATTTATCATTAGCAACCATAATGACTTGAAGCCGATTGCAGATAGTTTTAAGATTCCTTTTCATCATATTCCAGTTACGAAAGACACCAAAGAAGATGCCGAAAACCTGCAATTGGAGCTTTTACAGAAACATCAAGTGGATTTTATTGTCCTCGCCCGATATATGCAGATAGTTTCTAAAAAAGTCATTGAGAAATACCCTAATCAGATCATTAATATCCACCATTCTTTTCTACCTGCATTTATAGGAGCAAAACCCTACCACTCCGCATTTAAGCGAGGTGTGAAGATCATTGGTGCGACTAGTCATTATATCACTGAAGAACTTGATGCTGGGCCAATTATTGAGCAGGATGTGGCACGCGTAACTCATTCTCATTCCATTTCAGACTTGATTTCCAAAGGTCGTGACCTTGAGAAAATTGTATTGTCCAATGCTATTAAACTGCACCTGGATAGAAAAGTAATGGTCTACAATAATAAAACCGTTATTTTCTCATAAGGAAAAATTCAAGCCTTCCTCAGCAAATCGAAATCCCAGATCTTGAATACTATCCTTTAGTCTGTGGGTCTGCAATATTGCAGGATTTGAATGGTTGAAATGAATAAAGATAACCTTAGATCTAGTTGCTTGGTCTTCATTCTCGAATAACTTAACCGTTTCCGTTATGAACGGATGTGGAACTTCGCTCATCGGTCTTGGTATTTCGCCATCCTTAAAGAAAGTAGCGTCTAAAAATGCATAATCAACTTTCTTGACTTCATTTACAATATCCTTTTCCCAAAGTTGCCATTTATTGATATCTGGAATGAATAACGCAGATTTATTAGGCCCTTCAACTTTATAGCCTACAGTTTCAGAATACTCATCGCGATGAGGCACTATGAAAGGCGTTACTTTCAATCGCGAATTCAAATTTATCGCAATCTCAGCCTGTATTTCCTTTAATTGAATATTCCTTAATGACACCAATTGGCTCCAAGGGCCGTTGGTTTCAAGAAATTGTTTCATTCTCGGCATGGTATAAACCGGGATATTCTTTGCGTCAACAACTTCTCTGCCAAGATACATGAGACCTGTATAGTGCCCTATATGCGCATGCGTCAAGAAAACTCCGTTTAAAATAGGGCCTTGACCTGAATGGTTGCGATTAAGTTCATCTATCTGTGAGGTAATGTCTGGGGTTGCATCAAATAACCATTTTTCGTTTGAGGTTACATCTACCAAACCAAGGGAAGTAACTCGTTTCTTTTTTTCGATACCGATATGAAATGGCTCGCAGCATTCTTTTTTACAATCCACTTGAGGATATCCTGCATCTTGAGCAATGCCAAGGATGGTTAAGTATTGTCCTGAAGCAATCGCGGGTTTTTCCTTTCTTTCTTGACAACCCAAAAGAGATAGCAATGCAAGCAATAAGATTGAATTGATTGGTTTTAGCATCATGATAACTTAGTTTCTCATCGAAATATATCAACCTGAATAGAAACTCAATTCGATTTTTTATATAGCCCATCAAAGGCAATCGTGATTTCTTTGCCTTCTTGAAGGATCTCCCATAACTGACGAACAGTGCCGTTTTCATTATTTGTCCAAGTAATTCGATTTCGAAATGGTTCTCCGTCTTGGTTCTTGAGTTGGTCCGATGTTAGGATCATTTGATTTTCTACTCGATTTCCTTTTAAATGAAGTTGCTGTCCTTGATTATCGATCCATATCTGCTCCCATTGCTTGGTCTGCAAATTATAGAAATTACTACTTGTGCCTGTATAGCTTCCTTTGGCACTTGTCCAATTTTCACGAATAATGCAATTGTTCTGTATTTTATCGATCACATTATTACCAGCGGCTGATCCATCAGGATTAGTAACCACCCAAGACCCAATCCAGAAGTCGAATTCAGAATGTTTTTCAGTACAGCAATTACATTTGTTTTGAGCCATTGCAGTCGAAGTAAACATCAGTAGTAAAAGGAAAGAAAGGTATCTCTTAGGTAGTAGCATAGTTAAAAATAATAAATAGACTTAACCTTATCCTAATATTAACATAACATTATTAAGCGTGAAATTCATGACCTTTATTTCAACCATTCATTTTAGATCTAATAGTTATTCATCTGAATTGGAAAGTTAGTTAGTTAGAATGAACCGATTTACACTATATAAATCGGTTTTTGTTTTTGTTAACAACTTTATTATCAGTTCGTTCGTATATCATATATAAACAAATTGTGCTATGAATCAACGACACTGTAAAATAGGGACCATTAGGTCCAAGGACAATATCATCTACAATACCACTAATTTAGAGAAACGCTATACCACTTTTATAGAGAATGCCTATAATTTAATGCAATCTGATGCTGGACTCAGTGATTTCTTTTATCATGAGGCAAACAAGATTTTTGAACGTCTAAAGAAAGTAAAAGCGATTTAGAACCTAATTCAATTTGAGCTATTAAGTATAGCTTCCATTTGTTCTTGTAATTCTTTTGCCTTTTGGGCTGCTGCGTCAGCAAAATTATCTTTGTTTGATGCATATATAATGCCTCGTGAGGAATTGACAAGAAGTCCGATATCCTTGTTCATTCCAAATTTACATACATCTTCTAGACTTCCGCCTTGCGCACCAACACCTGGTACCAATAAAAAGTTATTTGGAATTATCTTGCGGATTTCAATCAAATAATCTGCTTTGGTTGCGCCTACAACGTACATCAAGTTCTCCGAATTTGCATAAGTTCGCGACGTTGCTATAACCCTTTTGTAGAGTTCTTTTCCATCTGAATCCTTTGTTTGAAAATCATGAGCCCCTTTATTTGAAGTCAATGCAAGAAGTATGCTGTGTTTATCCTTATAAGCCAGAAATGGTTCAACAGAATCTTGCCCCATATAAGGTGCTATTGTAATTGAGTCGAAGTTAAGGTCTTCAAAGAATGCCTTTGCATACATAGAACTCGTATTGCCGATATCTCCTCTTTTTGCATCTGCTATGGTGAAGATCCCTGGATGATTTTCATTAAGATAATCGATGGTCTTTTTCAAGGATTCCCAACCTTTAATGCCATAAGCCTCATAAAAAGCGATATTAGGTTTATATGCAACGCATAAATGATGGGTTGCATCTATAATCGCCTTATTGAATGCGAAAATCGGGTCTTTCTCCTGTAGTAAATGCTCGGGAATCTTATCAAGGTCGACATCCAATCCAATACAGAGAAAGGATTTCTTTTTTCTTATTTCACTTGAGAGTTGCTCTGTTGTCACTGAGTACTAGATTACATCGCTATTTGCCTTTAACTTTTCGGTATTTTCGGCAAGCATCAATTCATCAATGATCTTTTGGATATCACCATTAATGATATTCTGCAAATCATATAAAGTCAATCCAATCCTGTGGTCCGTAACACGTCCTTGTGGGTAGTTGTACGTCCTGATCTTGGCACTTCGGTCACCACTACTTACCATGGAGCCGCGCTTAGCAGCATCTTCTTCTTGCTTCTTAGCCAATTCAAGATCATATAATCGTGAACGTAACACCTTAAACGCCTTTTCCTTGTTCTTATGCTGAGATTTTTGGTCCTGACATTGTGCCACAAGTCCTGTTGGCTCGTGCGTTAATCGTACCGCTGAATAAGTCGTATTAACCGATTGCCCACCTGGCCCAGAGGAACAGAAATAATCAATACGCACATCTTTCGGGTCGATTTCTATATCGAACTCTTCAGCTTCAGGAAATACCATGACGGTTGCTGCGCTTGTATGCACACGCCCTTGGGTTTCGGTTTGAGGTACTCTTTGTACTCGATGAACACCTGCTTCAAATTTCAGGGTTCCATAGACATCTTCACCCGTAACTTCGAACTGTATCTCCTTGAATCCACCATTAGTACCCTCACTAAAATCAACTGTACTTACTCTCCAGCCCTTGCTTTCGCAATACTTCGAGTACATCCTGAAAAGGTCTCCGGCAAAAATGCTTGCCTCATCTCCGCCTGTGCCTGCACGAAGCTCCATGACCGCATTCTTAGTATCTTCTGGGTCTTTAGGAATAAGCATCACCTTGATTTCTTCTTCCAATTCAGGAATTCGCTCTTTGGCCTCATCATATTGGAGTTTTGCCATTTCGACCATTTCCGGGTCACTACCGTCAGAAATGATCTCTTCTGCTTCTGATAGGTTTTCGGTCAACTCAATATATATCTTACGCTTATCCATTAATAATCGTAAATCCTTGTACTCTTTATTGAGCTGTACATATCGTTTCTGATCAGAGATAATATCAGGTTGTATGATAAGGTCACTGACCTCATCAAATCTCTGCTTAATTATCTGTAATTTCTCTAACATGTATCTCTTGGATTGGTGGCAAAAATACGACAAATAATCATTCTTCCTTTAGGGCTCAATGCATCATTAACAGGGTCGGCAAAATAAAAAGCATTTCAATCTCGTTTTAGATATCATGCGAAAGCTTTCATCAATCCTTGTTTTTTATAAATCGCTATTCCTGTGGTCGTTCCTAGTGAATGTCTTGATAGTTATTTACAATCCACATCTCGTTTCCGCTGTAATTACCAAATTATTATTGACAATTATGGTATGGTTCATTCTTGCAAATAGTAGAAAGAAACGAATTGTTGTTTTCAGGAATGCGGGAATATCATCTTTGACCTTGTTTTCAATGCTCTTTGTCATTGATGCCATATTAACATCGGCTTTCGTTCTGGTAATGAAGGAATTCGTTTAGTATTCAAAAACCCCGAATTCACTCTTGATTGTCAATTTCTTGGCATCAGAGGCTTCCACTCGTCCTACAATTTGTGCTTCTACATTATAGGATTCTGAAATATTGATGATTTCCTGAGCGATTGCTGGTTCGACATATATTTCCATACGATGACCACAATTGAACACCTGATACATTTCTTTCCAATCGGTCTTTGACTGTTCTTGGATCAATTTAAACAATGGCGGTATCTTGAACATATTGTCCTTAATGATATGCAGGTTATCAATAAAATGAAGAATCTTGGTCTGTGCACCTCCAGAACAGTGAATCATCCCATGAATATCATTAGAATCG
>Ga0265309_10001138_pt1 | contig 11496 bp, 11 predicted proteins | sample Helome_FD_192492 | JGI IMG/M metagenome (GOLD analysis project Ga0265309, IMG submission 192492) | Marine sediment microbial communities from subtidal zone of North Sea - Hel_20160524 (Illumina Assembly) | ecosystem: Environmental > Aquatic > Marine > Subtidal zone > Sediment ...
GTCGGGAGCGAAGTCGGTTTGTCGATGATGCGGTTCGGGAGGCAGAGGAACTGGTCCAGAGAGGTCATCGTGAATTGGTGCTGACCGGCGTCAACATTGGCCAGTATCAGGATCAAGGCATCGATCTATTAGGTCTGATCTCACGGCTGGAAGCGATCGAGGGTCTGGAACGTATCCGGATTTCCTCTATTGAACCAACGACGATTCCAGAAGGGCTTCTGGAATACATGAAAACGTCGCGAAAGCTGTGTCGGTTCCTTCATGTCCCCTTACAAAGCGGAGACGATGTCATTTTGCGAACCATGAATCGACGGTATTCGGTTCAGGAGTATCAGGAAGCAATGGATTTGGCTCTTCACATGATTCCTGATGTCTGTTTTGGCACAGATGTCATGGTAGGCTTCCCTGGAGAGGGCCAGCCTGAATTTTCGAACACCCTGGCTCTTATTCAAGATCTGCCATTTGCGTATTTACATGTGTTCAGTTATTCCCCACGCCCTGGAACGGCCTCGACAAAAATGTCTGATACGGTGTTTCCGAAAGTTATCAACGAACGCAGCCGGACGTTACGCGAGCTTTCTCGTCAAAAACGGAAGATATTCCAACAGCGATTTTTGGGTCAAGAACTTTCCGTCTTGTTTGAAGATGAGGTGAATGGGACTTGGTCTGGTTTGACTGACAATTATCTTCGTGTGGATGTGCGCTCTTCTCTGGATCTCAAGAACACGGTTCAATCGGTTGTCGCCACAGGAGTTATGTCTGATCGCGTTGTCGGTCTTCTCAATCCTCTGTCCCCCAGTCCTCATGCCCATCATCATCAAGATCTTGCGGTTATTCAAAGCAGGAACGCATGAGCAACACTCAATTACTTCTCCCCCAAAGTCTCAAAACCGCGTCGTCTTCGATAGAGAGGGGTGGGTATCAGGTCTATATGGAAACTTTTGGGTGTCAGATGAATGAATATGACACCGAATTGGTTCGGTCGATCATGAAAGCGAGGGGGTTTCAATTTACTCCGGTCGATGAAGAGGCTGACGTCATTTTGTTTAATACCTGTGCCATCCGTGAAAATGCGCATAATCGACTCTATGGACATTTGGCTCGGTATAAAGCCAGGAAAAAAGAGCGAGGGCTGGTGATCGGAGTCTTAGGCTGTATGGCTCAGAACCTGAAACAAGAATTACTGGATACACGATCGTGGATTGATGTTCTTGTCGGACCAGATGCTTACCGTCGTTTACCCGATTTGCTCACTGATGCCTTGGAGCATCAACGCAGAGGATTAGCGGTCGATCTGTCCGAATATGAAACCTATGCTCAGATCGTTCCTGATCGAGGCGATGGGGTGAACGGTTGGATTGCCGTCATGCGAGGCTGTGACAATTTTTGCTCATTCTGCGTGGTGCCCTATACCAGAGGACGAGAACGTTCCAGGGACCCGGAAAGTATTCTTGAAGAAGTCCAGCGTTTAGCCAGCCAAGGGGTTAGACAAATTACCTTGCTGGGGCAAAATGTGAATTCCTATCGATCCGGTGCATGGGATTTTGCTCGTCTGCTGGTCGCGGTCGCTGATGTGCCGGATGTTCAACGCGTACGATTTACTTCGCCGCATCCAAAAGACTTTCCGTCGGCGTTGCTTGAAGCTGTGGCCCAGCATCCTATCATTTGCAACCAAATTCACTTGCCGCTGCAATCCGGGAACGATCGCATGTTAGACCGCATGGGCCGAGGTTATACCCGTCGGGAATATCTCAAACTCGTGGAAGCCATTCGGAGCAAAGGACCGCTTGTCTTGACGACCGATCTGATCTGTGGCTTTTGTGGTGAGACGGACGAGGAATTCCAAGATACCTATAATCTGATGAAAGAGATCGAATATCAGGCGGCCTTCGTCTTTAAATATTCGGAACGCAAACATACCATTGCAGCCAGAAAATATCCCGACGACATCCCTGAACAGGTGAAGGGGTATCGGACCAACCAACTCATTGAATTACAAAAAGAGATTTCCCTTCAAAAAAATCAAGCGTTGATTGGTACCGAGGTTGACGTCATGATCGAAGGCGACTCCAAAAAGTCTGATCAGCAATGGATGGGCCACACTGAAGCCAATGTGACGGTTGTGTGGCCGAAGGATGATCTCATGCGGTCTCCTGGAGATTTCGCCTCGGTCTGCATCCAAGATGCTACCCCCTCAACCCTCTACGGGATCGTCCATTCCTAACCGCTCTTTTTGCTGGGAATTGCATCGAAGTACTCACTTGGGGGCTATATTTCCTTAAATGACTCCCCGTACATTTCCATAGCGAAATACACAGTTGTGCACTAAGGTGTCGATACTTAGTGTAACGTCTTGTTCACTCCTCAAGTCAGTCTTTTTAGATCCGATACAAACAGTGCAGTCTTGTTGACTAGAGGTCTTCGTAACCGAAGGCTGACTCTCATAATATGGACAAACCTGCCTGAAACACACAAAACCATCACGATATTCAGCATGAGAAAGTGTTAGCCAATCATGGACCCTCAGATACTCCAACGCATTAAAAATTGCAAAACTCTTCCGGCGATACCGGCGTTACCCTTACAGGTCTTGCAAATGTGTCGGGACGATAAGGCGAATGCTAAAAAAGTTGGCGAAGTAATCAGCAAAGACCCATCTTTTGTCGCGAAGCTCTTGAATGTCGCGAACTCGAGTTTTTACGGAGGAAGCCGGCACAAGGTTGCGACAGTCACCCATGCTGTAACGCTGTTGGGATTGAATTCTATTGCCACGTTAGCCTTTTGTTTTTCGTTGTACCGAGATCTGCGAAAAAAAGGGGGAGGCGCTTTTGATCATAATCATTTTTGGCACCGATGTATTTTGGCAAGTTTAGCGGCAAAGATCTTAGCCAAGCGTGTTAGGGTCATCAACCAAGAAGAGATTTTCCTCGCTGGCCTGTTACAAGACTTGGGCGTCCTGGTCATGAGCGAGGCGTTTGGCAAGGAATATGGTGAGTTGTATCAAAAAGCGAATCAGGACCATGATGTGCTGGAAGGGTTGGAGCAAGGTCGATGGAAAACGGATCATTGTGAGATAGGGGCATGGTTGGCTGAAACCTGGGAATTGCCCGAAGTGTTACGGGAGGCGGTACGAGGCAGTCATAATCCATCCCTCGCATCGAGTGAAGATGAAGCCTCACGGTTAACTATTCGATGTGTGGCGTTGTCCGGCCGGCTGGCTGATATGTGGTGTCATCCCCAGACCGAGACTGCCATTCAAACAGCCATGGACCTGTCTCAGGAGCTCTTAGAAATTGATTCTGAGGGGGTCCTGGAAGTGGCCCAGCAAATTATCGAAGGCATTCCAGACATGTCGTCGTTTTTCCAGATCAGCCTCGGGAAACCGGCAGAAATTCAAAAAGTATTAGATCTCCTCGTCAAGACCATCAACGAACCTGCATCGACCGAAACTCCAGAACCCGTTCCTGCCTCTTAATCTATTCTTCTGATTCCACTCCAGATAGCTTGACCAATAAATCAGTTCTCTGAAATGTTTGAAGAGTTCAGGTAATCTGGGAGTGTGTCCCCGAGTTGACGAAAAAAGAGACGGACCTGTATAAAGAGGCACTTCATGTGAGTGCCACATATACATATTCTTGCATATCTCCCGCGCCCGTAGCTCAATGGATAGAGCACTTGACTACGGATCAAGAGGTTACAGGTTCGACTCCTGTCGGGCGCACCATGAAATCAACGACTTGCGTCGTCTCGCTCTCATCCATTTCCAAGTGACCTTAGGGTCCAATCCATAAATTAAACTGGTTTTTTTGATATATTCTTATCTCGAAGTTTAGAATAAAAAAAAATATGAATTTATCTAATTAGGAAGACGGCATGAAGCCATTTCTTATCTCCTTATCATGTGCCTTTTTATTCATATTTTCATTTTGCCCCAACGTTGTAGAGGCACAAATCGTTTCTCTTTTAATAGATTCTGAAAAGGAGAAGGATTTTTTGACGATGGAGAGAGAAATGAAGAAGCATTTGAAAGCAGAAGGCTATGAAGTTAAAGAAATAACATCAAAAGAAGGATTTTTTCTTTATGTTCAATTTATGCCTATTAGAACCGTTAGGGATCAATTTAAATTGAGAGGATATGCTGGAAATGTTTTTATTGGATCCCAGGCATGGACTAAGGTCGTTGACTCATTCATGCCTCCTGGTTGCAATATGGCACCCTATCAAAAAATGAAAAATAACGTTGGCATGGAAATGGTTCTATTAGATTCACAAATGTTTACGGATTCTAGTATTGAGGCCCTTGCCGAAATAATGAGTACAAGAGCCAATAGAATAATAAAAGGAAAAAGTGCAGAAATGACAACGTTGATAACCCAATTAGCCGAAAAGTGAGCAAAAAAGGTGGGACTCCCATCGGAGATTCAATCTGGGTCATTCTTCCACAGTTTTTAAATGCTTTGGTTCTTGGCAACTTTTCGCATTTTTATTACGAAATTTGAAGCTATAAAGAGAGGAGGAACCGTCACCACAATTTCCCAAAATAATTTTCCAACCCTTTCCCTGGCTGGGGTCAATCCCTGGTTCGCTTTCTTTGAGTATTCCAGCATTCACTCTGGAAATCGCCCGACGTCCTTTCTGCCAAGTTACAGCCCCCAAAATATTCTCAATCGCTTCCATTATCTAGAAAGCGAATTCGTTCAAAATTAAGACCTTTAATAGTCCAACCGATAGGAATACTGCCCGTTTGGTTTCGTAAGGAAGGCTTTACGAGTTGCAATCTCGCAAGGGTCCCTTTTTGATATGAAATTTCTTGGCGGACTTCTAGTATTCGGTGCGTTGTTCGGAGGGTTGCACTATCTCGGTTTTATCGGGACTCCGTCTGCCGCAATAGATGTTGAAGAGATTCGCCATCTCGAGGCCCTTCCGCTTGATCCCATTTATCAATCAATGACTGTGGCCGAGGCCTATCGAGCGATTCCCCACAATCAGGTCACTTATCGTTCCAGCAAGTCTGCCTTGAAAAGAGCGGAGGCTGAATACTTGGAACAGGTCTTTTCACTCGTTGACCTCGCGGTGGTAGAGCGCATTGTCCTGTTGCGCAATATTCAGGCAAAAACCCCAAAGCCCATTCGATTAAAGAATTATGATCAAATTCTTAAGCGGCTTATGACGATCTCGGTTCCATCGGGGTTGAACTATTTTCATCATCAGGTTGTGGCCGCCATTATAGAAGAAAAACATTATTATCAGGGATTAGGAGAGCAACCCTCCATCTCGGCTGTGAATCAATGGCATCCCCTTATTCGCCGTCCGCATCGTCGGTTGTTGGCCTCCTACCAGTTTTTGGCCTCACGCTACCCTCAGGAATCCGGGTCCAATCAGCAAGCTTTTTTCGAACACCTGTGCGCTTTAGATTTTATTTAGGTCTCCTCACCAGGATATGCCAAATGGGAAGGGATGGTTTTGTGGGGCCTGAATAAAGAAGGCGTTGGTCTTCCAAGTTCCAACCTTTATGCAGTACACCCTGACAGGGTTACGTGGTCGGTAATCAGCTTCCCAGGAATTCTTTGTTCGCTAGGGATATTCGAGGGGAGTAGGCGGATCATTTTAGAAAGAAGCCCACTTAGAAGAAAGAAGGCCATGCTAGGACATGTATTTCTTACAAAGACTACAATAACTTACGCACCATGGGGAGGAGCTCGCGATAGAGATCGTGTTGCGGGGAATGTCCGGTAGCATCGGCTCGCAAGATGAAATCTTGGTCGACTAATTGGAAGCCGGGGATCATGTTAGAAGTAGCTCGGCCTTGAAAGGCGCGAGGGGCGGCTAATACTAAATAATTGTCAGAGCGCTTCATGCGAAACTGCTTGGTCCATTCTTTCACATCTTGGGCCGTGGGAGCCTTCATGTTCAGGTCATAAAACAGGATTTGAATGAATCGTAGGCGGGAATTTCTGAGGGAGAGGCCCTTGGTATATTGGGGGAAGAGTTTTTCGATTGAAGGCAATCCTTTTTGAGGGGTCACCCCACCGAGCGCCCCATAGCTATGAGCCCCAGAAAACGCTTGGCAAGCCGCACAAGTCATGCCAATGGGTTCAATGAGGAGAACGGATCCTTTAAGCGAAGATAGTTTGACGGAGTTTCCGTCTTGGTCGATGAACGTTCCATCTGGGTAGGGCGCTCCTACTTCGGGAGGCCAGGTAGTTCCAGACGCCATCAATTGGACGGAGGGTGGCCATGGCACAAGACATTGGTCCCCTGAGCATAAGAGGCCTTCTTCACTCCACCCGTATTCGTATACTCCGATTCCTAAAACGGCAAAGAAAAACCCTATTACGGCCCCGAGGAAGATTTGGGAGGGGGTTATCATACTGGCTATGTTCGGTTTGAATGGGTGTTTCCTTAATTGGGGTTGGAATTTATGCTGGTGGAAAGGGGAAATTAACAATAGTGATGGGTAGCAATGAAGTAAAACTCCATAAAATCCGATAATTAAGTGAATAAAGGTTCAGGCTCGAATGACATTGTCAGTCCTTTTCCTTTTTATCGCGCACCGTCTTGGGTATGTTTCGAAAGAAAGACTAGTTTTACTTCAGGCTGAAATTAATTTTTTAAGTGGATCGAATTTTTTGGCGGTGGCCGTAGAGGAGGGTAACGTTGATGCGCCGACTTTCATAGTTGTCCTGAAAGTCGATAACGTCGGTTTCATGGAAGAGATTAGAATTGAAAATGACCGCGCGGTTTTGGCTGTGAGGAATCGTAATAGGTTTGGCCCCGCTGTTCTCCAAAAATTTCTGAATCTTGTGTTTGTTCTTGTCGTTATTGTATTCCGCAAAATCCCAATCATCGGGCGCTTCCTTATCCCACACCACCAGCCCGCCTGATTCAGGATTGCGGTTGGCTTCGTTCGGCGTGATCCAGAAATTCACATTCACGGCTGCCGCATCCGCATGCATGTTCAAGCCTCGTAGGGCACTGTCGTGTTTGAAGGCCCAAGCCTGTTGCAGCTGATGGTGTTGGAAAATTTTGGGGAAACGGGTCCGAAGTTCTTCCGCTATTTGTAGAAGCAATGGACAGGCAAAACCATTGGCCAGAAATGTCCCAATATACCCATTTTGATAGTCGCGTTTCCAGATGGTGGATTCGAGACAAAAGGATCGAATGTGGGTCATGGCCTGTTCAGTTAATAACTCGTCCACATACATGGCTTCGGGGCTCGTGGAAAAGTACCGTGTTTCAATCGCTTCGATATTCAATGAAGGGTTAATCGCGCTCCCTTCCAGTATTCCAGTTGGTCGTATGGACACAATCCGATTGAAGGAGGGCGCCATCTGCACCTGTTCTTCAGAGGTGAGCTTGAGAAAAATAGAGTCTGATGATGATTGGGCAATTCGGTGATACAGGGTCGTAAGCACTTCTTGATAGTGGTCTGGAAGAGGGGGGGCGGCTGGCGTCTGCGCGGCAAGAAAGTGGAGTTGTTCATAGTCATGTTTTACACGGGCTTTGGTGACAAAGGCGGGTGCTATGCCGCGTCCATGGTTATAGGTCAAATCAGCCGAGCGTTGAAAGCACGATAATGCGGCGTCTTCCCGCCCTTGCCAAAGACATACGAGACCTAAATGATAATGGGCGTTGGCATAGGCTGGTTTTAGGGTAAGAGCCTGGTGAAAGGCCTCAGCAGCTTCAGCCAGTTTCCCTTGATCTTGAAGGACCACGCCCATGTTATTGAGGGCTTCGGCATGCTGTGGGGCGAGGGCTAAGGCTTGGCGGTACTGATCGAGCGCTTGGTCTGGCGCTTCTTTCTCCTTATACACGACTCCCAAGTTATTGTGGAGATCCGGAGATTGCGGTTTAAATGTTAACGCTTGTTGGAAGGTCGTGATTGCATTTTCCCATTGGCGTTGCCGTCGATAGACATTTCCCAAATTTGCCATGGCTTCGACGTATGCAGGGTTTAGCCGGCAGGCTTGTCGATAGGCGACAATGGCATCGTCCCACCGCTCTTCTTTCTCCATCACCAACCCAAAATTAAAGTGGTAGTGAGGTTTGCTAGGGTCTTGAGCTATGGCCTGTTCAATACCGATGACCGCCAGTGAATTGTGTCCTTGTTGGTAGGCCAGGAGTCCTCGAAGATGAAGCGAATCGGGATGAGTGGGGAATTGGCTCAGGATTTTATCGTAGCCTGCTTTGGCCTTTTGAAAGCGTTTGGCCTGATGATGGCTGACCGCTTCCTGGAATAGACGACGGGCGTCTGGGGAAAGACTCTGGGCGCTTGGTGTCTTTGTAGTTTTTACTGATTGACGGCTTGATGCGCGCTTCATAAGAATACAAACACTCTGTTAGTTGTTGATAAGATCCAAGCGATGCCTGGGAAAAGCCTATGCCGGACTGGAGACAAAAGTAAAGCCAAGAGTGGTTGCTGGTGCTCGGGGAGGAATAAAAGGAAACCTGTCAACGCTCAAGGATATGCCAAAAACCGTCGGGACGAGCTCCTGTGGCTTGCTTCAAAAGTGGGAGGCGGGGGCTAACTGAAAGAGGCTCCAATTCAGTGCTTCTCGTAAGGCTTGGATCTCAGGATCAGTTGAGGGGTTGGACCAGACTTGAAGGTTGAGGGTTTCTATAGGGGTAATCGCACGGAGATCCCCTAATTTCCCCAACCCTCTGACCGCGATAGTTTGCATGCGGGGATCTTGGGCCTGCAATTGTTCGATAAAAACATCATAAAGGCGTGGATTCGCGCTGTGTGTGGCGATTTCACCCAGTGCTTTGAGGGCAGCGAGTTGATGCTCCGGTCTTGGGGAGGTGTCCAAAATGTTTACCAAAGAGGGAATGGCCACTTCACCTTGATCCCCGAGAGCAGCAATGGCCGATGATGCAAGAGCCCGGTCCTGAGTGGCTTTCTGAATGGTTGAAAGTACGGTGGGGGAGGTTAGTGGGCCAAGTAATTGAAGAATGAGGCGACGACGGTCTGGCTGCTCTGTTGCCTGCTGAAATAATTGGATTAAGCGATCAGTCTGTCCCCACTCGGCCGCTAAGTACAGGGGCCATTCATCCTTAGCAAGTTGGGCCTGTAACTCTTGCAAGGCGTACATGCCGCTATTGGTGGCGCCTGCGTCTTTGGCGGCTTGCCGGGGGTCTTCAAATGAGGTCCGCACTTCCCAGCTCCAAAGGGCCGGTTTACCCTGATTTCGATAGGAAATATGGCAGGCCGGGCCTTTCCAGAGCCGAGAAGCCGTCGACAACGGATGACCACCTTTCCGGTGTTTACTGGGTCCTTTCCGAGTCTTCCGTTCTTCGCATTTGACCCGCACAATGATATCGTGGGGAGTATTAATGTCGTGGACCGGAGTAAAGCCCGCCTGTGCCAAGCGTTCACTGATGACTTGTTGGAAGATGGCGGAGTCCTGCACTCCTTTTTCGGTGAGGGCAAGAGTCTCAATGAGCACATGTTGAACCTGTTCGAGGGGAACCGCTGGAGCGCTTGTGACAGCCGGTGACGCTGCCGAAATGATGACAGGCATGCCACTCCCTATCCACAGTCCCAAGATGATGGTTGCGAAAGGAAATAATTGTGGGAAAATAATATTCGCTGGCAAATGCATAGAACCGGCTCCTTGGCAAAATAGCCAGCTATCATACCCAGATGGTTCCCAAAAAAAAACCCATCAAGCAAGAAAGGACAAGATAAACATTGATCATGAATATTGTGAGACAATCTGGGCTTCTCAAACACCGTCGGGTAGTTCTGTTTTCACTGGGCAAGGTCTTCTGGGTTTGGAGCGCCCTTGTTGTGAGCAGCATAGGCATCAGCGAAGCCGCTATCCTCGACCAGACGAATTTTGAGAATGGGAAGATGTCTCCCTGGGAAATCTTTGTCACGCCCAATGGTACGATGGGTAGGGCTGGGCTGCCTACGGTGATTCCGTTTGAAACGGGGAAAGATGGACAAGAGTCCAAGAGCCTTCAATTCAAAGTAGGGCAAGTACGATATGATCCCGATAATGACCCAGAACAGGGTGGAGGTTTGGTGATTCAGATCGCGACCGAAACGGGAATGCTGAACCTTTCGGCGCATGTCGCTGTGACCTATCATTCACCCAAGGATAAGCGAAATTTAGCGGGTGGGCTGTTTCAGTGGGTAGTGGATGAGCAAGTCATCGCTAGGCACGATATCGGGCCGATCGAGAAGGGCGGAATTCTGCGGCATCACCTCAATGCGCACTACCCGGTCAACGCTGGGGTTCATACCATACGCCTCCGTATCACCCGCCCCTTTACCAGCCATCCAGGACAAAATGCTCCTTTTCAATATGTCGATGATCTGCTCATTCGCCTCTTGCCCAATCCGTAATCCCTTCATTTTTGCTAGCGAAAAAGCCCGCCCCTAGATCTTCTTCAATCGTTAAGAGTTCTCCCCTTGAGGCCGATATACAGGGAAGACGAATCATTTGAATGGGGAGGGCTTCATGGTCGTGTCGGAGCGCAGCTTGAGTGAACATACCGTAGTCGAAACATTTGTGGGGCGCTTTGACCAACATGCCAGGCAAGATTTCAAATGGCGGATCGACCATGCCATTACACAAGGCTATCGGTTTGTCGTACTCAATATGGTCGCGGTGTCGTTTATTGATAGTGCCGCATTGGGGTGGTTGGTGCTCGCGCAACGGCGCTTTCAACGAATTGGTGGGAAGCTGGGTATCATTGCCCCCATGGGATTCGTTCGGGACATCTTAGAACTAACTGAAATCAATGAATGGATTCCAATTTTTACTAGCGAAGATGAAGCCTGGAAGGCGTTTGAATCGCCGAAAACGGTTTCGTCGGATTCGTAATCATGCGGAAAGCCTCCCTACTTGAAACAGGTTTTCACCGTCCAGCCCCCGTGGCTCAGAAAGAACGGCGGATTGTGCGACGCATGTCCGTCAAACCGCAGCAAGTCTTGCCGGTGGTGATCCGCTGTGGGCAGGGTACCGTTTGCAAAGGCCGTGTCCTTAATTTGAGTGCGCAGGGGATGCTCGTTGAATTTTCAAAAGACCAGGTGCCCCCGGTACAAGTGGATGTCAAAGTGTCAGTTAAACTTCATTATCTTGGGGACAGCATTTGGCTGCCAGGTCTCGTCCGACATAGAATGGGTAAGAAAATGGGTTTCTATTTTCCTAAACTAACAGATCAACCGAAGCGAAACGAAAAACATCCGCTCACTGTGGTATTCCATTCCCTCTCCCGTGCCGTAGCCTCGTCGAAAATTTAAACCCAATTTAGAGTGCGGAACCGAAAAGTATTTAGGGTCCAGACTTTTTAAAAGGGGGCAGACTCGAATTAAATCAACACATGTTAACATAAATAATTCGGAAATTTATTTCGAGTCTGCCCCCTTTTAGAATGCCCCCTATTATAAAGACTGGTTAGGTGGTTGAGGAAGGTTGTTGGCGTGGGGTGCGGACGGCGGCGAGGCGTTTTCGTGGGGAGTTGGCTTTGGTGGTCAGCGGTTGGTGC